>ERZ1034573.264-NODE-264-length-15359-cov-6.394799_pt1 | contig 15359 bp, 9 predicted proteins | sample MGYA00520641_ERZ1034573 | MGnify/ENA primary metagenome ERZ1034573 (study PRJEB33760, sample SAMEA4777724) | hypersaline lake metagenome | biome: hypersaline environment; feature: brines | place: Spain | collected 2014-08 | depth 0 m ...
GTCGGGGCTCGGTGTGGCACCGATGAACGCCGTGGTGCGGGCTGTCGGCGAGACGCTGTATCGCGCCCGCGTGACCGGCCGGATGGAGCGACTGCCGTGGCTGCTCGTCGACGAGGCACACACGTTCTTCGATGGCGTGGCGGGGCCGGTGCTCGACCGCCTGCTCACACGGGGACGAGCACCGGGGGTCAGTCTCGTCTTGGCGACACAGCGACCGGCCGCGGTGCCGGCGGCCGGCATCTCACAGACCGACCTCCTCTGTGCCCACCGGCTCACCGCCCGCGACGATATCGCGGCACTCCGGGCAGCACGGCCGAGCTACGTCGACAGTTCGCTGACCGAGCGCATGCCGACACAGCCTGGGGAGGTGCTCCTCGTCGACGACGCCACCGAGACGGCTCACGCGGCACAGATACGGCGGCGTCAAACCCCACACACCGGGACGAGCCCGCGGGCGAGCCGGCGCTGAGACCACGCGGCGCTCGTCGGGCCCTCGACGCGCCGGTCTCTGTGTGTCGAGCACCGCTGTGGACGGGTCGGGGCGTGGTCACTCGACCGGCTTCGGCGGGTCGTCCAGTTTCCGCTCGAGACCGTGCTGTCGGCGCTCCGGTTCGACCAGTCGCTCTGCCCTCGGAGACGTCTGCCTGGGTGGCGACACCGGCCCGTGCGAGCGACTCCTCTACCGTTGAGCGGCCTGCCCGTCAGACGGACCCACGCCAGGACTGGGCCAGTGTCACCGGTAGAGACCACCCGTCGTCTGGACGAGACCGAGGTACCGACAGGCCGTCACGGGGGAGTCGCAATTCTCAAACCCGTCACGACCGAGCGTCCAGTATGGAACACCGCGAGCGGATGATACTCGCGAGCGGGGGGGTCTTCGGCATCTTCCTCCTGGTGCAACTCGGGGCGCTCGCGTTTGTCGACCCGGCACAGCAGCAGGGTCTCCAGGAGATAGAGGGCGGTGGGACACCGACGCTCAGTATCGCGTTCGTCGCCGCGATGCTCGTCGCGACGGGGCTCATGCTCCTCGCAATCCGGTACGGCGGCGTCTCGCAGCTGCGGCTGTTTATTATCTTCGCCAGTGTCTACATCTCGTTTTTTGCCTTCGACGTGCTCGTCACCTCGGTGCTGTCGGCCGGGCGTGGGGCCACCGCCGTCGCGCTCGGGGCGGCACTCGCCTTGGGGGTCGTGCTGTACGTGTATCCGGAGTGGTACGTCGTCGACGCCGCAGGGGTGGTGATGGGGGTCGGCGCGGCCGGGTTGTTCGGCATCAACTTCGGCGTGCTCCCGGCTATCGTGTTGCTCTCTGTGCTCGCCGCGTACGACGCTATCAGCGTCTACGGCACCGAACACATGCTCACACTCGCCTCGGGCGTGATGGAGATGCGGGTGCCGGTGGTGCTCGTCGTCCCACTCTCGTTGTCGTACTCGTTTCTCGACGCGGAGAAGCCCGCGTCTGTCCAGTCCGAGGGGGAGGTCGAGTCCAACGCCGACAGCACCGACCCGGACGGCGAACCCCCCGAGGACGGCCAGGACGGGGACACGGAGCTGACAGCCGAGCGACTCGCGGCGATGGAACCGGCCGACATCGAGACACTCGACCCGGAACGGGCCGCCGGGGTCGACTCGGACGTGCTCGACGCCGTCGACGAGCAGACCCGCGAGGCGCTGTCGGCAGCCACACCGGACCGGGACGCACTGTTTATCGGTCTCGGCGACGCCGTTATCCCGACAGTACTCGTGGCGAGTGCAGCCTTCTTTGTCGACACCGGACCGACCCTCGAACTCGCCGGGGTCTCCACCACACTGCCCGCGGTCACCGCGATGGGGGGAACCCTGGTCGGTCTGTCGGTCCTGCTCTGGCTCGTCGCACGGGGTCGAGCACACGCGGGGTTGCCGTTGCTCAACGGCGGTGCGATCGGTGGGTACCTCCTCGGGGCACTCGCGAGTGGACTCACCCTGACCGAGGCACTCGGCCTGACCGGTGTGTTCTGAGCCGGGGGTTCGACACGTCGAGTCCAAACCCTGAAAGCCCAATCTCCCCTACAGTGAGGTATGGGTACCCGCTCCGAGCGGAGCCGGTTCGCCCGGGCGACGTGGGCGAACGTCATCGGCAACACCGCGAAGATTCTCGCCGAGGGCGGTGCCGGACTGGCGTTCGGGAGCGCGGCGCTCGTCGCGGACGCGGCCCACTCGATTGCAGACCTGGTGGCGAGTCTGGTCGTGCTGGTCTGGGGGGACAGCCGGTTCGAGGACGCCGACACCGACCACCCGCACGGACACGCCCGCATCGAGCCCCTGACGGCGCTGTTTGTCGGGGGTGTCATCGTGCTGCTCGGCGGGTATCTCCTCTCCGAGTCGTTGCTCGGGGTTCTCGGCGGGACCGACATCGAGTTCAGCCCGGTGCTGGTCGGCGCACTCGGGGTCGCGATACTCGATATGTACCTGGTGTACTGGTACACCGACCGGATGAACGAGGGGTTGGACGCGCCGGCACTGCGCGCACTCGCGGCGGACTGTCTCAACGACCTCTACACGTCGGTCGGGGCGCTCGTCGGGGTGCTCGGCGTGGCGCTTGGTGTCTCACTGTTCGACCCACTGGCCGGCGCACTCGTGAGCCTGCTCGTTGTCTATCAGGGTGTGACCATCGCCCGCGAGAACCTCACGTACCTCTCGGGCCGGGCCGCCCCTCAGGACCGTCGCAGCGAGATCCGCGAGGTGTTGCTGGCACACGAGTCGGTCTACGGCGTCCACGACCTCGCGGTGTTCTACGAGGGCCCGCAGTTGGAGGTCGAGGCACACGTCGAGGTGGCCGGGGAGTTGACCCTGGAGGAGGCCCACAGCATCGAGTCGACACTCGTCGAGACGGTCCTGGGGTTCGACGACGTCGGGGACGTCCACCTGCACCTCGACCCCGAGGGTGTCGGTGAGTGGGAGACCCCCGACCGGGCGGACTGACGTCGGGTGTCGGGCAACCCCGAGAGCCCGGGAGAGACGGAGACGCCGGACAGTCTATCCGCCGGTGATGAGGTCGAGGTCGGCGTCGACCGGGAGAGTATCACCGGTCACGAACGGGTCGGCCGGGCTGACGACCTTTGTCTCGTTTACCGCACGCTGCTGGGAACCCAGTACCTGTACCTCGATATCGGTCGTCCCGATGTCGGCGAGTGTCGGCGTCCAGGAGAGGTCGACCGTCGCAGCAGTGTCGTTCGTGAGGGTGTTGGCGCGGGACTCGTTGAGTATCACCGCGTCGACGATGTTGTTGCCGGCGACGAGTCCGATCCGTTCACCCCGGATGGCACGGGCGGAGACGCTGGTCAGCGGTGACCCGTCGTACCGGAGGGTGAAGTTGCCGCCGTTCTGACCACCACTGAGGGTGAGAGAGCCGTTTAGCGCCTCGACGGAGTCGGGTACCTGGAGGGCCGTCACGTTGAGTTTGGTCGGCACGAACGAGAGCAGGTCGATAGCCCGGGTGTCGGCGTCGTCGTCACCGCTGACGATAATCGTGCCGTTCTGTGTCTCGTTGAGCCGGTCTGCGAACCCGGTCTGCCAGGTGAACTCAAGACTCTCCGACCCGCCGGCATCGAGTTCGACCGTCTCGGAGTCGACGACACTCGCGACGTCCGTTCGGGGGTTCTGCATCGTGATGGTCTGTGTCTGTGTGGTGTCGCCCGTGTTCTCGACAGTCGCGTTCACCGTCAGGTCGCGGTCACCGCTGAGCGTCCCGGGTTCGAGCGTGTCCGTCGAGACGTCGGTGATATCGACGGTGACGAACCCGTCAGACTCCCACTCGAAGATGGGGTAGCTCTCGTTGACCGTCCGGACAGTCCCGTCTGTCGGGTCGACCTCGGTCTCGTAGACCGGTTCCCAGATGTCCCAGTCGAGTTCCGCCATACTCCCGTTCGCGTCCTCGGGTTCGACACCGGGGTACTGCTCGAAGAACTCCTCGGCGTTTGCGACACCGTCGTACTGGCTGAAGTCGTGCCCGCTGTCGGGGTCGGGCAGCACCTGCGGACCGGTCATCCGGTCTCCATCGAGAGTGACACTGTTGTCGTTCACGTTGTTTCCGCCGTCTCCGACCGTGGGGCCGTCGGAGTAGACGCTGTTGAATATGGTGTCTTCCCCGCCGGAGGGTTCACCGATGCGGCCCGCGATCCCACCGGTCTGGAGCGGGTCGGTGAACTGCTCTCGCTCGGTCCCGTCGAACACCTCGGGACTGTCCACCAGCGAGAGAGTTCCGTCCGCCCAGTACATCTGTGAGAGGTCGCTCGGGTTGTTAGACGTCCATCCGGTGATACCACCCACGGAGGACGGCCCGGAGACGTCGGCCCGCGAGTAGCCGACGGAGAACTTCGTGTCGAAACCCATCCCCCCGAGGAGGCCACCGATTCCGAGGTTCGGACTGTCGGTGGTCTCCTGCCAGGGGTGTTCGTCGTCGTCGTCGAGCACGACCGGTTCGTTTCCGCTGACGTTCGCGGTGGAGACGAGTTTGTTCGTCAGGTCTGCGTCGTGGCCGTGTCCGATGAGTCCGCCGACCTGCTGGTACTGTGACTCGACATCGCCATCCACGGAGATCTGTTTGAACTCGCCGCCGGCACCGCCGACGAGCCCGCCGACGACGGTCATTCCTCGCACGTCGACGTCGTCCAGGACGAGGTTCTCGATTGTCACACCCTCTCCAACAGCACTCCCACCGTCGAACTTCGCGGTGATCGCAAAGAGCCCGACAAACGCGTCGTCGTAGCGGTCGATCGTCAGGCCCTGTATCGTGTGTCCCGTTCCGTTGAAATCACCGGTGAACGCGGTGCCCGCGTCACTACTCGCGTCTACCTCACCGATCGGCATGAACCCGTTACCGCTGTTCCAGTACTCGGTCCCGTGGGCGGCGATATCGTCCACCAGGCGGTAGTTGTCCCCGAGGCTGTCCTCCCAGCTGCTGTGGACCGGCTCCTCGTCGTCGATACACTGGAGCTGGTCGACGTTGCTTATCTGGTAAGGGTCCGTCTCGGTTCCTGTGCCGCCGTCGTATGTAACGTCACTACAGACCGGCCCGGAGCGCTCGACCACACCGACCCCCTCTGCGCTGTCGTCGTTCGTCTCGACTGGCACCCAGTCCGTTATCGGGTCACTGCTCTGTGTCAGGTCGAACGAGACTGTCTCGGTCCCGCCACTCGGGATGTCGACTGTCTTGTTCACCACGGGCCCGTCGGCGAGCAGGTCCGACACCGAGGGGTCGATTCGAACCGGTGTGTCGCTGACCTCCTCCGTGCCACTCGGGTTCTCGAGGCTCACCGTGACCGGCACTGTCGAGTTACTCGGCAGGGTGTTGTCCACGCTGACGTTTGTGATGAGCGCCTCGGGCAACCGGTCGACATCGAGTGTCGTTGTATCGTCGCCGGTGTCGATTGTCAGCTCGGTCGCTGCGTCGATACTGGCGTCGAGTGGCACGTTCCAGGTGAGGCTGGTGGTGTCTGTCTCGTTCGTGCCAAGCTGGAGCTGCTCCGTGTCGACCACGTCGCCGCTCTCGAACAGGGCGACTGTCTGTGTGGCGTTCGCCCCGGTGTTCGTGATGGTCGCGCTCACGTTGAACGGTTTGCCGGGGAGTGCTCCGGCGTCGAGTGTCTGGCTGCTGTCGATGTCGAACGAGGGTGGGTCTACCACCGTAACGTTCGCCGTCGCGCTGTCGTCGAGGGTGAACAGCTCGACCGGGGCCGTGTCGTTGAAGTTCTTTCGCGGGTTGAACCGCAGCGTGACGTTCACCGGCTCCTCGAACGGGTAACGGCTGACCTCGTCGACGGCAACGAGGTCGAGTGTGTCACCGCCGAGGTCCGCCGCCGCCCCGACAAACGACCCGTCCGCGTAGCCCGTCCCGGTGTTGTTGATACTGGCGTTCAGTTCGACCTCGTCGCCAAACTGTACTGGGCTCGTGGGCCCCCGGAGACTGTCGATAACGAGGCGTGGCTGCTGTCGCGGCGGCTCCGGGTCGCCGACGACGGTCTGTGAACACGCCCCCTCTGCAACGAGCTCCCGAACGTCGTTCGTCGTGACGCTACCCCCGTCTGTGACGACACAGACCGAAACGTCGTCGGTGAACTCCCAGGTGTCCGCGCCGTTGCCCCCGACGTCACTCTCACCGGTGTCGAGAGCGGGGGTGTCGAAGCGCCGGGTCTCTGTTCCGGTGATGTCCGTCCAGACCGTCTCGTTCGCCTCGATGGCACTCCCCCACTCCACCGACTCGTTGAGGATCAGCCACCGTTCGTTCTGGACAACCGCGATACCGTAGTCACTCCCATCGCCTCCGGGTCGGAGCCGCATCGGGCTGCCGTTGTTACGCAGGGTGAACCCGGGGTCGACCGCTGAGATGTTCCCCTCGGCGTCGGTGTTGTAGAAGAGCGGGGCGACACCGGCCACACCGGAGTAGAGCACGTCGGTCTGAAAGTCGGGGACGCTCAGGGCCTCGCCGCCGAAGGTCGGGAACTGCAGTTCGACGCGGTCGTCCCCGACGACCACCTGGTCCTCGGGCAGTGGCTCTGTCATCCGCTCGGTGGCGTACGTCGCCCACGCCTCCGGGTACGCGGTCTCGATGGTGACGGTGATCTCGACGCTGGTGGTCGGCACGAAGTCACGGACCCCGGTCAGAGTCCGCTGTCTGGCGACCATCTCCTCTATTCGCTCCGAGAGCTGTCGTGACCCCGCTCGGTCACGCTGGACGAGTGTCTCCGAGTCGAGTGTCTGACCGAGTCCGCTGAGGCTGGTAAACGAGAGGTCGATGTTGGCGAGGGCCACCTCGTTGAGAGTCTGGTAGTCGAACTGCGGCTCGGAGATAATCTCGGTGTAGTTTCCCTGCTGCTCGAGCAGCAACCCACCCTGATACACCGTCGTGGCCCCACCGTCGGCCCGGTGTGTGAGTGTGCCAAGCTGGAGTGTAGTCTCGTTTGTCATGTTCTCGGCGAGAATGTCCGCGGCGGTGATGTTGCGCCACCCTCCGCCACCGGTGGTCACGTTCACCCCTCTCGGGAGGGTCGTGACGTTGACCGTGACCGTTCCCTCGTCGGGGGTTATCTCGATGTCTTCCCGGGCGGCGTCGGGAACCTCGAGCAGCGCCCCGGTCTCCGCACCGATGAGCCGGTCGCCGATCTCCCGCACCGCGTCCTGGCCCTGCCGGTTGTCGAACTCCCGGCCGGCGTCGTCGAACAGCAGGACCCCTATCCCGACGAGCGTGGTCCCGAGCAGAATCACGAGCGAGAACACGAGGACAGTCCCGAGTATCTCGGACTGACCCCTCCCGTCGCGCGACTGACACCGGAGTCTCATGCGTCGTGCTTCGGTGTTCTGAGGGTTAAGCGTGCCGCGCCTGTATCAGGAGTGATAATCTGAACGTGCGGTCTGTGACCCCGGTACAGACCGGCAGACCGGAGTCGGTGACCCCGGCACAGACCGGCAGACCGGAGTCTGTGACCCCGGGCAGCAGGTTACTCGAGCTGTGTGAGTTCGACGGTGACAATCCGGACAAAGGCGCGGTCGGTGTCACACACCCACCAGTTACCGTCGTCGGTCCAGCCGGCGTCTGCGAGGTGCTGGTTCCAGTTCTCCGGGGCCGCGCTCCCGGAGACGTCGATGCTCACGTTGCCGTCGACACTGGTCTGTTCGACCCCACCGTACTCCGCCTCGAAGGCGGCAAACCCGTTTGTCGCGGCGATGGGCGTCCCAGCGGGGGCCCGGGTCGGACCAATCGCCACGTCGCGGTCGAACGTACCACTCGTCCGGATGGTGTCGGTCGTGGTCAGCTTCACCAGTGAGACAGTCGCCCGCCCGTCGTCACACCGGATCGACGGCCCGTAGGACAGCCCCAGCGCGTCGGTCCGGAACACCGCACCGGCCTCGAGCCCGAGCGACCGGTCCTCGAAACGGTGTTCGAGGGCGTTTGCCTGGAGCGTGAAGCTGTCACCGGAGCCGCCGAGCGCGGCACCCAACTCGTCACCCTCGAGTGTGAGTGTGGTCTCGTTGACGAACAGCGTTCCGTCGCCCGGAACGAGGTCGAACCGCTCGTAGGGGTCGCCGCTCCGGTGGATATCGTCTATCGTCGACCCGGCGGCCTGGAGGCCGCGCTCGCCGTTGACGACCTCCTGGTTGTCGCTGAACGTTGTAATCGGCTCGAGCGCGACCACCGAGACCAACCCCACACCGGTGATGATGATGGCGAAGGTCAGCGAGAACGCGAGCACGTCCGAGACAGCCCGGTTCGGTCGCCCACCGCCCATCAGTCACACCCCCCTAAGCTGATGACAACGTTGCCCGGGGTGGTCTCACAGAGGGTTACCCGCAGGTCGGGTGCGTTTGCCTGTGACGCCGCGAGGGTAGTGTCCGTCTCCAGGTCGACTGCGGCACTCCGGTCGAGGCGGGGCGACTCGACGATCACACCGTCGGCGGTAAGTTCGACGGTGTAGGAGTACGACCCGGCGATACTGCGCGGGTACCGCAGGTCGACTGTCGTTCGGACGTCTTCACCGGTGGCGTTGAGTCGGTCGAGTGTGGTGACCTGTGAGGCCACACTGTGACCGATCTCGGAGAGTTGTGTGTCGGCGACCCGCCGCTCGTTCGACTCCACGAACGGTCCCGCGCCGAGCAACAACCCCGAGACGAGCACCGTCGTGATAGCGATCGACAGCGCGTGCGAGACTGTCACCGAGATCGCCCGCTCGTCTCCGGGGAACGGCGACCAACCGGTCATCCGTCTTCCGCCTCGTAGAGTGTAAACGACGACTCGTGGGTCACGCTCGGGTCGACAAACGAGATATCGAACGACGGGTTCACGTCGATGTTCCCCGCGATACCGTCCCCGTCGACGCAGGTCGCCTGCCCTGCGCCGTTACAGGTGGCGTCGGTACCGGCCGCCGAGAGCACGTAAGAGAGTGTCTCCACGCTGTTCCCGTCGACCTCGAGTCTGACCTCGTCGTAGCTGTCCGCGAACCCGACGTCCCGGACGGCACAGGTGTGCGGGCTCGAACTGTCGTTCCGGGGTTCGGTGACCGTCACGGTCCCGGTTCCCGCGCTGAACTCGACCGAGACCGTGGCGTCGTCGATGGTACCGAACCCACAGTCGAAGCCGTTGTTCGGGTCCGTGTCGTCGAACGAGACGCCGTCGGTTACGTTGAGTCTATCCGTCTGTGAGGTGTTGTCGAACACGAGGCTGACCCCGCGGGGGCTTCCCAGGTCGACACCGGTCGCGGTCAGTGACACCACCGGAAAGAGCGGCCCCGTTCCGACGGAGATGCTCCCGCCAGGCGCGGAGCCGAGGACCGTCCCGTTCACACTCGTGTCGATAGCACCGTCGGGAAAGACACTGCGGTTGTACGCGACCGCACCGGGCCGGGACTCGTTGGCCCGGTAGTCGACATCGACCACGAACGCCCGGTCGGACGCGACGATGCCGTTGTACTCTGTCTCGTAGACGTCGACGACCGTCTCGAAGGCGCTCGTGTTGACATACGGGAGGCGGTCGTCGGCGGTGGCGGTCGCGGCGGTCGTCAGGAACAGTTGCCCGAGGTTCGCCTTGATCTCCCCGCTGGCGCGCTCGACGTTCTCGAGTGACTCCGTGTCGGCCTCGGCGCTGATGCTCGGCGAGGAGTGGACGGTGTTCAGCAACACCACGCTCGCGAGCACGACCGTGGCGATGACGACCGCACCGACGAGCAGTAACTGCCCCCGGGAGCGGTCGGTCACCACACGACCACCCGGATTGTGACGACACCGTACAGTTCACCGTCCGGGTCCTGGTTGTCGAAGTAGAACCCGCCGTCGTCGGTGGCGTTGTCACCGACATCGGCGAGTGTCGTCCCGCTGGGCGAGCAGGCGGCTCCGCGGAGAATCTCGTCGGACTCGGAGAGGGTGACCCGGGTCGAGGCGGTCGCCGAGGGACGGTCGAGCGGGCTCTGCAGCGTGAGCGAGGTGGAGTTGATACCGTCGCCGACCGGGTAGTCGAGCTGCACGGCGAACTGGGTCGCGTTCGCGAGCGTGTCGTCGAGCCACGCCTCGAACGCGGTGTCCGGTGCGACACCTGGAATGAGCAGTGTCGGCCCTTCACGCCCGACAGTTCCCGGTTCGTTGCTCTCGTCGTTCGCAACACAGGCCGCGATGTCGTCGAGCATCCCCTCCTCCTGTGCGGTCACGAGCACGTCGTCGGCCTGGGTGCGGAGGTCGTCGAGTTGGCGGTCGGTCCCGTCGGTCCACGGCGCGATATCCACGGCCTGCATCCCGAGCACGAGCGCGAGCGCGAGCACCAGCACACTGATGACCGCCTCGAGCACGTACGCCTGCCCGCGGTCACCGCTGGCTGTACCCACGTTACCACACCTCCACCCGGAGGAAACAGCCCGTCTGGCAGGAACCGCTGCCGGGCGGGAGTGTGACGACCCGGGTCGCCGCCGCCACGGGGTCGTCCACGCGGGCCGAACCGCCGCTGACCGGGGTTCCGTTGCGCTCGACTATCTCCCCGCCGGTCTCGAGTGTGACGTTCAGATTCCGGAACGAGGGGATGCCGGTCCGGGCACGGAGGCTGTCGAGGTAGCTGTCGTCGAGAGAGTCCCCGTCGAGTTCGAGCACCCGGTCGCCAAAGACCGTCGCGTTCTCGGCGACGATGCGGTCGGTGAGACGGTCGGCCATCTCGTCGTTGTCGGCCCCGGAGGGGCTGGTAAAGGGGCTGAACAGCGGGTCGAAAAGCGAGAGCACGAGGATGATTGTCACGAGTAGCAGTGTCGTCCCGAGCAGGAAGTCGTACAGTGTCTGTCCCCGGTCTGTCATGAGTCCGTATCGAGCAGTCCGCTGACACGGTCAGAGCGCAGTTCACCGAGGCTCCGTCGCGCGACGGCGAGTCGGGTAGCGTCGAGAGACCATCCCGTCGAACCGACGAGCAACAGAACCGCCGCCTCACCACCGCCGCCGGAGACGGCCTCGACGAGAACCCAGACCACCAGCGCGATTGTCGCGAGCGGGATGGCGTATTTCACACCCGAGACCAGGTCGACGTTCCGGATGTAGCCCGCGACGATCGCCGAGATCAGCGCCTGGATGGTGACCGCGTGGAAAAACAGCATCGAGAGGAACTCGGTGTCGATGGAAGCACCGAACTGGTCGGACTGACCACCGGCACCGCCCTCCGCGGCCTGTGCACTCTCCGAACCGGTGAGGGCACTCATACTGTCGAGAAACTGCACCTGGAGCAGTGCCATCACCGCGAGCAGTGTCATGTAGGTCATCATGATGATGACAACCTGCATCAGCGTCCGAGAGCGGCGCTCGCGCTCGATGTCGTCCTGATTCTCCGAGGAGGCGGCGGCCGTCGAGAGCACGTCCTGGATCTGGCTGGAGGTCTCCTGGGCCTCACTCACCAGTTTGACCGTCCGGGCCAGCCGCGGGATGTGGTACTTGTTGTTGAACTCACGGAGCGTGTCTTTCAGGCTCGTCCCGTAGTTGACCTTCGCGTACATCTCCTCGAACTCGGTGGCGAGACGCCCCGAGGAGGTCTCGGAGACGACCTTGAGCGACTCGAGGAGGGTCATCCCGGTGTCGTTCGCGCTGGCGAGTTTCCGGAGATTCTCCGAGAGGTTGCCGAGTACGGCACGACGCGACCGGACGTTCCACTCGTGAAACACCGCGAGCGGCAGGAAGTTGATGTAGAGTGGGAGGTAGATCCAGACGAACGTTCCCCAGATGACCTGACCCTGGACGGCGTTGAGCGACGTCGGGGCGTTGTTGGTCAGAACGGCGGCAGCCAGGAGCATTAGCGTCAGCGGCACGGTAAACAGGAGCACGAACACCGGGTGGTCACGAAAGAACAGGTGTGGGGCGCGCAGAATCTGGCCGAGTTCGTAGCTCCGGTGTCGGCGTTTGATACGGTCGAAGACGCCGTAGGAGCCGGCGTACTCGTCGACCAGGTCGGTGTTGAGCGCACTGATCCCCTCGTCGATGCTAAAGTCGTCGTCCCGTTCCGGCCGGATGTAGCCGTCGCCGAACTCGTCTGAGGTCGCCGTCGAGACCAGCACCAGAAACGCACCGCCTATCAGTGGTATCAGCCCGTAGACGGTCATCATCAGCATGAACTCCTTGCTGCCACTGCCCATCATCCCCATTATCACGAGCACGATAATCAGCAACAACGGGAAAAGCGAGAGCGTCATGTACATCTCGCCGAACAGTTCGAGCGTGTCGAGCTGTCGCTGCTGTTCTTGCTTTGCGGTCCGGATGTGCTTGTCCTTCTGGTCTTTGAGGAACTGTCGCATGTTACCCCCGGAGTCGAGAATCGAGAGCATGTCGGTCAGAAACTGGCTGAACGGCTCGCTCGGCGTCTCGAGTGACTGGTTGCGCACCGCAGTCCGGTAGTCGGTGTCGAAGTACTCCGTCTCTAAGACAATCGACTGGAACTCCTTTGCAACCTCGCCGTACGTGTCCTCGGCACGGTCGGTCGCTCGGACGATCTCGAGCTGGTTCATCCCACCGACCGACAGCGCGTACATAAATGCGATCGTCTCGGGCAGGAGGCTGTTTATCTCGCGTTTCCGTTGGTTCGCACGGATGTACGGCAGCGAGACCAGCGACGCGAACCCGATGGTGAACCCGATACTGCCAAAGACCAGTCCCGATATCAGCAGTATCAGTGGTGTCCGGACGACGTCGAGTGCAGCCGAGAGCACGTCGGGGAGGGGTACGCCGACGGCACCGGGTTCGAGCACGGTCCGGGCGAGCAGCCAGCCGACAAACGAGCCCAGCAACCAGAGGCCGAGCCCCACGAGGAGACCGACCGCAAGCGCCCGTGAGAGGTACATCTCGACACTGCTCGACATCCGGGCCTGTGCGAGTTTCCGCTCGAGTTCCTCGACGAACTCGCTCTCGTCGCCGAACAACCGCTCGTACAGCGGGTAAAACGCCGCCTCGACCGAGGACTGTGAGAGCGTCGACGGGTCTGTCGGACCACGACTGCTATCGAGACTCATTCCGCCCCCTCGTCCACCTTGGGGACGAACTGACCGAAGTCGAGCCCGCCCTCGTCGGTCTCGTCGACCCCGCTGTCGTCGAGCCCTTCGAGCGCCGAGGCGAGGTCGGTGGTGTCGACCTGCCGGTACTGGTCGAGCACCGGTTCTCCGCGCTCGAGCACCCGCTCGGTCTCTGTCAGCATCTCAGAGGGCGGATCGGGCCGGGGAACGAGTTCCTCTTTTTGCTGGTCGATATCGATCTTCACCGACTCCATCTCGCGCAGGTCCTCGAGTGACCGCTTCAGCCGGTTCTGTGAGATAATCGCCAGGATGGACTCCGGGTCGTTTATAAACGCCTGGATCGTCGCCGCGACCTCGGTGTAGGTGTTTATCTCCTCTCTGATGAGGTACGCGAGCACCAGTTTGCGCTTGAACAGTTCCTCGTCGAGTTTCTCCTGTGTCCAGCCGCGGTCGAACTTTATTTCCTCGAGCGTGCTCGAAGAGCCCATCTGGATGAAGTCGTCAGTTTCGGCGCGCCACTCGTAGACATCCCGGACGTTTATTTCGTCGTTCTCGGGGGTGTACTCGTTTATCTCGGTGAGCACCTTGTTCCGGCGGACTTTGTGCCCGTCGACGCGGGTCTGGGTCTGGATGGAGACGAGATCGAGGGCGGTGAACAGCGTCTTCGAGACGTTGATCGGGTCGGTGGTGAACCGTTTTATCACCTCGCCGACCGAGTCGGCGTGGAACGTCGTGTAGGTCGTGTGGCCGGTCGACATCACCTGGAACAGTGTTCGCCCTTCCTCGCCACGAACCTCACCCATCACGATGTAGTCCGGGCGCTGTCGGAGCGCTGCCTCCAGCAGGTCGAACTCGTCGATCTGGCCGGCCTCCTCCTGGCCAAAAGAGGGACGGGTCACACTCGCCACCCAGTTACGCTGTGGCAACTCGACCTCGCGGGTGTCCTCGATGGAGACTATCTTCGCGTTCGACGGAATAAAAAGCGAGACCGCGTTCAGACTGGTCGTCTTGCCGGAGGCGGTTCCGCCGGCGAAGATGAGCGCCTTGTTGTTCTCGATACACAGCCACAGAAACGCCATCTCGTCGAGACTGAACGTGTTCCAGTTGATGAGATCGACCGGCGTGAACGGGACGTCGTTGAACTGACGGATCGTGTAGTTCGTCCCGTGGTCGGAGACCTCGGTGCCGAGTGTCAGCTGGGCACGGGAGCCGTCGGGAAGTGTCGCGTCGACCTGTGGCTGGCGCTTCGAGATACCCATACCCGAGCGCTGTGCGAGTTTCACGACAAAGTTGTCGAGTTCGTGCTCGCCGTGGCTGACGTTCGAGATGATCTGTTCGTGGTCACCGTGGTAGACGAACACCCGGGAGTTGTACCCGTCACACGAGATGTCCTCGACGTTGATGTCGTACTTTATCGCGTCGATACGGCCGTAACCGATAAAGTTCCGCTTGAGCACGTACAGCAGCTTCTCGACCTGGTACTCCGAGAGCTCCCGCGAATCCTCCGCCAGTACCACCGGCTCCGGTCGGGCCGAGAGCCCCGAGAGGTCCTCGCGTGCCGTGTGGCCGGCCGACCCGTCGTCCGTCCGGCCGAGTAACCGCCGAACCGTGCCGAACAGACGGCCCCGCCCGCCGGAGTCGTCGCTGTCGTGGAGGTCGTACCGTTCGAGCAACTGCTCCGTCTCCCGCTGGATAACCGCCGCACGGTCCCCGTCAGACCCCTGCACGACCACCTCGTCGTCGGAGTACTTTATCGCCTGTTTGAGTTTCCGTCCGAGAAACTCCTGCAGGTCGTGCTCTATCTCTGTCATGTGGGGCTCGATGACGTAGTACTTGTACTCGTTTTCTTTTATCGATTTGAATATGAACACGCAGGCGTACGGCTTGTTCACCCAGTAGCGACTCTCCTCGACGAAGTGGCCCTTTTTTTCCCGTGGGACCGCCTTCTCGACGTCGTACCGGTTGACGAGTGTCGTTGTTCCGTCGCGGTTCGTAAAAAACGCGTCCTCGTCGACAGCCTCGTTGACGTCGACAGTCCGCTCGTCGACCAGGTTCGACAGCGAGGTGGCGACAGATTCAGCCGTCGCGAGCCGATTCGTCACCTCATCTGGGTCGAACCCGAGGTGCTCCGCCGGGTTCGCCTCACCGAGTACGGTGTCGTGGTCCTGCGCGAACTCCTCCCAGGTGTAGAGACCCTTTGTGACCGACCCCTCGGGAACGTCGAGTGGGCCTACCGCCGCCTCCAGTGCCCGCGCCGCATCCGCGCCCTTTCGCAACCGCTCACCGGTTTCCCGAGGGTCGAACCCCAGGTACGCGCGTCGGTCGAACGACCCGCCGTCGTGTTCCTCGCGGCGGAAGTCACTCCAGGAG
>ERZ1034573.265-NODE-265-length-15355-cov-5.775686_pt1 | contig 15355 bp, 11 predicted proteins | sample MGYA00520641_ERZ1034573 | MGnify/ENA primary metagenome ERZ1034573 (study PRJEB33760, sample SAMEA4777724) | hypersaline lake metagenome | biome: hypersaline environment; feature: brines | place: Spain | collected 2014-08 | depth 0 m ...
GTCGCAACGAGCCACGGCTGGACGGTCGACCTGACCGACGGTGTGGACGGGGGCGCACGGTTCGAGTTCACCGGCGTCGACCCCGGAGACTGGGCCGCGGGTGAGACCGGGGCGGGTCCTCGCCCGACGGGTGGAGCCGACGCAACAGGGGTCGTCTCCGCGGGGCTGTCGGGGTACGGGCGGCAGATGGCCGTCGAGACGGGGAAACGTGTTAGTCTCCCCCCGCCGTTTGTCCGGCTATGTCTGATCTCGGGGACTTCACCGGTTTCGACGACAGTGACGGGAGCGCGGGCGACAGCGGGGCGGGTTCGGACACCCCCACGGACGACGAGCGCTTCGAGGCGTTCGAGACAGCAGAGACGGGGCGGGACCGCGGTATCGGGGTGCTCTCGGCGTCGGCGGGGCTACAGGTCAGCGAGGACGAGCGCGAGACGCGTCTGCGGGCGTACGTGACCGCCGGCAACCGCTCGGCGGTTCGGCTCGGGTCGTACCTGCTCGCGCCGTACCCCGACGGAGAACGGCTGTTCTGCCGTATCACCGGGCTCGAGTACACACAGGAGTACCGTGCCGACGACGCCACCGAGATTCACGCCCGGCGGGCGATGCGGTCGGCCGGTATCGACGAGGAGGACTTCAAACTGCTCGCGGCACTCGACCCCGTGGCGGTGCTCTACGAGGAAAACGGGGCGCTGAAGCGACGGATGACCGACCGCGTGCCGAAACCGGAGACAGTCATCCACGAGGCCGCCGACGCCGAGGAGATAAAGACGGGGCTGAAGATACCCACCGAGGGGGTCTTTCTGGGCCACCTCTCGGTGGGTGGACAGAAGATAGAGACCGCGACCGACCCGCCGACGATCGACTACCGCCTGAACGACGACTACACCGACGGTGACCCGCTCGTGTTCCGGCACACGCTCGTGGCCGGCGGGACCGGGTCGGGCAAGACACACGCAGCAAAGAACATCCTCCGGCAGTATCTCGACGAGGACCGGGCGTACCCCGTCGAGACGGGGAGCGACCGGACGGTTCGTCCGGCAGTCGTGCAGTTCGACCCACAGGACGAGTACGCACAGATGCACGACGACGGTGACTACGACGCGGCGTTCGCCCGGCGACTCGACAGCGAGGGGGTCGCTCACGGCGGTCACGACGACACGGTGGCGTTCGTCCCGAAGGTGGGCGGCGGGAGCTACTCGGCGACACACCACCGCGCCGAGCAGGTCAGGTTCACCGTGCCGTTCTCGATGGTCCACGACAACCCCTGGCTGGTAGCGGGCAGCGGGCTCAACGACAACCAGTACGGGGCGCTGGTGAACGTTCTGCTACCCCGGTTCCGCGACCAGCACGGTCGTGCGGGCACCTACCGGCAGTTCACGACGCTCATGGACGACCCGGCGCTGCGGGAGGAACTCGACGAGACCGGCCGCGTCCACGAGGCGACCTTCGACGCCATCAGCCGACGGGTCCGCGGCTTCGGGTCGGTGTTCGACCGGGATGCCCGCCCGATAACCGACCTGGTTCACGAGTTCGTCCGGCCCGGCGGGCTGACGGTGGTCCCGACCTACCACATCACCGAGAGCCGCACCGCCGAGACGGTGGTACTTGCTCTCGCCTCGCTGCTGGTCGACCAGAAGCTCTCGAACGACCCGACCCACGAGCGGATAAAAGAGACCCCGCTGGTCGTGAGCATGGACGAGGCTCACAACTTCCTGACCGACGCCGACACGGTCCAGGCCCGGCAGGTCATCGAGAAGTTCACCGAGGCCGCAAAGCAGGGCCGCAAGGAACGGCTCGGGCTCTTTCTGGTCACCCAGGACCCACAGGACATCGCAGACCCCGTGTTCAAGCAGATCAACACGACAGTCGTACTCAACCTCGGCGACGAGAACGCCATTTCAGCGGTCAACATCCCCGCGAACCTCGAATCGCGCGTGCCTTACATGGAGAAAGGCCAGATGGTCGTCTACTCGCCGGACAACTCCGAACCGGTGGAGCTCGTCGGGCTCCCCGCGTGTGTCACCCGTCACGGCCGGTCGTGAGCGGTCACACCGGTCCGTGAGGGCGACCCCGGGTCCGTCGCAGTCGTTATGTAGCCCACCGTCGTAGTCCGGCCGTGACCCAGCGCGATACAGCCGACGTCACCGACCCGATGTCGCGGCACAACCTGCACGTCACCGCGGAGAGTGACCTGGTCGACATCGGGCCGTGGACGCGTGAACAGCTCTACGCGGCGGTCGAGCGGGCCGACGACGAGCAGGGGGTGGTGGTTCTCGACTACGGCCGGGAGGCGCTGTATCTCGCCGACCGCGACAGCCTGTCGTACCTGCCGCCAACGGCACTCGGGTTCGGGGACCAGCCGGGGCTCGGGGTCGAGGAGCCACAGCAGTACGACCCCGAAACCGGTCGGCTCAACCGCGCTCGCGTGGAGTCGGTGACCGTCGCACCGGCGTTCGACATCCTGATACCGGCGTTCGACTGGACCGAACCGGACGAGCACTGGGAGCCCCCGGAGATAGAGTACCGGGAACAGCCAAGCAACAGCCCGTCGGGTGCTGTCGGCGGCTGACGGGCCACACCGGCCGGTGAGCCACAGCACCACGCCGTGGCCAAACACCCCCGAGAGCAGAGCACACCGGGGCTGTCGAACCGGCCGGCTTTTTACTCCGCCGGCCCGAACAGACAACATGAGTCACGAGCAACTGCCGACAGACCAGCCGGCGGTGGTCACTGTCGGGCTGCCCTACGCCAACGGTGACCTCCACGTCGGCCACCTCAGGGGGTACGTCGACGGGGACCTCTACGCGCGGGCGCTCCGACGCATCGGCCAGCAGACCGCCTTTGTCTGTGGGTCGGACATGCACGGGACACCCGTGGCGGTCAACGCCGCCGAGCAGGGTGTCGACCCCGAGGCGTTCGCCCTGGAGTGGCACGAGCAGTACAGAGACCGGTTCCCGGAGTTCAACGTCGAGTTCGACTACTACGGGCACACACACGAGGAGACGAACATCGACCTCACACAGGAGTTCGTCCGGAGCTGGCTCGACGGTGGATACATCGTCGAGGACGAGATAGAGGTCGCCTGGGACACCGAGCTCGACGAGCCACTCCCGGACCGGTACGTCGAGGGAACCTGCCCGTACTGCGGTGCAGAGGCCCGCGGTGACGAGTGTGACGAGGGCTGTCAGCGCCACCTCGAACCCGGCGAGATAGAGGAGCCACGGAGCGTCCGAACGGGCAACCCCGCCGAGTACCGTACCCGCGAGCACAAGTTTCTCCGTCTCTCTGAGTTCCAGGAGTACCTCCAGTCGTTTATCCACCGGGTAGAGGGGACCGACAACGCGAGAAACCAGCCCCGCGAGTGGATCGAGGGTGAACTGCAGGACCTCTGTATCACCCGTGACATGGACTGGGGGGTCGACTACCCGAATGGGGACGGTGAGGAGCTCGTGCTGTACGTCTGGGTCGACGCACCCATCGAGTACGTCGCCGCGACAAAACAGTACACCGAGCGGGTCGGCACCGACACGTACGACTGGGAGGCCGCCTGGAAACCCGGTGGCGAGAGCCGCTACGGGATGACCTTCGAAGAGGACTGGCAGGCTGAGTCGGGTGAGATCATCCACATCATCGGCCGGGACATCATCCAGCACCACTGTGTGTTCTGGCCAGCGATGCTCCGGGGTGCGGGCTACAACGAGCCGCGGGCGGTGCTCGCGACCGGGTTCGTCAACATCGACGGCGACGCGCTGTCGACATCGCGCAACCGGGCCGTCTGGGCGAGGGAGTATCTCGACGCCGGGTTCCACCCCGACCTGTTTCGGTACTACATCACGACCGGGTCGGGGCTGTCGAACGACGTCGACTTCTCATGGGACCGATTCGCCGAGCGGGTCAACGGCGAACTCGTCGGCAACCTGGGCAACTTCTGTTACCGGGCGCTGTTGTTCGCGGCCCGCAACTACGACGGCACGCCGGAGACGACCGTCAGCGACGAGATTCACGGACAGATCGAGGACGCGGTCGAGAGCTTCGAGACGGCCGTCCAGGCGTACGACGTCCGGACCATCGGGCAGGTGGCGGTCGACCTCGCAGACGTCGGTAACGAGTACATCCAGCGCAACGAGCCCTGGAATCTCGTCGGCTCGGAGCCCGACCGTGCGGCACAGGTCATCCGGGACTGTGTCCAGTTGACCCGGGCGTGTGCCGTGCTGATGCAGCCGGTCATGCCGGAGAAAGCCCAGCGCCTCTGGGAGCAACTCGGCGAGTCCGGCAGCGTCGCCGAGGCCGGACTCGACGCCGCACACAGCCCACCGCCGGAGACGTTCGGGGAGCCAACGGAGCTGTTCGAGCAGGTCGAGAGCGACACCGTCGAGACACTCACCGAGCAGCTCCGCGAGCGCGTCACCGCGACGGGTGACGAGGAGAGAGACGCCGACAGCGCGGAGCCCGACGAGGAGACCGTGACGGCAGACCTCGACCCGGTCGAGACCGACCGAATCGGGTTCGAGCAGTTTCAGGAGCTCGACATGCGGGTCGGGGAGATACGGGAAGCCGAACCGATAGAGGGGGCCGACGACCTGGTCCGGCTGGAGGTCGACATCGGTGTCGACCGGCGGCAGGTCGTCGCCGGTATCAAACAGCTCCACGACACCGACACACTGCCCGGGACGCGGGTCGTCTTGCTCGCAAACATGGAGCGGGCGGAGCTGTTTGGCTACGAGTCAGACGGGATGGTGCTCGCCGCGGGTGAGGAGGCCGACCTGCTGACGACACACGCCGACGCGCCGCTTGGCTCACGCATCCGGTGAGCAGCCGGTTCGTCTGCCGGTCCCCGTCGGACCGACCCGGTTTGGTTTCATCCGACAGTATGAACGTCATCGTACACCAGGCTGAACAGTCAGTTTGTCCGGGGTCTTCTGTACGACGCACCGAGTGACAATCGGAGGTCAGCCGATGAGCGAGCACACCGCATCCGGGAGGAACAAAGCCACGGCCGAGGCGCATCGCCCGCGAACCGACGGCGGCACGGAGAGTCAGAGCGCACGACAGTCACAGTTTCGAGCCCTGTTCGTCGACGTGACGGGGGTCGAGGAGTGTGTCGACAAACAGGAGTCGAATGGTGGGTCAAGATACGTCGACGCGGATAGCTCGTCCGTCGCGGCGGCGGTCGAGGCCGTCACGAGCAGGGACGGGCTCGGAGACACTATCGACGACGCGGGGGCGGAACGGTTCGAGTGAGAGTGTCGACCGAAACCAGTCAGTCGGCGGGTTCGGGTGTCGAACTGTCGATGTCGACGTTCAGCGCGTCGGCGAGGTCGTACTCGGTGCCTGTCAGCAGGTAGAGCACGTCCTCGACAGGGCCGAGAACCTCGGGCACCTCGCGCAACACCAGCCAGAGGATGAGAATCATCGCCACTACCGACATACTCTGGGCGACGATACGGTCGGCCCAGATGTACGACACCCGGAGCGGGTTGTCCTCGCCGAACAGCCACATCGTGGCGTCGGGAAACAGGTGCATGTACTGGTTACCGAAACTCAACCCGATAAACACGTTGCGCACGATGTTGAGCACGTAGATTATCGGGACGGCGATAGCGAGTCCACGGAGTTTCCGTCGGAGCGGGGCACGGACCGCCGTGATCAGACCGATCATGACCGCCATGCTCCCGATACCGGTACACGCGATGACGATGGTGTAGGTGACCGTCCCACCGCCGTCCTGGAAGAACACGAACGTGTTCTCGAAGGGGAACTCTTTGATTCCGTCCGGGCCGAGCAGGCGGCCGTCGGGCGTGTTGACCATGAGCGCCGGGTCGTAGCCGAGCAGGTTCATCACCCACTCGGTCTGGCCGGTCACCGTCAGGATGAGCCACCGGCGCAGCGCCCGGACTGTCACGAAAGGCGCGTACACCAGTCCCATGACGGTGACGGCTCGCGAGAGGGTGAAAAGCGAGTCACGCCCGGTGTAAAGCGACCGTGCGACGAGCAGCGAGAGCGGCGCGGCGAGAACCGCCCCGACACCACGGATGACACTCTGGTCGATAGCGAACCAGGGGTAGATCAGGACGAGCCAGAACAGCGCAAAGACGACCCACCCGGCACCGAGCACCAGCCGTGCGTACCGGCGGTCGTAGTACTCAAAGAGGACACCGAACAAAAAGAGTCCGAGGACGACAAACCCGAGCGGTTCCGCGTAGCCACCCGCGGTTTCGAGTGCGCCACTGACCTCCCCGAACATATCGAAAGAGTGTACGCAGACAGGGAGTAAATGTCTTTTTGTCTCCCGACAGTTCGAGCCCGTCGGGTCCCTCACACGGCAAAGGCCAATCGCTCTCGGCTCACAGTCGTGTCGTAGAGACGGCCCGGAACACCGACAGTCTCGGCCGCCGGTTCAGACGACCCGTGCGAGCCAGGCGTCGGGGTCGTCGAGTTCGGCGGCGGTCGGGAGCGACTCGGGGTCGTCCCATGCGCGGGCGGCGGCAGTCATGCCCTGCCTGTCGACGACAGTCTCGAAGAAGGCCTTACCGCGCTCGTACTGGCGGCGCTTGACACTCAGGCCGAGTAGCCGACGGACCAGCGTCTGGACGGGGCCACGGCCCTGTCTGCGGGCCGCTATCTTGCGCCGGAGGTCGGCGTACTCCGCGTCGAACGCCCGGTCCATCACGAGTTCGGCGTACCCCTCGACGGCAGTCATCGTCGTGTCGAGTTGCCCCAGTGACTCGCGGTCGATTCCTCCCGACGTGAGCGTGTCGATGGCCTCCTCCATCGCCGTTTCGAGGTGTGTCGAGAGCCAGGGGGCTGCACCGAACTCGGCGGCGTGGGTGACCTCGTGGAAGGCGATCCAGCGACGGAACCGTTCGTACTCGACGTCGAGCGAGTCGGCGGCCCGCCTGATGTTCGGGCGAACAAAGTACAGGGCGTGTTCCTCGCCGTCGGCGAGCAACAGCGGGTCGTACTGCCCGAGAACGTGCTCGGCGAGAAAGGAGAGGGTGAACGCCATCGTCCCAGTGTTGACCACACGCGCTAGACCCGGCATCGCCCCCATCTGTTCGCCGAGTGGGGCCATCACCCGCTCGAAGGTCTCGACGTTCGCGTCGAGCCAGTGGTGGCGGTTCTGGACCTCGACGCGGTCGGGCAGGTCGAAGGCGAGTGTGGTCACCGTTCGGACCTCGTCGCGTGCATCGCCGACGTCGGCGGCGTAGGCCCGGCGCTCGGCGGCCGAAACGTCGACAGTTCCGGGGTCGGTGACCGCCTTTGCGGCCTCGGTGACAGCCCCCCAGTCGATGTGTCCGTCGCCGCTCGCGCCGGTGACGGCACGCACACTCCGGTACAGGCTCATAGACGAGACTGGTGACGAACGGATAAAAACGCTTGTTCCTACTCGTCGACGGTGACACCGACCGGCCGGTCGTCGTCCTCGGGGGTCTCTATGTCGACCTCGGGCTGGTCACCGCCCGCGAGTCGCCGCACTGCGGCCGCGAGTCCGACGAGTGCCACCAGAACGCCGACCGTGGCAAGCCCTCGTGTCGGGACGTCACGGCCCCCGGTCTCCTCGTCCTGTTTCCAACTGGGCGTGTCGGGCAGATCAGCCGCCGTGTCGGCGTCGGGGTCGTCGGCTGGTTCGTCCTCGTCACGGCTGACGAGGTTGCTGAACGGGCGGTCGGCGCTGAACGACGCGTCGTCGACGTGGAGTTCGATGAACGTGAACTTCGCCATGTTGGCTGTTCGGGAACTGGGGTCTTAGCCGTTGCGCCCTGTTGCCAGGTCAGACAGCCCGGACCCAGGCGGCAAACTGCAGGGTCACGAGCACGACCATCGCGGTCACCGTGGGCCACGGAACCCGCCGACGGGTGTAGCCGTACCAGCCCCACACGACCAGGGGCACTGCCGGCAGACTCGCGAGCACCACGGCCGTCGGCAGGACCACCGGGTGCAGGGCGAGCAACAGGCCACCGGCCAGGGCGGCCACGGCGGCGTACGCGACCCGGAGCCGACGTGGCCCCCACCGGACCGCGAGCGTTTGCTTGCCGACGGCAGCGTCGGCCTCCCTGTCGGGCCACTGCGTGGCAAAGAGGTTCAGGAGCACGACCAGGGCAAACGGAACGGCCGCCAGCGTGACCCGGGGGACCGACCCGCCGACGACCGCCGCGCCGTAGGCCGGCAGTGCGAGTCCACCGAGAGCGGCGTTCGTGAGCTCCCCCAACCCGCGCCAGGCGAGTCGCAACGGTCCGACGGAGTACTGCCAGCCGAGGGCTGTCGCGGCCACCAACACACCCAGCGCGGCGGCACCGACCGTCCCCGAGGCCCAGAACGCGACGGCGACGAGCAGACCGACCCCGAGCGTGCCGTAGCCGAGTCGGCGAACGAACCCTCGTCCGACGCCTGTCTCGACGAGCGCACCGCTCCCGCCCGAGAACGGGGTCGGGTCGGTCAGGGCGTCGGTCTCGTGGTCGGCGTACTCGTTCGCGTAGTGGATACTCGCCGCGAGTGCGGCCAGCGGAACCGCACCGAGCACGACCTGTCGGGGGTCGACACTCGCGTCACCCGCCGCGGCGACTGTCACCCCGAACAGGTAGACCCCGAGCACGAGCAGGAGCTGTGAGGGACGACTCGCCGCGGCGGCGACCCGGCCGTAACGACGCACGAGGTCTGTGCGTTGCACAGACGACCCTACGCCCGAACGGGCTTGTCCGTTTCTGTCGAGGTGTCACTCCCGGAGTCGCGCGACGGGGTCGTCCTCGCCCTCGACCGTCACGAGTCCGTCCTCGGCCAGGTCAGAGAGGATACCGCGGAGCCACGACCGGCCGTGTGTGCCGTCAGGTGCGTAGTCGACACGCACCTTCGGACCGAGGTCGTCGAGCGCAAGCGGGCCGTGCTCGCCGAGCGCCCGGACGACGCGACCCCGGAACTGCCGGCGACTCCCCTCGAAGGACGGCTGTGTCGGGACGTCGGGTGCGGTGAAGTCACCGGTGGCGTAGGCGTGACACCACTCGCGCCAGGGACAGTCCGCCTCGTCACACCGGGGTCGTTTCTCGCAGACGGTCCCGCCCAGTTCCATGATGGCGTTGTTCCAAACCCGGGAGTCGTCTGCCGCGAGCAGCGCGTTCGCCACCGCCTCGTACGACAGTTCCGTCGACCCGTCGTCGGCCTCCTCACCATCGAAGACGCGGTACAGCACGCGCTTTACGTTCGTGTCGACGACGGCACGACCGTTGTTGAACGCGAAACTCGCAACCGCGTTTGCGGTGTACGGCCCGACACCCATCAGCGCCTCCAGGTCGTCGGGGTCACGCGGGAACGTGCCGTCGAACTCCTCGACGACCTGACCGGCAGCCTCGTGGAGATACCGCGCGCGATTGTTGTAACCGAGTCGGTGGTCGGTCCAGAACGCGACCACCTCGGCACGGTCGGCGTCCGCCAGGTCCTCGACGGTCGGCCACCGGTCGGTGAACGCCGTCCACGCGTCCACCACCCGCCCCAGTTGGGTCTGCTGGCTCATCACCTCCGAGACGAGAATCTCGTAGGGGTCTGTCGTCTCGCGCCAGGGAAACGACCGGTGGTCCTCGCGGTACCACGACCGCAGCGCCTCGCGCATCCGCTCTGTGTCTCCCTCGACCGGCACGGCGGCTCCCCGACCCCCGGACTCTGTCATCGCACACGAGTTCGCACGCTCCAGGCTTGTGCGTGACGGTCGGCCCGGGGTCGTCCGGTCGAGGTCACCTGTTGCCACGGGAGCAGTCGGGCCGTCCGTGACGGTCTCAGAACCGGTCGAGTCGGCCGGGGAGAAACTCTGGTGTCATGCGGACGAACGAGAGACAGACACAGGGCTGGTCTGTCGGGGGAACTCCGCCGTGTAACGGCTGGATGGGGCTGTTCCCGGCGAACTGCCCGGGTTTCACCGGGTGGATGCACCGGGTGGATGCACCGGTTGGTCGCGGTGGTCGTCGGGTTCGTGATACTCGCGGGGTCGCGTCTCGACTACGAGGGCGGCCGCCGGGGTGTCCGGGGGACGACAGTCGGGTACGTCACCGCGAGCCAGACACGGGAGACGGCACAGACCACACCGGCAACCGGTCACGCCACGACCGAGACAACAGGCCAGTCAATCGGGTGGCCCGCGGTCGACCGTGACGTCGCGCTGTGGGTAGGGGATCTCGATGTCGGCGTCGTCGAGCGCCCGGTACAGCGCCATGTTGAGTTCGTGTTCGGCCTCCCGGCGGTCTGCGGGTTCGCGTATCCAGACGAACACCTCGAACAGGAGCGCGGAGTCGCCAAACGAGCGCAGGTGGACAACCGGCTCACGACGCCGAGAGACAGGTGTCGCGGCCTCCCGGAGCAACGACTGCACCCGGTCGGGGTCGGCGTCGTAGGAGACACCGACTGTCGACTGGATGCGACGGTCGGGCCGCGGCGAGGACTTGTTGACCACCTTGCCGCCGCTGAGTTCGGCGTTTGGCACCGTCACGAGGTCCCCGTCGAGAGTCTGCAGGACCGTGCTGCGGACACTGATGTCCCGGACCGTTCCCTTGCTCCCGTTCTCGAGTTCGATGAAATCACCGCGCTTGTATGTCTCGTCGGCGTACAGCGCGAGACTCCCGAAGAAGTTCGCGACGGTCTTGCGGGCGGCGAACCCGAGGACGATGCCGATGATACCGGCGGGTGCGAGCAGCGCCGCGACCCCGATAGCCCACTGGTCGAGCACCAGGAAGAGAAACACGCCGATGACGGTGACGTCCCAGATGTTCTCGGCGATCGGGGCGAGTGTCTCGTCGTACTGGCGTGCGACCAACCGCTCGATGATGTCGTCGCCGGTGACACGCAGCCGCCAGGTCCACCAGAAACCGAGCAGTGTGACCAGCAGCGGTCCCCGCTCCCCGACGACAAACGGGGGGAGAAAGGCGACGACACCGTCGACAAAGTCCGGGCCGCCGACCGACTCGAACGGGTCGGCGAGCCAGGACGGCACCGGTTGGCCGGCGATCCACACGAGCGTGATTACGACTGTCGTGCCTGTCGCCACCCCGCGGAACTTCCGGAGGTCGTCGACGGTGTCCGTAGAGACACGACCCGACCGCATCAAGAGCAGGTCGACACGCCGGACGAACACCACCAGCACCGCCGAGATGACGACACTGAGCAGTATCCGCTGGTCGCTCAACCACGAGAGACCGTCTGCGCCCCCTGTCACGACCGGATATACTGACCGGGGATACTTAATCGCGTTCGATGTGTCGTGTCCGGGAGCGGGGACCGTCCACCACGCCCTCGGGCAGTCGTGTTCGCCGAAAACGAAAATTTATGGCCGTCACACCTCACAGTACACACATGGGCAGGCCGCCGGTAGTACGATAGCCGTGCCGTCGTGTTCTTTCTGAGAGCCGGCAGGGCCTGAGCAACTCTCGAAGACACACATGACAGAGATACCAGACACGTACAACCCGGACGAGGTCGAACCGAAGTGGCGCGAACAGTGGCGAGAGACAGATGTCTACAGCTACACGGGAGAGGGGGACCCCGACACGGAGTACGTCGTCGACACACCGCCGCCGTACCCGACGGGGAATCTGCACATCGGGAACGCCCTGGGCTGGTGTTACATGGACTTTGCAGCCCGCTTTCACCGCCTGATGGGCGAGGACGTGCTCTTTCCACAGGGCTGGGACTGTCACGGGCTCCCGACCGAGGTGAAAGTCGAGGAGAACCAGGGTATCCACCGGACCGACGTCCCCCGCGAGGAGTTTCGGGAGCTGTGCATCGAACACACCGAGTCACAGATCGGGGCGATGCGGGAGACGATGGACACGCTCGGGTTCTCTATCGACTGGGACCACGAGTTTCGCACGATGGACCCCGAGTACTGGGGGGAGACACAGCGCTCGTTCGTCCGGATGGCCGGAGACGACTACGTCTACCGGGACGAGCACCCGGTCAACTGGTGTCCGCGCTGCGAGACTGCCATCGCCGACGCAGAGGTCGAGACCGAGACCGGGGTGGCGGGGACACTGTACGAGGTCACCTTTCCCGGTGTCGACAGCGACGAGGGGGCTACAACGGAGCAACGGGACATTCAGATAGCAACCACCCGTCCGGAGCTGCTCGCGGCCTGTGTCTCGGTGGCTGTCGACCCCGACGACGAGCGCTACGCCGACCGGGTCGGCGACACGTTCGAGGTGCCGTTGTTCGGTCAGACGGTCGAACTCATCGCCGACGACGAGGTCGACAGCGAGTTCGGAACGGGCGCGGTGATGATATGCACGTTCGGTGATAAGCAGGACGTCGACTGGTGGGCGGAGTACGACCTCGACCTGCGACCCGCCGTCTCCGAGAGCGGCCGACTCACCGCCACTGCGGACGAGTACGAGGGGCTCACCCTCGAGGAGGCCGAGACGGCCATCGTCGAGGACCTCGACGCGGCGGGCTACCTGGAGGGGACAGAACCGACCGAGCAGAACGTCGGCCAGTGCTGGCGGTGTGAGACGCCGATCGAGATTCTCTCCAAGGAGCAGTGGTTCGTGGAGGTCCGACAGGAGGAGATACTGGAGACCGCACGCCAGGTCGAGTGGGTACCCGAGCACATGTACGGTCGCCTCGAGGAGTGGACCGAGGGGATGGACTGGGACTGGGTGGTCTCACGCCAGCGGGTGTTTGCCACACCCATCCCAGCCTGGCACTGCGAGGACTGCGGTCACACACAGATCGCCGAGGAGGACGAACTCCCGGTCAAACCGACCGAGACCGACCCCGCAGTCGGGGCCTGTCCGGCGTGTGGCGGGGAGCACTGGCGCGGCGAGACCGACGTGATGGACACCTGGATGGACTCCTCGATATCGCCGTTGCTGATCCAGGGCTGGCCCGAGGAGCCGTTCGAACCGGCGACACTGCGCCCACAGGGCCACGACATCATCCGGACGTGGGCGTTCTACACACTGTTGCGGACCGCCGCACTCGAAGACGAGATCCCCTGGGAGGAGATTCTGGTAAACGGGATGGTGTTCGGCGACGACGGCAACAAGATGTCGAAGTCACGGAACAACTTCGTCCAGCCCGAGACCGTAGTCGAGGAGTACTCCGCCGACGCGTTCCGGCAGGCGATGGCACTCGGCGGCCAGCCGGGAACCGACATTCAGTTCCAGTGGAAGGAGGTCACCTCGGCGGCACGCTTCGAGACGAAGCTCTGGAACATCACCCGGTTCACCGCCCAGCAACTCGACGAGGAGCACCGACTGTCCGACCCGGCGTACCGCGATATCGACCGCTGGCTCCTCTCGAAGTGCTCCCGGGTCACGGAGGCGGTGCGTGAGGACATGGCCGCCTACCGGTTCGACGCCGCACTGCAGACACTCCGGGACTTTGTCTGGCACGACCTCGCCGACGACTACCTCGAACTGGTAAAGGGACGGCTCTACGAGGGTCGCCCCGGTGAGCGCGACGCGGCACAGCAGGCGCTTCTCACCACGCTGTCGGCAGCGCTGCGGATGCTCTCGCCGTTCGTGCCGTTTCTGGCCGAGGAGGCCTACCGCACGCTCCCCGGGACCGAGGGCAGTGTCAACGCCGCCGACTGGCCCGCCGTCGAGATGGTCGACCCCGACCACGAGGCGGCCGGCGACCTCATCGCGGATATCGCGTCGACCGTCCGGGGCTGGAAGTCCGACACGGGGCTCGCGCTCAACGCCCCGCTCGACCGGGTCGAGGTCTACCCCGACGACCACCCGGACGTGCCGGTCGACACCTACGACCTGAGCGAGGCCACCAACGCACCGGTCCAGATTCGCGAGGGCGTGCCGGCGGTCGAACTGGTACCCGTCTCCGTGGAACCGGACCACTCGGTTATCGGGCCGGAGTTTCGCAACCAGGCCGGACAGGTCGTCGCGGCACTCGAGGCGATGGACCCGGACTACGTCGCCGACCAGAAGGCCGTCGACGGCGAGATAGCGGTCGACCTCGACGGCGAGGTGGCCGTTATCCCCGGTGAGGCTGTCGAGGTCGTCGAGGAACACCGCGCCGAGTCCGGTGAGGAGGTCGTCGTGTTGGACAGCGAACTCGCCACGATCCTCGTCTACGATTGACGCCGCCAGACCGACGGCACCGAACCGGCGCGAGAGTTTTGACTCGACAGGAAACACGTGTGAGAGGGTCCGAGACCACAGTTTCGAGAGAGCTATCGTCTGTGTTGACAGCCTCCCGGGCCTGAAGACGCGGGTATTCTCCTTGTCTGTGATAATCACAGGACTGCGGGCGGACTCCCGGCCCGCCAACAGCTGGTGGGTGGAGCCGAGAGACGAGAGTCTCAGGGTGTGTCGCCGGTTGTCCCGCCCGACGGACGTCCCGGCTCTGTACCCGAAGTCGTCACCGGACGGTCAACAGGTTCTTACCCAACTCGTGCCAATATCGCACAATGAGTGAGAGCGGACAGGAACACAGCGACAGGCACAAGTACGAGTTCCGGAAGGTGATAGAGGAGCTAAAGGAGTACCGGGGCTCCGGAACACAGCTAGTTACGATCTACGTCCCGCCGGACCGGTTGACGAGCGACGTCGTGGCCCACGTCACACAGGAACACTCCGAGGCGAGCAACATAAAGTCGAAAGACACCCGCACCAGTGTCCAGGACGCTCTAAAGAGCATCAAGGATCGGCTGAAGTACTACGACACGAAACCGCCGGAGAACGGGATGGTGCTGTTCTCGGGGGCGATCGACACGGGCGGCGGGCGGTCGGAGATGATAACCCGGGTGCTGGAGAGCCCACCTCAGCCCATCGAGTCGTTCCGGTACCACTGTGACTCCGAGTTCCTGACCGAGCCTCTCGAAGAGATGCTCGCCGACAAGGGGCTGTTCGGGCTGATAGTGCTCGACCGCCGGGAGGCAAACGTCGGCTGGCTCCGGGGCAAACGTGTCGAGCCGGTCAAATCCGCGAGTTCGCTGGTCCCGGGAAAGCAACGAAAGGGTGGCCAGTCCGCACAGCGGTTCGCCCGCCTCCGGCTCGAGGCGATCGACAACTTCTATCAGGAGGTCGCCGGGATGGCGAACGACCTGTTCGTGCCCGAGCGCCACGAGATAGACGGTATCCTCGTCGGCGGGCCGTCGCCGACGAAAGACGAGTTCCTCGACGGCGACTACCTCCACCACGAGCTCCAAGAGCACGTGCTCGGCAAGTTCGACGTGTCCTACACCGACGAGTCCGGGCTCTACGACCTCGTCGACGCCGCGAGCGAGGTGCTCGCGGAACGCGAGATGCTCCAGGACAAGCAGATTATGGAGGAGTTCTTCGAACAGCTTCACGAGGGGGACCGCGCCACCTACGGGTTCGAGCCGACCCGGAAGAACCTCATGATGGGCTCGGTCGACCGG
>ERZ1034573.268-NODE-268-length-15305-cov-48.645574_pt1 | contig 15305 bp, 11 predicted proteins | sample MGYA00520641_ERZ1034573 | MGnify/ENA primary metagenome ERZ1034573 (study PRJEB33760, sample SAMEA4777724) | hypersaline lake metagenome | biome: hypersaline environment; feature: brines | place: Spain | collected 2014-08 | depth 0 m ...
CCAGCAGCGTGACCACCGCCAGCATCCAGTTGAGGGTGAACATGAAGTAGGCGATGAACACCAGCTTGAACAGGTCCCCCAGCACCGACACGAGGCCCGAGGAGAGGGCGTCGCTGAGGGCCTCCACGTCGCTGGTGGTGCGGGTGATGACGCGCCCGACGGGCGTCCGGTCGAAGTACGCGAGGGACTGCCCCTCGACGTGCCGGAAGAGGGTGGTGCGGAGGTCGTAGATGGCCTGCTGCCCGATCCACTGCGTGAGGTAGTTTTCGCCGAAGGAGAGAATGCCCTCCCCCACCAGCGCGAGCACCAGGTACAGGATGATGTACTGCAGGCCCTCCAGGTCCCCCACCACGATGTAGTTGTCGATGCCCTTCTGCACGAGCCATGGGCGCAGCGGGCCGAGGAAAGACGCCCCGAGCGTGATGGCCAGCGCCAGGACGATGTACCCGGCGTAGGGGGTCAGGTACTGGCCCAGGCGACGGATGAGGCGCCCGTCGAAGGTGTTGACCTCATCGACCGTGTCTTCGGGTTCGAAGTGATCGTCGGACGCGTCGTCAGCCAAGTGCGGGGGAGCGGGTGGGTGAGAGAGATCAACAAGACAACAGTCAAGCAACTTGGAGGACACGCGCAGTGTTGCGTCCTCCAGAACGGGGATGTGGCATTGGTCGCCGGTGTGTTACGATTCGTCCGCCGGGCCCACCGGGTCGGGCTCTTTTTCGCGGGGGTCCAGCTCGTAGCGTCGGAGCTCTTCGGCAACCTCTGCCGCGGGAAAGACCGAGCGCGCCTCCCGCTCCAGCGGCGCGGGATCCGGATAGCGGGCGCTGAGGTGCCCCAGAAGCAGGCGCGTGGCCCCCGCCTCGCGGGCGACCGTCGCCGCCTGCCGGGCCGTCGAGTGCCCCGTCTCGTCGGCCCGCGCTGCGTGGTCGTCCGCGAAGGTGGCGTCGTGGTAGAGCAGGTCGGCCTCCTCGGCGAGGGCGCGCCCTCCGGCGCAGGGCCGGGTGTCGGTCACGTAGGCCGCCACGACGCCGGGGCGCGGTGGGCCCAGCACCTGCCCCGGACGCACCGTCGTGCCGTCCGGGGTCGTCACCGGGCACCCGTTTTGAAGCCGCCCGAACGCCGGCCCCTCCGGCACGCCCAGCGCTCGGGCCCGCTCGGGATCAAACCGACCGGGCCGCGTCCGCTCCGCCACCCGGAAGCCCATTGCAAACACCTCGCGGTGATCCAGGCGCCGGGCCTCAACGGCAATCTCGTCGGTCTCGTACACCGTGCCGAGGGTCCCCGCGGCGTCCGCCTCCACCACGTGCACCGGGAAGGACAGGCGCGCCGGCGTGGCCCCGGGCACGGCGCGCAGCATGGCCGGGCCGCCGGGGGGCAGCACGAGCGTCACGGGATCGGCCCGCTGCTGCAGTTCCATCGTCGAGAGCAGGCCCGGCAGCCCGTAGCAGTGGTCCCCATGCAGGTGCGTCACGAAGATGGCCTCGATGCGCGCCCAGCTGAGCCCGGCCTCCCGCAGGCGGTACTGCGTCCCCTCCCCGCAGTCGAAGAGCAGCACCTGCCCCTTCCGCTCCACCGCCAGGGCCGAGAGGTGCCGCTCGTCCGTCGGCACCGCCGAGGCCGTTCCGAGGGGGATGACGTCAGTTTTCATCTATGCAGAATGCCTCGTGTCGGGCAGGAGTACGCTTCGACGGGGGGAACGTACTGCGTATTTCGTATCGCGTCTTGTCCAGGCAAAAGACACGCAGTACGAACCACGCAATACGAACTACAGTGCCTGGATTTCTTCCTCGAGAAGCTGCTTCTCGTACAGATCCGCGTAGAGGCCCTCTTCGCCCACGAGCGCCTCGTGGGTTCCGCGCTGCACCACCTTCCCCTGCTCCATCACGAGAATGAGGTCGGCCTCCTGCACGGCACTGAGGCGGTGGCTCACGATGACGAGCGTGTGGCTGCCCTGGCGCGCCCGCAATGACCGCAGGATGTTGCGCTCCGTGGCGGTGTCGACGGCCGAGAGCGCGTCGTCGAACACGAGCACGCGGGGGTCGCGGATCAGCGCCCGGGCGATCGAGGTCCGCTGCTTCTGCCCCCCCGACAGCGTGATGCCCCGTTCGCCCACGTACGTATCGAACCCGTCCGCGAAGTTCTCCACGTTCTCCACGAGATCCGCCTCCGCGGCCGCCGCCCGGATCTCGTCGCGCCCGGCATCGAGGTCCCCAAACGCAATGTTGTTGGCGACCGTGTCGCTAAACAGAAACACGTCCTGCGGCACGTACCCCATGTGCTCGCGCAGCGTCCGCAGCGGGATGGTCTCAATCTCGTACCCGTCGACGGCAACGGTGCCGGCGTCCGGCTCCAGAAGGCGCGGAATCATGCGGACGAGGGTGCTTTTGCCGGACCCGGTGCGCCCGACGATGGCGAGGGTCTGGTCGGCCGGAAGGTCGAAGTTCACCCCGCGCAGGGCCGGCTCGTCTTCGTCCTCGTACTGGTACCACACGTCGCGGAACGTGATGCGCCCCTCCAGGCTCTGGATCGCCGGGTTGGTCTGCGGCCCGTCGTCGATGTCCGGCTCCCGGTCCAGAATCTTCTGCAGCCGCAGGACCGACGCGGAGGCCCGCTGAATCATCGTAATCACGAAGCCGAGCGAGGCGACCGGCCACGTCATCATGTTGATGTAGATGATGTACTCGGCGATATTCCCGATGGTGATGGCCCCCTCCGCCACGAGCTGCCCGCCCATCCACACCACGATCACCGTCGACACGCCCACGAGCAGCAGAAAGGAGGGCCGCCACGCCGACTCCACCAGCGCGAGGTTCAGGTTGCGCGCCCGGTACTCCTGGCTTTCGTCGTCGAAGGCCTCCGCCTCCGCGGCCTCTCGCGTGTAGGCCTTCAGCACCCGAATGCCCGACAGCGCCTCCTGCACGCGACTGGTCAGGGCCGAGTATTGCTGCTGCAACTGGTCGCTGCGGTGGTGCACCATGCGGGCCATGAAAAACACCGCCACCGCCAACACCGGCAGCGGCGTGAGCGCGTAGAGCGTGAGGGTGGGCGAGATGACGAACATGACCGACGCCGCCACCAGCACCATCACGAGGGAGCGGGTCACGTACATGATCGCCGGGCCGATGTAGCGCCGCACCTTCTCGATGTCGTCGGTCGCCCGCGTAATCACGTCCCCGGTCGAGTACTCCTGGTAAAACGTGGAGGAGAGCCGCTGCAGGTGATTGTAGAGGTCGTTGCGCAGGTCGTACTCGATGTGGCGGGAGGCAACCACGACGGTCTGCCGCATCAGAAACATGAAGAGGCCGCTCGTCCCGGACAGGGCAATGATCACGAGCGCGAACAGCACCAGCGCGCCGAAGAAGTAGGCGTAGAGCTCCGCCTGCGCCGGCGTGCCGCCGTACAGCGTGTACAGCCGCACGAACCGGGGAATGCTGTCCACGGCCTGTCGCACCACCATCGGCACCGTGATCTGAAAGCCGGCCGAGATCATCGTGAAGAGAAGCCCCGGCACGAACAGGTACTTGTATTGCCAGAAGAAGTGGTTGAGGCGGCCAAGTGGGCCCATGGCGGGCGGAAACTGTGTCTGAGAGACAGGATGTGCCAACGAGGATCGAAAAGAGGCTGATCCGGGCACACTGTGACGAGACAGGTGGATTCGCTCCCGAATCGGTCGCCGCCGGCCCCGTCCCCCTTCCTCCACAAGGCCTTTGGCGTATTTCGGAGTGCGTATCTTGCGCGGCAGATCTTAAACCGGAGGGCGCACGCCCGCGCAAGACGCGCACTGTGCAATACAGAATGGGCGGCATCTCCGCCAGAATAGGCTACATCTCCGCCGGCACCTCGTCCCCGATCGTCTCGGCCGCCTCGGTGTAGGCCCGGAGCGCCGCCCGGGCGTCTGCCTGCTCCTCGTACCGTCGGATGAGCTCCACATGTTGGGCCGCCAGGTGCCGGGCCAGTGCCATCGTGATCTCCATTCCGGCCTTCGGATTGCGGCGCATGACGTTCTTGAGGTCGGGCCGGAAGAACCCCAGCACCTGCGTCTCCGCGGCGGTTTCGGCCGTTTCGAGCCGTCGGAAGTCGCCGAGCAGAGACAGCCCCCCAATCATGCCGCCCGTGTCGATCGTTCGGAGTTCGTGGGGCGCCTCCGGCACCCGGTCCGTCACGAGGCGCACCCGCCCCGACTCCACGACGTACAGCCCGAGCCCGGGGTCGCCCTCGTAGTACAGCGACTCCCCGCGGCGGTACATGCGCCGGTGCGTCACGTCGGCCATGGCGTACAGGGCGCTCGACGAGAGGTGGGCAAAGGCCGGCACGTTCCGGAGGCGCTCCGCAATCTCGCGGGTGCGGGAGTCCAGCCGGCGCCGGAAGACCCGGCGGTACAGTCGCGTGACGGCCCGAAAAAGCGGACGAAAGATGGACATGACCGGCAACGTACGAATCGAGCGAGAAGCGGAATGAACAGGCGGAGGGGCGGCGTCGCGTGCCCCGTCGGCGGGGCGCTCCCCCCCAGACACACCGGCGCGACGGGCTCAGAAGGAGTGGCCGATGCCAAAGTGAAGAAGTGGGCCGCTGAAGTTGTCCCCAAACACGTCGTCGTTTCGGGGCGAGGGGTCGTGCAGGCGGTACGCCAGATCGAGCCGGACGATCAGGTACGGCCACTCCAGGCGCAGCCCGGCCCCGCCCCCCACCCCAACGTCGAGCAGCGCCTCCGGTCCCGCAAACCGCCCGTCCCGGCCGTCGCGCGCGGCCCCCGGCCCGTCGCGGTTGTCGCCTGCGCGCCCAAAGCCGCGGTTGCGCGGGCCAAACCACACGTTGCCCACGTCCAGGAAGGTGGCCCCGATCCATCGGGCCGCCAGCACGCTCGGAAAGAGCGTCGTCCGCAGCTCGATGCTCGACTCGAGCTTTACGTCGCCGCCCAAAATGTTCGAGGGGCTCTCCGGCACCGCCGTCGTGGTGTCTGCCGGGAGGCCCTCCCCGGGCCCCAGCTCCCGCAGGCGCCACCCGCGGACGCTGTTCGCCCCCCCACTGAAGAAGCGGCGGTCGAACGGCACCACGGTCGGCCCCGCGGTGGGATGCGCCCACCCGCCAAAGAACTTAAGCCCGAGCGTGGTGCCACTCCCCAGGGGCACGTACCGCCGCAGGTCCACCGACGCCCGGACGTACGGACGGTAAATGAGCTGCCCGGTGAGCCCGCCGGCGCCCCCAAAGAGACTGGGCAACGAGTAGTCCGGGCGGCCGGGCGTAAACACGAACCGATCCAGCAGGAGGGGAAGCGTATTCCCCACCTCCCCGGATGCCTCGTAGATGTGTCCGCTCCGCCGCCGCATCGGCCCCGCCGTGGCGTCCCGAAACGTGTACCGGACGGCCGTATTCACCTGCGGCTGCGTGTAGTCCTCCAGAATCTGCTGCCGCTGCACCGGGTCCTGCAGGTTGTCCCCCCCACGCCCGAACACGCGCCGGAGGAACTTCTTGCTGAACTGATCGAGGGTGTCCGGGTTGCTCAGGCTCAGGTCCACGACGTCGACCAGGGAGGACTGGGTCGGCGTGTGGTCCATCTCCAGGCGCAACTGTGCGTTTACGCGACTCCGGATCCGCAGCCCGAGGTCGGTCCGCAGGGCCGTCAGGCCCGTGAGCGACAGGCGGGTGCGGGCGCTCGACAGGTCGAACGTCCGGTCGAGGGACTGAAACGGGCGAATGAGGTACGGGAGCACGAGGGAGGCACTGCCCTCAAACTGATTCGAGCTCACGAGCAGGGAGTCGAGGCCCGTGGCGACCGAGGCCGACGTGCGGAGCCGAAACGTCTCGCCGCCCCCGAAGGCGTTCACGTTCTCGTACGTGCCGCTCAGGCCGACCCCAAACTCGTTGAGCCGCACCCCCGCTTCGCGCGCCCCCACCGACTCGCGCTGCAGCGCAAAGGTCTCCGCCTGCAGCCGATGGCGCTGCCGGGTCTGCGCGTTGATCTGAAGGGGCAGGTAGGGCGCCCCCGTCGTGTCACGCCGCACGGCATCCTCGTACTGCGGCGACAAATTGGTGAAGGCGAACACGCCCGTGCCGTCGAGGCGCCGCTTCGTGGCCTGGACGGCCGACTGGTCGTAATACGCCCCCGGCGTAAACCGGAGACTGCGACGCACAATGGCGGGGTCGAGGCGACGCTCGTCCACAAATCGGGCGGTCACCTGCGGCCGCCCCCCTCCGGTCGTGTCCACGGCCACGTCGACCGTGTCGGAGCGGGGCGGCGCGTCCTCCGGTCCCGTCGCCTCGAAGCGCACGTCCCCGAACCGATACCGCGGCCCCGTCTGCACGCGGAGCGTCACGTCAAACGAGTCGGGCGTCGCCCGATATACCACCGCCCGGACCGAGTCGCGGCTCACCGCAGCGTATCCCTCGTTCTGCAGAAACGTCAGGATGCGCCGGCGCTCTTCGAGCAGCATCGGCTCCCGGTAGCGCTGTCCCTGCACCCGCACGCTCAGCGTATCCCCCATCGAAACGGACGCCGTCTCAAAGACCGTCCCGTCCACGAGGCGCCGCTTCTGTCCGGTCCGCAACGCATCGAGCCCCGCGTACGTCACGCGCCGAAGATGGGTGGCCGATCCCGGTTCGATTTCAAAGACCACCCGCACCCGATCGTCCTCCTCGCGCGGCTCAACCCGGTACGACACCGACGCGTCCCGAAACCCGCGCTGGCGGTAGAACAGTTCCAGCCGTTCGGCGTCGCCCCCCACCGTGGTCGAGTCGATGTAGGCGGGCGGCTCGCCCCCGGACCGGAGGGCCCTCCCCAGGCGCTCCCACATCCAGTCGGCGCTCCCCAACTGGTGCACCCAGCGCCACCACGTGAGGCCCGGGATGCCGAGGACACGCCGGTTGGGTCGGGTACGGATGTTCTCCTTGAGCGTCCCCGCCGCGAACTGACGATTGCCCCGAATGTCGACCTCGTGGACAATCGGAGCGGTGGTGTCGGCCGCCGCCCGTGCCCCACTGGCCAGGCGAGACGCCTGCGCGGGCCGGCGCCCCCCGATCAGAAGCACCACCCCGATCAACAGTCCCGTCACGGGGATCGCGTTCGGCCGGACGATGGCCCGAACAGTCGAGGAGAGATGGGTCGGCATGAAGCGCGGCGGTCGGCAGATCCGGAAGAGGGCCCGCGTGTGGATCGGGGCTAACGCCTCAGTGTCCAGACGGTGCCGGATGGGATTGCCCCCCTGCGTCCCGCCGCTGTTCGAGTCGGGGCGAGTGTGCACGGGACGGGCATTTTCTCATCACGCACACGGCGTCTCGTCCCAACGTCATCCCTTCCGGATCCGGATCAGCGTGCCGATGCGGGGGACGCGCTCCCGCCCGCGCTCGCCCGGTACTGCTGGGTCCGACGCTCGAGCGTACGGTAGCTCTCCGGACTCATGTCCGGCATCAGGAACCGCATGGGGTTGAGGGCCGACCCATCGAGGCGGCGCACTTCGTAGTGGAGGTGAGGACCGGTCGACAGCCCCGAGTTGCCACTGTACCCGATGGTGTCGCCCCGTTGCACCTCGGCCCCGCGATAGATCTTATCTGGAATCTCGGAGAGGTGCGCGTACCGGGTCATGTACTCCGATTCCGGGTGTTTGACCTCAATCACCTTCCCGTAGCCCGGATTGTGCTCGGCCCGTTGCACCACCCCCTCGGCCGTCGCCATGACGGGCGTTCCCCGCTTCAGCAAGAAGTCAATTCCTTCGTGCATTTTCCGGACCTTTAGGATGGGATGGTCCCGCATTCCGTAGTTCGACACCACGCGTCCGTTGGCCGGGCGGATGGCCGGAAGCTGGCGGAGCCGATCCTGACGCTGCTTCGCCACGCTGTAGAGCTCCTTGTAGCTCGACTTCTGCAGGCTCATCTGACGCTCCAGTTTGTCGAGTTGCTGAGCCGTGTTCTTCAGGAGCGCTTCGGTATCCGCCCCCAATTCGTCGAACTGTCGGTACGGGTCGGCCCCTCCGACCCCCACCTGCCGCACGTCCTCGGAGATCGGCTTCATCTGAAACAGCCGCCGGTACAGCGTGCGGTCCTTTTTCGCCAGCGTGTCGAGCCGGGCCGACAGGGTCGTCATTCGGGAGTTGACGCGGTCGAGCTGCTGCTCAAGGGCCGTGTTCTCGACCCGCAGGGTCTTCTCACTGGGCGAGGCGATCCACTGCTGATCAATCCCCCAGAAGAGAAGCCCCGTGAGGATGACGGCGAGTCCCGCGATCTGTCCGGCACGGGCCGCCCAGTCGGTCCAGGTCGTTTCGACCTCCTTGAAGGAGCAGGTCTCGGGATCGTATACGTACGTCTGGTCTCGGTCCATGGCAGGGGCGCTCATTCGAGTCCGGTGGGGAAGCGTGTGCCAGGACGGCAACGAGGCGTCCGGCCCGTGCGCATCGCCGGGGCGCGGGCACGTCTAGAGTAGAAAGAGTTCTGGGTTGATTTTGACAGAACCATCGGCAAAAATAGTGGGATGGAGTATGCCTGTCAACCGAGATGGGCGGGCCCATCGGATTTTGATGCGGCCCGCTCAATGCCCCGTTCTCGTCGGGACATCGTGCCGGAGCTGTAAAAATGGATCGGTTTTCCCGCGATGACGCCGGGGGACCATTTCGGCGCAATGGTCATGCCGATTTCCCGTCCCGGAGGGCCCTGTGCTGTCCTCCCCCCTCTATTCGTAGTCCTGTTCGAAGTACTCAATGCCGCGCCGCGGCGCGGGCGGGCCGTCCTGCTGAATGCGGGTTCGGAGCCGCTCGGTGAAGACCTCCGCCGGGTCGTGCCCGTAGTGGCGAAGCAGGTAGTTCATGGCGATCACCTCGCAGATCACCGTAATGTTCTTGCCGGGGGTGATGGGCACCCGCACCATCGGCAGGTCAATCCCCAACACGTCGTGGGTATCTTTTACCATGTTAATTCGGGTGTACTCCTTGTCTTCGTCCCAGAGCTCCATGTTGACGACAATCTCGATGCGCTTCTGGAAGCGGATCGCCCGGATGCCAAACATGGAGCGAATGTCGACGAGGCCGAGCCCCCGCACCTCCATGAAGTGCTGCACCAGGTCGGTCCCCGCCCCCATCAGGATCGACTCGTCCCGTTGGGTGGCGATGACCACGTCGTCCGCCACGAGCCGGTGGCCCCGCTCCACCAGGTCCAGGGCCACCTCGCTCTTTCCGATGCCGGGCTTGCCAATCAGCAGAAGCCCGATGCCGTAGACGTCGACGAGGGAGCCGTGGACGGCCCGCTGGAGCGCAAACTGGTCGGCCAGGAAGTTGCGGAGCGACGACATGAACTGCACCGTGGGCAGCGGCGTGCGGTACACCGGAATCCCGGCGTCCGTCGCCCTGTCCACGAGCGACGCGTCGAGTTCATTCTCGTCCGTGAGCACGATGCAGGGCACGTCGAACTGCGCCAGGTGCCCGAACGCGTTCCGCCGGTCGGCGGCGTCGAGCTGGTGCAGGTACCGCGTCTCGGTGTTGCCGAGAATCTGGACGCGCTGGTGGGTGAACAGGTCGACGTATCCCGCGAGGGCGAGGCCGGGGCGATGGAGCGTGCTCTCGGTCACCGACCGCTCGCTGGCGTCCACCGCGTCGTTGACCGGCGTCACCTCCACGCCCACGGTCTCGCGCAGCTGGCGGACCATGAAGGCCACGGAGATCGACTCTTTCTGAAAGGTCTCGGGGCGGTCCATGGCGAAACAGACAGGCCAGTCGAAAAAGAGGGCCGCGCTGGAGAGGGCTGCGCTAGAGAGAGCCGCGCTAGGGCACTTCCACGCTGCCCAGGATGCGATCGACGAGGTCCGCGGCCGCGACCTGCTCGGCCTCCGCCTCGTACGTAATCACGAGCCGGTGCTGCATCACGTCCTGCGCCACCGCCCGCACATCTTCGGGCGTCACGTAGGCCCGGTGGCGCAGGAACGCGTGGGCCCGCGCGGCCAGGTTCAGGTTGATGCTGGCCCGCGGCGACGCGCCGTACTCCAGCAGGGGCTCCAGCTCCCCGAGGCCGTACGCCCCCGGGTCGCGGGACGCCAGCACGAGGTTGACGATGTACTGCTCCACCCGTTCGTCGATGTAGAGGTCGTTGATCACCGTGCGGGCCTGCAGGATCTGCCCCGGGCTGGCGACGGCGTCCACGGAGGCGGACTCGTCGGTCCGCGCCATGCGCCGCATGATTTCCAGCTCTTCGTCCCCCGTCGGGTACGTCACGTCGATCTTGAGCATGAACCGGTCCACCTGCGCCTCGGGCAGCGGGTAGGTGCCCTCCTGCTCGATCGGGTTCTGGGTGGCCAGCACCAGAAAGAGGTCGTCGAGCGGAAACGTCTCCTCGCCGATCGTCACCTGGCGCTCCTGCATGCTTTCCAGAAGCGCGCTCTGCACCTTGGCGGGCGAGCGGTTGATCTCGTCGGCCAGGATGACGTTGGTAAAAATCGGCCCCTTTTTGATGGAGAAGGCGCCGGTCTTCTGGTTGTAGATCTGCGTGCCGAGGAGGTCGGCGGGGAGCAGGTCCGGCGTAAACTGGATGCGCTGAAAGTCCGTCCCGATGGCGTCGGAGAGGGTGCGCACGGTAAGGGTCTTCGCGAGGCCGGGGACGCCCTCCAGCAGCACGTGCCCGTCGGCCAGGAGGCCAATCAGGAGGCGTTCGATCATGTACCGCTGCCCCACGACCACCCGGCCGATCTCGTCCAGCAGGTCATCCACGAACGCGCTCTCGGACGCGATGCGGTCTTCAAGCTCAGCGAGGTTGTGCTCGGACATGGGGGCGGGCGGGTCGGAAGAGAGCGTGCGGACGGCGAGCGGGCCCTACTCGCCGAGGCGGTCGCCCTCGGAAAGGGCGTAGCCGTTGAGGAAGTCGGCGGCGTCGAGGCGCTGTCGCCCGGGCTGCTGCAGGACGACTACCTCCACGGCCCCGGTGCCGCAGGCCACGAGCAGGCGCCCATCGGCGTCGAGCACCGTGCCGGGCGCCCCCGTGCCCTCCGCCCGCCGCGTGCGGTACAGCTTCAGGCGCGTGTCGTCGTGCAGGGTCCACGCCCCCGGATAGGGGGACAACCCGCGGACGTGGTTGTGCACCGCCTCGGCCGACGCGTCCCACGGGATCTCGCCGTCTTCATCGTGGATCTTAGGGGCCGGGGTCGCCTTCTCGTCGTCCTGGGGGCGCGTCTCGACGGTGCCGGCGTCGATCTGCCGGACCGTCTCCACCACCGCCTCGGCCCCGAGCTCGGCCATCCGGTCGTGCACCTCGCCGGCCGTCTCGTTGGGGCCGATCGACATCTCCTTCTGCAGGATGATGTCGCCGGTGTCGACGGACGGCTCCAGGAAGAACGTGGTGACGCCCGTCGTGCTCTCGCCCGCCATGACGGCGTGGTTGATGGGCGCGGCCCCGCGATACTTGGGCAACAGCGACCCGTGCAGGTTGAAGGCCCCCTCGCTCGCAGCCGCAAAGACCTCGGGCGGGAGGATCTTGTAGGCCACCACCGCGATGACGTCGGGCTCCAGCTCCGCCACGGCCGCGGCGAACGACGGGTCCGTCACGTCCTCCGGCTGGAGGATGCGGTCGATGCCCGCCGCCTGCGCCGTCTCCTTGACGGGGGTCGGCGTGACCTCCTGCCCGCGCCCCCGCGGACGATCCGGCCCGGTGGCGACGGCCACAGGGGGGTACCCGGCGTCGACGAGGGCAGTGAGCGAGGGCACCGCAAACTCCGGCGTGCCCATAAAAACGACTCTCATGATCGGGTTGGGAGTTGAGTGTTGGAGTGTATTGGGTTGGTATCGACAGAAACACGGGAGGCCCCCTCAACCCACTAACTCTCAACCCCTTTAAACAGTCCCTGCACGAAGCCCTTGCGGTCGAAGACCTGTAGGTCCTCCACCGCTTCCCCCACCCCGATGTACTTGACCGGCACCTGGAACTGGTGCGAGACCCCGATCACGACGCCCCCCTTCGCCGTCCCGTCGAGCTTGGTCAGCGCCAGGCCGGTCACGTCCACGCTGTCGATGAACTCCTCGGCCTGTCGGAGGGCGTTTTGCCCGGTCGACGCGTCGAGCACGAGCAGCACCTCGTGGGGCGCATCCGGGATCTTGCGCCCCATCACCCGCTTCATCTTGGCGAGTTCGTCCATGAGGCCGCCCTTCGTGTGGAGCCGCCCCGCCGTGTCGACGATCGCCACGTCCGCGTCCCGCGCCTCGGCGGCCTCGATGGTGTCGTAGGCCACCGCCGCCGGGTCCGCGCCGTGTTTTTGCTTGATGAGGGGCACGCCCGCCCGGTCGGCCCAGATCTCAAGCTGCTCGATGGCGGCGGCCCGGAAGGTGTCGCCCGCCCCCATCAGCACGCTCTTGCCCGCCTGGCGGTACTTGTGGGCCATCTTGCCGATGGTGGTCGTCTTGCCGACCCCATTCACGCCCACCACCATGATGACGTGGGGCTGATTGGGAAGCGGCGCGTCGAAGTCGGCCGGGCGCTCCTCGGAGCCCTCCAGCATCAGCCTCGCAATTTCGTCCCGGATCAGCCCGTTCAGCTCCTGGGCCGACACGTACTGGTCCTGCGCCACGCGGGCCTCCACGTGGTCGATGATGTCGAGCGTGGTGTCCACGCCCACGTCGCTGGTGATCAGGATCTCTTCGAGCTCGTCGAGGACCTCGGCGTCGACCGTGTCCTTGCCCCGCACCATGCGGTCGAGCTTGCCGAAGAAGCTGTCGCGGGTCTTGTCGAGCCCCTCTTCGAGCTTCTCCTGCTCATCGTCGTCGTTCCAGTTCGTAAACGTGTCGAGAAAGCCCATAGCGCATAAGACAAATCCAAAAAAGCACTGCGGTCCGGCGGCCGTTAGGGGCCTTGGGGAACAGAATCGGGCGTCGCCCCCTCGGCGTTCCGTGTGGCCTGCAGGTAGCGGACCACGTACAGGAGAAAGGAAAACACAAACAGGCCGGTCGCCATCCAGAGGCAGACGCGGAAGACCGGCGGATCGGCCCTCAGGATCACGCTCAGGATCGTCAGGGCCAGCCAGAGCGAGGCGGCCTTCCCCGCCCAGGCGCTCATCACGATCTGCCCCGAGCGCCGCGCGATCGCCATCCCGCCGAGCAGGATGGCGACGTCCCGCCCCACCACGAGGCCGAAGAACCAGAGCGGCAGGTGGGGATCCGCCGGGCGAAACGTGAGGGCCGTCACGGTCATGATGGCCGCAAACTTGTCGGCCACCGGATCGATCACCTTCCCCCAGTCCGATACGGAGTGGGTCCACCGCGCGATGCGCCCGTCAAACCAGTCGGTGAGGATCACCAGGATGACGAGCCCGAGCAGCCAGCCCAGGGGCCCGTCCCGCCACAAAAAGACCGTAATGGGCACCACCAACGCCAGCCGGCACAGGCTCAACGCGTTGGCGGCCGTCCAGAAGCGGCCCAGGTTGGGGAGGGACGGGACGAACGACATGGGGCGCGTCTGTTTCCGCGAGACAACGAGGCGATGCCCAACGGGGAGCCGCGGCGGATGGTCTGTGGCGACGCGCCCCCCGCCCGCCCCATTTCATGAATCCACGGGGATTTTGCGGGGCCGGATCCAGTTCTCTCACACAGGTGTTCATCTCTGTGTCCCGTTCAGAACCTGGTATGTTGATCTTCTCTCGCAAGAGGGGCACCTTCCCGGAAAGATCGGGAGATCCGAGGACGCTCGGACGGGAGGCGGGAACCCTGGTTAGAGCCTTTGGCCCTGGTGTTTGACGCAACTGCTTTAAGCAGTCTCAGGTACCAGTGAGCCCGCCGGACAGAGTAGTTCCTGTCTCCCATTTCGGTGCGCTGGGTTCCGAACAGCATCATAGGCATCACGCTTACTTTAGGACACCGGTCTTGCATTTACCAGCATGGAAGACCCGCCGAGACGTTCGAGTACCGATGGTTTCGCGTTTTTTCTGGGAATGGGTGCCCGCAAGACTGCTTTGGAGCTGGCCTTGCGCGACGGAGAGGAAATCGTCGCAAGAACGACGGTCTCCAACGACCCAGAGGGACACAGTACCCTGGTGAGTTGGCTCGAAGATCAAGGAGCCAGGCCGAAGAAGGCCTGCGTATGCATGGAGGCCAGCGGCGACTTTGAGAAGGCCATTGCCCAGCGTCTTTATGAGGAAGATTACCGAGTTAGCGTTGTCAACCCTAGGCGAATCAAAGGGTACGCGTCGAGCCAGCTGCAGCGAACGAAGACCGACTCTGCAGATGCGGCCTTGATCGCGCGCTTCGGCCAACGGGAAGATCCTCGGCCCTGGAAACCGCCCTCAGCGTCGGAGAGCCGCCTTCAGGAGCTTACGCGGGCCCGACAGGCGCTCAAGAAAGAAAAGACCCGTGCTCAAAATCGGCTGGATGAGGCAGAGGACAAAGCAGTTCGCAAAGCTCATGAGAACCTCCTCGACGAAATTGAGCGTCAAATCGAGGATTTAGAAGAAGAAATCGAGGAGCACATCGAAGAGGATTCCGAGCTAAACGATCGGTGTTCGCTCCTGGAGACGATTCCGGGGGTTGGGCTTCAAACCGCCGCGATCGTCGTAAGCGAGCTTGGGGCTCCTGAGCAGTTCGAAAACGCACGACAAGCTGCGGCCTATGCAGGCCTTGTGCCTCGCCATCGAGAGTCGGGCACGTCCGTTCGAGGCAAACCGCAAATGTCGAAGGTCGGCAATGGGCGCCTGCGGCGAGCCATGTACTTCCCAGCGATGACGGCGCTGCGGTTCAACTCAGCAGTGAAGGCGTTCGGCAATCGTCTCAAAGAGCGAGGAAAAGAGAAAATGGTCGTGGTTGGAGCGGCAATGCGGAAGCTCTTGCACATATGCTATGGGGTTCTGAAATCTGGTCGTCCCTTCGACCCCTCGCTGCATCCTGGGACCTGATTACGCTTGACACGCACCACAGCATCTGTTTGGCGGATCAGGTAATGCGGGGAACCATCAGACGAATCATTGCCGCTCGCACCATCGCTTCTGACATTTCGGGACGGCGCTCGTAGTCTCGGATCAGCCGGCGGTAGCCTCCGAACCATCCGAACGTGCGTTCGATCACCCAACGCTTTGGAAGCGGATCGAAGCCTGAGCCGTCCTTCTCCCGCTCTACAACCGAAATAAGCCAGTGAACCTGTCGCCAGAGCATTCCTCCAGGAAGCCCCTTGTACCCTTTGTCGGCAAAGATCACCTTTAATCGGGGCACTTTCCCAAGCAGTTGCTTCAGCACCGACGGTGCCGACTGGGCGTCGTTTTCATTGGCCGGGTGTACTACGACTGCCAGAAGCAGACCTAAGGCACGGGCGATCACGTGGCGCTTTCGACCAGTTACTTGTTTGTTCGGATCTCGACCTCTGTC
>ERZ1034573.270-NODE-270-length-15255-cov-83.674539_pt1 | contig 15255 bp, 13 predicted proteins | sample MGYA00520641_ERZ1034573 | MGnify/ENA primary metagenome ERZ1034573 (study PRJEB33760, sample SAMEA4777724) | hypersaline lake metagenome | biome: hypersaline environment; feature: brines | place: Spain | collected 2014-08 | depth 0 m ...
CGAGGTCGGCCAGCAGCGCCTCGCGGGCGTCACGCGGCGACCTCCCGTCGGTGAGTGCGCCCAAGACATCTCGTATCGACTCGGGGGCCGCCGCCCGACCGAACGGGGCCGGAACCGCCGACACACGGCGCGTGCCGCCACCGAACGACGCCGTCTCGAAGCCGAGCCGCGAGAGCGTCGTCGCATGTGTCGCTGCGGCGGCCGCCTCGTCGGCCGACAGCGAGACGGTCGCCGGCGGGTCGAGCGTTGCGGTTGGAACGGCCTCGCCCTCGAAAGCACGCGCGAGCCGCTCGTAGTTCACCCGCTCGTGAGCGGCGTGTGTATCGAAGACGAGGAGCTCGTCGCCCGCCTCGACGAGCGCGTACAGCTCGGCGAACGTCCCGATCGGCGTCGCGTCGGCGAACGCTGACGACGTTCCGTCTGCCTCACCGACCGGTTCGAGGGCGGTGTCGAGGTCGGTGGCGACGTCGGCGCGACGCCTGAGGTCTGCTCCGGTGAGCGCGTCCGTGACGACCGACTCGACGGCCTCGGTCACCGCCGGTGCGTCCCGTAACCCGACCTCGCGCTTGGCTGGGTGGACGTTCGGGTCGATCCGCGCTGGCGGCACACAGACGTTCACCGCGGCGACCGGCTCGCGGCCGTCCGGAAGCAGCCGCCCGTATCCCGCACGCACCGCACCGACGAGTTGATCGTCACGGACCGGCCGGCCGTTCACCGCGATCCGGACGTGGTCGTTCGACGCCCGGGTGACGGCCGGATACGCGAGTGTGCCGGTGATTCTCACCGTCGGTGATCCACCTTCGCTCGTCTCGCGGTCACCACGTGACCGCCGGTGGTTCGACTGACCGCCGAGTGATTGCGTGTCGACCCGCGCATCGACCGTCGTCGATTGGCTCGCCGTCTCGCGGTCGTACACCCCGAGGAGTGCGGCCGTCACGCCGGTTCCAGGCGTCGAGAGCGTCCGTGATCCGTCGTGTTCGAGCGTGAACGCGACCGTCGGGTTCGCGAGCGCATAGTCGCTCACCCGCGCCGTGATCCGGCCGAACTCGGCACGCGTCCCTGCCAGCGACTCACGACGGGCCGGCCGACTCGCGAACAAGTCTCGCACGACCACGGTCGTCCCGCGTCCCCGACCCGCGTCGCTCACGCTCGGGTCCGCCTCGTCTCCCGGCTCGACCACGATGCGAGTGCCGACGCCGTCGCCATCGGCCGTCGTGAGTTCGAGCGTCCCCGCGTCCGCGATCGCGGCCAACGCCTCCCCGCGAAATCCGAACGAGTCGACGCCGACGGGGTCACCGTCCGGTGCGAGCTTGCTCGTCGCGTGACGCTCCACCGCGAGCCGCGCGTCTGCACGGGACAGCCCTCGACCGTCGTCGGCGACGCGGATTCGGTCGGTTCCGTCGCCGTCGACCGCGACCGTGATCCGTGATGCGCCCGCATCGAGCGCGTTGTCGACGAGTTCGGCGACGACCCGGGCCGGCCTGGGTATCACCTCACCCGCGGCGATCCGGTCGACGGTGGCCTGTTCGAGTCGTCGGACGCGTCCCGGTGGTGACGCCTCACGCTCGTGTGCCTCCCCGCCGACGCTGCGGTCGCCCCCGGGTGGCTCACTCGGCATCGTCGACCCGCCGTTTGAGCTCGTGGAGGGTGTTCAACGCCGCTATCGGTGTCGTGCGCGCGAGGTCGAGGTCACGGAGCGTCGCCGCCACCTCGGCTGGCACTCCCGTGGCGGCCGCCTCACTGGATCCACCTGGTGTGCCGCTATCATCGACGTCGCTCGCATCGGCAACGTCGCTCGCATCGGCAACGTCGCTCGTCTCCACCAGCTCGCGCGAGCGCTCGACAACTGAGCGTGGCACGCCGGCGAGCTCGGCGACTTCGACGCCGTACGACGAGGAGGCCGCCCCCGGGACGACCCGGTGGAGGAACGTCACGTCGCCGTCCTCGCGGGTCGCGGTGAAGTGGAGCGTGGTGACGCGCTCGTGTGTCTCCGCCAGCGCGGTGAGGTCGTGATAGTGGGTCGCAAACAACGTGGTCGCACCGAGCTCGTCGTGGATGAACTCCACGGCCGCCTGCGCGATGGCCCGCCCGTCCGTCGTCGCGGTGCCGCGTCCGACCTCGTCGAGTAAGACCAGCGAGTCCGGCCCGGCGTCGTGGAGGATCTCGGTGAGCTCACGCATCTCACGCATGAACGTCGACTCTCCGCCGGCGATGTCATCGGAGGCGCCCACACGAGTGAACACGCCGCGTACGACCGGCAGCCGTGCCGCCTGCGCCGGGACGAACGATCCGACCTGCGCGAGCACGACCGTGAGCGCGACCTGTCGCATGTACGTCGACTTGCCGCTCATGTTCGGGCCCGTGATCACCGCGACCGCCCCGCGCGACAGCGCGGCGTCGTTCGGGACGAACTCCGCGGTCGTCCGTTCGACGACCGGGTGTCGCCCGCCGTCGATCTCGATGCCCGCGCCGGCATCCGCACGCAGCTCTGGACGAACGTAGTCGGCCTCGACGGCGACCGTTGCGAGTGACGTCAGCGCGTCGAGTTCGGCCAGCGCCCGGGCGAGCGCCTGAATACGCTCGGTCTCGGCGGCGACCCGCTCGCGAACGTCGACGAACAGCTCGTACTCGCGGGCATCGGCACGGGCGGTTGCACCGAGGATCGACTCCTCGCGCTCTTGTAACCCGGGAGTGACGTAGCGCTCGCTGTTCTTGAGCGTCTGGCGGCGCCGGTAGTCGTCCGGCACCCGGTCGCGGTTCGCGTCGGTCACCTCGATGTAGTAGCCGTGCACCTCGGTGTGGCCGACCGACAGCGAGTCGATGCCGGTTCGCTCGCGCTCGCGGGCCTCGAGGTCGGCGATCCACTCGCGGCCGGCCCGTGCCGTCGCCCGGAGCTCGTCGAGGTCCGCGTCGAATTCGTCGCGGATCACCCCACCGTCTGTCACCTCCTGTGGGGGGTCGGCAACGATTGCCTCGGCGATCAGGTCCCGGACCTCGGCGAGTTCGTCGAGCCGCTCGCGAAGGTCCTGGAGATGCGCGGTTCGCGGGCCAGCGGTCGCCGACGACTCGGGGTCATCCGTGCCGGTAGCTGCGTCACCAGCGTCTCTCGGGCCGCCGTCGCCGTCGGGCGACACAGCCAACACCGCCCGCAGGTCTGGGACGACCGCCAGCGTGGCGTGAAGCGACCGGAGGTCTCTGGCGTCGGCGCGCCCGCGGGAGACCCGCGCGACGAGGCGCTCGAGGTCGTAGGCGGTCGAGAGCGCGTCGGCGACCGCCGTGCGCACGAGTGGGCGGTCGACGAGCGCGTCGACCGCGTCGTGTCGCGACCGGATCGCGTCGGCGTCGACGAGCGGCCGCCTGAGCCACCGCTCGAGACACCGCCGTCCGAGCGCACAGCTCGTCTCGTCGAGCGTCTCGAACACCGTGTCGCTCGCGCCGAGCCCGCGGTTCTCGAACAGTTCGAGGCTGCGCTGGGCCGCCGCGTCGAGCCGGAGGCGCGCGTCCGGCTCGTACCGCCGGACCCGCGAGACGTACTCGAGCGGACCGTCGTCGCCCTGGGCGTACTCGGCGTAAGCCAACACGGCACCCGCCGCCCGGAGCGCCGCGTCGGTCTCGAGTCGTCGGTCGAGAGCCCCGTCGTAGGGCGCGAGCCGCTCGACAGCGGCATCCCGCCCGAAGACGGTCGGGTCGTGTCGATGGATCGCCCGGTCGGGATCGCCGGCGCGGGGGTCGAAGTCGCCGATGGCGAGCGGCTCCGCCATCGTCGGTGATACACCCGGTTCGGTGCTGGTCGGTTCGGTGCTGGTCGGATTAGGGCCAGACGGTTCACCGTCGGTCGATCCAGTTGTGTCCGAGCTCACCCCTTCCGCGTTCGGCTCTGTGTCGAGCCCGGGGCCGACGATCAGCTCGGCGGGGGCGAGTCGGGCGACCTCTTCGCTCACCGCTGCGGGGTCGCCGTCGGTGACGAGACACTCGCCGGTGGTGACGTCGACGACCGCCAGTCCGAGTGTCGAGACGGCCCGGTCGTCGCTGTCGCTGCTGTCGTCGCCGTCGACATCGTCGACTCCCCCACGCGCGACTGCGGCGACGTACGTCGTCGTGCCCGACTCGACCAGCTCGTCGTCGACGGCGGTCCCAGGAGTGAGTACCTCGGTCACCGCACGGTCGACGAGGCCGCTCGTCGCTGCGGCGTCTTCGACCTGCTCGGCGAGCGCGACCCGGTAGTCGGCCTCGAGCAGCGACTCGAGGTACGACGCGGCGGCGTCGATCGGGATCCCCGCCATCGGGTACTCCCCGGTCGAGTCGGAGCGCTCGGTGAGCGTCACCTCACAGACGCGGGCGACCGTCTCGGCCGCCTCACAGAACGCCTCGTAGAAGTCGCCGACCTGGAACAACACGAGCGCGTCCTCGTGGGCGGCACACAGGTCGGCGTACTGTGAGAGCATCGGCGTGAGCGACGCTCTCGCCGTGGCGATCCCGGGCGGCATCCCCGTGACCGCGGCTCGATCCGCCGGTGGCATACACGCATCCGGGGCGGCCGCAGACATAAACGATACGGGCTCTGGAGTGTGACCCCTGTCGACACCCAATTGTGGTGTGACCCCTGTCGATACCCAATTGTGCGGCCATCGCGTTCGCGCGCATCACGGGTGGACACGCTGTCGGCGTGCGTGTTGGACGCACTGTCGGCGTGCACGTGAGTCGCTGCTACCCGAGACGCTTACAATCGTGGACGACCCACTACGACCGTGTCGAATCGCACGATCATCGTCGGGATGGCCGCGACGTTCGCGGGGCTCACGGCCCTGCTCGTCGTCGCCGGCGTCGTCGTGAATCCGATCCTCCTCGCGGTCGCCGTGCCAATTGGCGCCGCGGCCTATCTGCTATGGTACCACGCCAGCGGCCGGCTCCAAGCACAGATCCACCGCGAGGCAGACCGATTGGGCCCAACAGAGCGGGAGCGCGCCCGCCAGCGCGCACGAGCCGCGGAGAACCGCCGCGACGCCTACCGAACCGCCGGCACAGCCGGGTCCGGGGCGCGCGGGGCAACCGCAGGCGGCCGAACCGGAAGTCGGTGGGCTGGGACCACCGGTACTGGCGACCCCCGCGACCGCGCCCCGCGAACGACCGGGATGTCTGAACGCGAGGCGTACGCCACGCTCGACCTCGACCCGACCGCCGACGCAGACGCCGTTCGCGCCGCGTACCGCGACCGGGCCAAACAGCTTCACCCCGACGCAGAGACCGGTGACGAGGAGGCATTCAAGCGACTGAACCGCGCGTACGACCGCCTCTCTGACTGATCGACGACTCGGTCAGCGGTCGCGGCTGAGCCGTTGTCACCGACCGGTTCACACCGACCGCGTTCTCGACAATCTCCACACCCCGCGAACCGCGTTGATCGCCGTCATACCCCCCGGAAAACGACCTGTTAAGTGGAACGGGCCCGTACCAATATTCATGCCAGAGGAAACGGATCTGGAGGAGCTGAAGCGGGGCACTGAGCTCGTCAAGCGCGGCTTCGCACGCATGCAAAAAGGCGGGGTCATCATGGACGTCGTCAACCGCGAGCAGGCCCGCATCGCCGAGGACGCCGGCGCGGTCGCCGTGATGGTGCTCGAACACGTCCCCGCGGACATCCGCAAGCGCGGCGGTGTCGCTCGGATGCCCGATCCCGAGCGCGTTCCGGGGATCATCGAGGAGGTCTCCATCCCCGTCATGGGGAAGTCGCGCATCGGCCACCGCAAGGAAGCCGAGATCTTAGAGGCGCTCGGCGTCGACATGATCGACGAGAGCGAGGTGCTCACGCCCGCCGACGACGAGTACCACACCGACAAGCGCGACTTCACGTCGCCGTTCGTCTGTGGTGCGCGGAACCTCCCCGAGGCGCTCCGTCGGATCCACGAGGGCGCGGCGATGATCCGCACGAAGGGCGAAGCCGGCACCGGCGACGTCAACCAGGCGGTCAAACACCAGCGCACGATCAAACACCAGATCCGGACGCTCACCGGCCTCAACCACGAGGAGCGCGAGAAGTGGGCCCGCGAACACGGCGCCCCACGCGACCTCGCACACGAGACCGCCGAGGCCGGCCGGCTTCCGGTGGTCAACTTCGCGGCCGGCGGCATCGCGACGCCCGCCGACGCCGCCCTCATGATGTATCACGGCTGTGACGGCATCTTCGTGGGCTCCGGCGTCTTCGGCGCCGAGGACCCCGAGGCGATGGGCACCTCCATCGTCGAGGCCGTCAACAACTGGGACGACCCCGAGGCGCTCGCCCGCATCGCGAGCGGCAGCGGCAAGGGGATGAAGGGCCAGTCGAACGCCGACATGGAAGAAGCGGAGATGCTGCAGGGCCGCGGCGTCTAAGTCGGTCGACGACACCCCTCCCACACCGTTCTCGTGACCGAAACCGTCTGGGTCGTTCGCCACGGTCAGCGCCGAGACACCGTCGACGAATCGTGGTCGGCGGTCGCCGACCGCGTCCACGACCCCCCGCTGACCGAACTCGGCCGCTGGGCCGCCTGGCGGGTCGGGCGTCGGTTCGCATCGATGACGCGCGACGTCGATGCGGTGTACGCCTCGCCGTTCTTGCGGGCCGTCGAGACGGCCGCGGAGATCACAGACGAGCTCGGCACCGAGTTTCGTCTCGAGCCCGGACTCGGTGAACACCGCAACCGAGCCTGGTTCGACGACGACCCGGATATTCGGTCGCCGGCAGCGCTCGCGGCCCGTTTCGATAGTATTGCGCTCGATCACGACCCACTCGTCGAGCCGGCGTTTCCCGAGACGCACGCGGCAGCGATGGACCGGATCGGCGAGACCGCTCGCCGACTCGTCGCGGGCGAAACGGGGACCGTGCTGCTCGTCGGGCACGGCGCGACCGTCGGCGGCGTCGTGCACGGACTCATCGGTGACACGGACGACGTCGAGGCGCCGCTGTGTGGGATCACCACACTCGAGTCGGTGGGCGACCGGTGGCGGCTCGTCGACACCGGTGACGTCACCCATCTGGACGTCTGAGGCCTCATCGAGCGCGCCTCACCCGTCGATGATAGTCGCTCCCTGGCCGATCTCCGTCTGGTAGGCGCGGGCGTCGACGCCAGCGTCACGGAACGCGTCGAGCATCGCGGCCGCGATCACTTGGCGGCTCCCGGGGTGGCAGGCGGCGACGACGGCCGGCCCGGCGCCGCTCACCGTGACGCCGGTCGCGCCGGCCGCGAGCGCGGCGTCGTGGACCGCCTCGTAGCCGGTGATGAGCGCCGCGCGCTCGGGCGTCACCACCGGGTCGGCCATCCCCGTCCCGACGAGGTCCGGGTCGGACCGACACATGCCGACCGCGAGCGTGGCCGCGTTGCCGACGGTCGCGACGAGGGCGTCCATCGACGCGGTCTCGGGGACGACGCGCCGGGCGTCTCGGGTCGACACCGCGACGTCCGGCAGGCACACGACGAGCGGAATCGACGCGTCGACGCTGTGGGTGCCGTCGGCGGTCGTGACGGTGAAGCCGCCGAGTAAGGCGGGCGCGACGTTGTCGGCGTGGGCGACGCCCGAGACGACGGCCTCGCCCTCGGCGGCGATCGGCACGAGCGCCTCCCTCGAGTGCCCGCGGTCGTAGAGTCGGTTGAGCGCGACGGCGGCCGCGGCGGCGCTGGCGGCCGACGACCCGAGCCCAGAGGCCGGCCTGACGCCCTTGTCGATGTGGATGTGCGCCGGAGCGTCGAGCGCCTCGACGACAGCCCCGACGGTGTTGCCGTCGGGGTCCTCCGGGATGTACTGGGCGCCGACCCCCGTCACCTCGATCGTCGTCCGGTCGGCCCGCTCGACGGTGACGACGTCGGCGGGTCGCGAGAGCGCCGCCCCGAAGACGTCGAAGCCGCTCCCGAGGTTGGCGCTGGTGGCGGGTGCCCGTACCGTAACCATGCGGAGGCGTAACTCTCGGGCGTGAAAAAGGAGCGGGATCGCCGCCGGCGGTGGGATGGTCTCTCGACTGCCTGTCGAGTCATCTCGGGTCGTGGTGTGCACGCGCGGTGCAGTCGGGCTCCGCGTCGTGTGGGCAGCTCACGAGTCGGCGGTCGTCCACAACAATGGGCCGACGACCACGAGCCCGATGCCGAAGAGAATGTACGTCGCCGGCATCGTCGAGAACGGCGAGATGGTGAATATCACGCCGAAGGTGACGATCACCGCAGCGATCACCTTCCGCGACTTCAGCGGGAGTGTGCCGAGCAGCGAGAGGACGAACGTGAGCAACAGGACGTGCCCGAGGTGATAATCGAGCAGGAACGTGTCGATGACCAGCGGCGAGAGCATCTCACCGAGAGGTGGGTCCGATTTACTCATTAACGTTCCGCTTCGCTCGACCCGCCGAACGTCCCGTCCGTGCGGGTCCGCGATCAAGGCGACGCCCGTCCGATGACGTGTCCCCGACATATATGTCGTCTCGACGAGAGGCTCACCCGTGCGACTCGTTCAGGTCACGATTCCGACCGGCAGACGGGACGCGGTCCTCCGCACGCTCGACGACGAGGGGATCGACTACGTCGTCACCGACGAGACGAGCAACCGCGAGGTTGCGGCTGTGGCGACGTTTCCGCTGCCGCAGGCGGCCGTCGAGCCGATCCTCGAGCGACTCCAGGAGGCCGGTATCGACGAGCGGACCGTCACGGTCGTCGTCGCCGCCGAGACGATCATTTCCGACCGATTCGACGAGCTCGAAGCCGAGTACGCCGAGGCGACCGAACGGGAGGAAGACCGCATCTCCCGACAGGAGCTCCAGACGAAAGCCGAGGAGCTCGTCTCGGGTACCCAGACGTTCGTCCTGATGACGGTGATATCGGCGGTAATCGCGACCGCTGGACTGCTTCTCGACTCTGCGGCCACCGTCGTTGGGTCGATGGTGATCGCCCCGCTCATCGGGCCCGCGATGTCGGCGGCGATCGGCACCGTCGTCGACGACCACTCCCTGTTTCGACGCGGAGTCCGGATGCAGCTCGGCGGCGTCCTCGTCGCTGTCGCCGCGGCGACGTTGTTCGCCGTCACACTCCGGTCTATCGGGCTCGTTCCGCCCGGGCTCGACCCGCTCGAGCTCGCCGAGGTGTCAGAGCGACTCGCACCGAACGTCCTCGTGCTCGCGGTGGCGATCGGTGCTGGTGTCGCCGGGATCGTCTCGCTCATGCGGGGCGTCTCCGCCTCGCTCGTCGGGGTGATGATCGCCGTGGCGCTCATCCCGCCCGCGGCGGCCGTCGGCGTCGGGATCGCCTTCGTGCTCCCGCGACTCGTGATCGGTGCAGGCGTCATCGTGGCCGTCAACCTCCTCTCGATCAACCTCGCCGCGCTCGTCGTCCTCTGGTACGAGGGGTACCGCCCCGAGCAGTGGTTCCGCGAGGACCGGGTGCGCTCGGCGCTTTTAAAACGCGTCGCCGTCCTCGTGGTCGCCATCGCGTTGTTGAGCGTCTTTCTCGGTGGCGTCACCTACGACTCGTACACGGCGACGACGACCGAAGCCGAGATCCGTGACGTCGTCGGCGCGGAGCTCTCGACACTCGAGGGCGATGCGACCCTCGTCGAACTCCGTATCGAGCGCACCGGGACGCTTCCGCCACTAGAGACCAAGCGGGTCGTCGTGACCGTCGGCGCCGGCGGGACGGCCTCGATCGACGGCTTCGCCGACACCCTTGCCGACCGCATCACGACGGTCACCGGCGAGGACCCGACCGTCGAGGTGCGACTGGTAACGATCGACCGCGCGTGAGCGTCGGTCCCTGTGTCGGCTGTGCCCCTCGGTGAGCGCGCGACACCTGTCGGTGACACGTGGGTTGGTCTCACGAAGAGCAACCTCTTTGTGTCGTCCACCCCCGTCTGCACGCAGTGACCCCGTCATCAGGCCGCGACGACGACTCCGTTCGGGAGGTAGTCGAGCGATCGAAGAGCGGTGCGCCGGCCGTCGGCGAGGCGGTCAGAGACCGGTTCTCCTCCGACGAGGTGTTTCAGCGGATCATCGCCGCCGCAGACGAGGAGGTCACCTCTGGCAGCCGGGAGCTCTTTTTCAGCGGCGTTGCCGCTGGCCTCGCGATCACGATCACGTTCCTGTTGTACGTCTCGTTGACCGCCGCGACCGACGGCCACCCGCTGTTGAGCGTGCTCTTGTACCCGCTCGGGTTCGTCTACATCATCCTCGGCGGCTACCAGCTGTACACCGAAAACACCCTGCCGCCGGTGGCGCTGACGCTCGAACGGCTCGCGAGTCTTCCGACGCTCTTGCGCCACTGGAGTATCGTGCTCGCGGGCAACTTCGCCGGCGGCGTCGTCGGCGCCCTCGTCCTCTCGTACGGCGGCGTCTTCTCGGGTGACGCCGTCGATGCGGCGATCACGGTGTCGAGTAAAGGCCTCTCCGTCGGGTTCTGGCCGTTGTTTTTCAAGGCCGCGATGGCCGGGCTCATCGTCGCCGGCGTCGTCTGGGTCGGCTTCGCCTCCACCAACTCAGTCACCCGCCTGTTCGTGGTCTATCTCGCGTTCCTCGCGATCCCGCTTGGTAACCTCTACCACGTTGTCGTCTCGTTCACCGAGGTGGTGTACCTCCTCTTTGCGGCTCGTCTCGGCCTCTACGCGGGCGATCTCTCCCTTGTAACCGGCTTTAGCGGGTTCGTTCTCCCGGTGTTACTCGGGAACACGCTTGGCGGCGTCGTGCTCGTGACGCTCGTGAACTACTTCCAGACGAGCGAGGAACGGCTCGAAGAGGCGCGTTTCGAAGGGATGACCCGACGACTCTCGATACCGGAGTGGACGTTTGGCCGGGCGTTCGGTCGGTCGTACGTGCCGATCCTCGACACCGCGGAGGCGGCGTTATTCGCCGACGAGGGCTATCGGGTGATGGTCCCCGTGGCGAACCCGCGGACCGACGAGTCGATCGTCGAACTCGCGAGCGCGCTCGCGAGCGGCCACGAGGATGGCCTCGTCCACATCGTCCACGTGGTGCAGACGCCGACCCGGGTTGCCGACGACACGCGGGCCAACGAACGGATCGAGGACTCTTCCGAGCGGCAGCTCACCGCGCTCCGCGACACCGCAGAGAGCTACGGCGTGCGCGTCGACACCAGCACGGTCGTCTCGCGCTTCTCGTTCGAGGAGGTGTTCGCGATGGCCCGTCGAACGCGACCGGAGACCGTGGTGATGGGCTGGGGCGACGACCACCTGTGGAGCGCGGCGCGCGCCGAGCGGCCGATAGCGGAGATCACGAATCAGCTCCCGTGTGATTTCCTCGTGTTGAACGACCGCGACCTCGACACCGCCGAGATCCTCGTGCCGACGGCCGGCGGCCCGGACTCCGCGCTCGCCGCCGACGTCGCGCGAAGTCTCGCCCGGACCGCCGGATCGGCGGTCAGGCTGCTCCACGTCGTCGACGACGCGACGGAGCGAGCCGCCGGCGAGCAGTTCCTCGCCGAGTGGGCGGACGCACACGGCCTCGAGACCGCGACGCGAACGGTCGATGAGAGCGGCGACATCGAGACAGCCATCGAGCAGGTGGCGACCGACAGCACGCTCATCATCATCGGCGCCACGGAGAAGGGGCTGCTCTCGCGGCTGGTCGCCGAGTCGTTACACCTCGACGTGGCGAGCACGGTCGACTGCTCGGTGCTCCTCGCAGAACGCCCGCATCACCGCACGCTTCGGGCACGGCTCTTCGGTCGCGGCCAGCGGGCGGTCGGGGGCGCGAACCGCGTCGAGCCCACCGAGACCGACCCAATCGACGCCGAGTGAGGCGGTGGCTCGACGGCCCTTCAGCGCCCGTCGCCGTCCCGCGTCGGCAGCGGCGGCTCGTACGCCGCCGCGTCGACGGCCAGCTCGAGTACTGCGTCGACGTGCTCGTCTTCGGTGACACTCATCGTCGCATCGACGTCGGCGTCGACGTCATCGAACCGGTCGTGTTTGTTCGCGACGGTGATAACGGGGGCCGACGCATCGAAGCGGTCACACACCTCTTCGCGGAGTTCGAGTTGGACGTCGAGCGGGTAGCCACAGTCACCGGAGGGGTCGACCACGACGAGGACGACGTCAGCGAGGTGCGTCAACGCGCTCACGGCCTGCCGCTCGATGTCGTTGCGTTCGGCGTCCGGCCGGTCGAGCAGTCCTGGCGTGTCGACGATCTGGTACCGAAGGTGGTCCCGCTCGAAGTGTCCGAGCGCGATGCCGCGGGTCGTAAACGGATACTCGGCGATCTCGTTCGACGCCCGCGTGACGCGGTTGACGAACGACGACTTCCCCACGTTCGGGTAGCCGGCGACGACGATCGCGGGTTCGTCTGGCCGGACCTCCGGGAGGTCGCGCAGCTCGTCGCGTGCGTCGCCGACGTAGCGGAGGTCGGCTTCGATTTGTTCCATCACGTCGGCCATCCGCGCGAACGCCTGCTTGCGGTGTTTTCTCGCCGTCTCGAGGTTCGCGTTCCGGACCTTCGTGGTGTACTCGTCGCGGAGCGACTCGACCTGCCGGCTCGCCCACATCACCTGTGAGAGCGCCTGTCGAAGCCGGTCGACGTCGACGATGGCGTCCGCGAGCTCGTAGTAGAACGGGTCGACGTCGAAGCCGAAGTCGGGCCACGACACGACCACGTTCTCGAGGTTGTCCGAGAGCACGTTTCCGGCCGTCCGTAGCATCGACTCCTGCGCGTCGCGACCGTGTTTGGCGCGGCCGGCCCGCGACGCCCGCGAGAACGCCTTGTCGACGAGCTCCGTGGAGCGAGGGGTCGTCGGGAGCCCTTCGAATATCATACCGCCGGATACCCCGCCAAGACGTATAAGCGCGTCCGTTCTCTCACCTTCGTCAGGTCATCGTCGACTTCGGGCCGCCCTCGTCTTCCGGCGGCTCGACGCCCTCGGCGGCAGCGACGTCTTCGGTTCGCTTCTCCGTCTCGACGTGCCAGCGGTCGATCTCGCTCTCGTACGCCGCGAGGATGTCGCTCACGCGCGATTTCAACTCGTCGTCGTTGACGTTCACCTCGAAGACGAACTGCTCGCCCGGCTCGCTCCGGTTGACCTGGGTGACGTTGGCGCTCACGAGCTCGTTGTCGAAGTAGTACGGCGCAACCTGGGTCATCACCTTCCGGTACACCGTGTCCTCGACCTTTCGGATCGCCTTCCGACTCGCGGAGTCAGCCGCCCGCGCAACGTGGGTGATCGACTCGCCCCAGCGCTCTACGGCTCCCTCGGTGTCGTCGGCTTCGACGCGCTCGTAGGACTCGCTGAGCTTCTCGCCGGCCGTCTGGAGGTCCTCACCCGGCGTCTTGCCCGCCTTCTCGCCTTCGCCCTCGCCGACGGACGCCTGTGCGGCGGTCTTCTCGGAGACGTCCTCGTCGATGCGCTCGTGGGTCTTCGGGCGCCAGTCGTCGAAGTCGTGGAAGGCGTCGCCGTCCACGCCGGCCTCGCGGAGCGCGAGCGTGATCCGCTCGCCGTGTTCGACGACGTCACCCCAGTCCCCGCGTTGTTTGAACCCGGAGATGCTCTCGTCCATTGGCTATCGACTGTCACGGCACGGAGGCGTATAAGTTTCCTCGTCGGGCGGGTCGTCTGGCTCACCGTCCGTAGGTGAGCCGGCGGACCGCGTCGTTCAGCCAGCGCTTCGCGTCGGCGAGGACACCCGCCGGCGACACGCGCCGAATCGCCGCTTCGTCGACTTCGATCCGCGCGTCGCCGAACGGGTCGCGGTCCTCCTCGCCGTCGACGGCGTCGACGACGGTCGACATCGCACACCGGCCACACGCCTCCGTCCGTCCGTCGGTGTCGCTCATATTCGTTCAGTACATACCTTCGACGGCCAGCTACAAAACGGTACCGACGGGGGTCCTCGCGGCTCTCGACGCGTTTTTATCGCTCGTGTGAGTTCCATCCCCATGGGATACCGAGTCGTCGACACGACGGCCGTCGAGCCAGAGCCGGAGCGGCCCTCAACGTGTCGGAAGCTGGCGGACCCGGCGGGGCTCGACGAGCTGGCGCTCAACCACTTTCGTGCGGCGCCGGGCGAGCAAGTCCCGCTCGCGTACCACTACCACGAGACCCAACAGGAGGCGTTTTACGTTCTCTCGGGGACGCTCGTCGTCGAGACCCCAGACGAACAGTACACCGTCGAAGCCGACGAGTTGCTCGTCGTCGACCCGGGGAGTCCTCAGCGCGCGCACAACCCCGAGACGGCCGATACGGCGGTCGAGCTGTTAGCGATCGGCGCGCCACCCGTCGCGGGCGACGCCGTCGTCTACGAACCGAGGGCGACCGACGCCGGCCCCGACGATGAGTGAGACGGACACAGGCGACGAGGAGTCGCCATCGAAGCCGGGTACCGCACCGCGTCGTCCGCCGGAGGAGCTCCCCGCGGAGATTCGCGAGGCGGTCCCCGACTACGACGACGAGTACCTCGACCGCGTCTCTGACCGACTGTTGTACAGCTACGACCTCGATCACGACGTCGTCGTCGACGGCGAACGGTTCGCGCTCGCCGCGGAGATGCGGATGCGGAGCCAGAAGCAGTTCCTGCACCCGGCGTTGAGCTACGCCGACCACGAGACCAACGAGTACCTCTTTGCTCGCCGTGTCGACCGCCCGACCGTCGCCGAGCTCGAGCGACTGGTCACGCTCGGACACACGATCGCCGACGAGCGCGTCGAAGGCGACGAAGAACACTACGGCACCGACATTACCTTCGTCGTCGTCGCCGAGACGATTCCGGCGGCGGTCACCGACTTCGTCGACGGCTTCCGCGATCGAACGCTGCTCGCGTTCGGCTACTACGGCCACTACGAGGTGAACCTGATCGTCGTCGCGCCCGACACAGAGCGCATCGTCGACAGCGAGGCCGCGACGGTGACGGATGCGTTCCGGCTGTGGGAGCCGGTCGAACCACCCGAGGAGGGCTTCTTCTCGCGGCTCGCCAAGCGCTTCTGGCGGTGAGCCGCCCCAAACGGAACGGTGACGCATAGGACGTCGACGCGCGTCACGGGCCTACCGACCGAAGACGCGTCAAAAAAAGAACCGCCGTGTCCGCGCGCTCAGTCGTCGCTCGGCTCTGCGGTCGGCGTGTCGCTGCCGCGGACCGACCGGAGGTTCCCGAGCCCGAGCCGGACGAGCGACAGCGCGAGACCGATCAACACGAGCCCCAACACCAGCTGCGTGGCCGAGGAGATCTGTGCGCTCAGCGTCTCGGCACCGCCCTGTAGCAGGTTCTGGTAGAGGTTGTTGTACAGCGCGATCCACGCCAGCCCGAGCACCG
>ERZ1034573.271-NODE-271-length-15227-cov-6.750000_pt1 | contig 15227 bp, 16 predicted proteins | sample MGYA00520641_ERZ1034573 | MGnify/ENA primary metagenome ERZ1034573 (study PRJEB33760, sample SAMEA4777724) | hypersaline lake metagenome | biome: hypersaline environment; feature: brines | place: Spain | collected 2014-08 | depth 0 m ...
GTATTTACCTTGGGGTTCGCGGCGAAGTGGAAAACAGTATCAACATCTCCAAGGTACTGTGAAAGGCCTTCTTCCTTGATATCGAAGTTCAACACGTTTACTCCTTCTGGCACGTTATCTTCGCGGCCTGAGGAAAAATTGTCGATAACAAGTACTTCGTGATTTTCCTTCAGCTGTTCTGCGAGAGTTGATCCTATGAATCCTGCTCCACCAGTGATCCCGATCTTCATACCTTGGAATTAGGCCTTATTCATTAAAATATCAACGTGGAACTTGTATACATGGGAAAAAAGAGGGTTTCTCTTACTCTTGAAGAGGATCTTGTAGAAAAGATAGATGCAGAGGCCGATAAAAAAGATATTAACAGGTCTCAGAATGTGGAAAAAATAATAGATAGTTACTTCAAGGGCCAAGGCCTGGAGACTGCTGTAGTACTCTGTGGAGATGATGAAAACAAGACTCTCAATCTGTACGAGGGCAAGCCTGTTCTATGTCACATACTAGAGAATCTTGCTGACCAGGCCTTTTCCCGTGTAATTTTACTGTCCGGCAGCAATCGGAGCGAGATAGAGAAGCAGTTCGGCTCCAGCTACGAGGGAATGGCTCTTGAATATGTTGAGGATAATGCTGAAGGCACTGCAGCTGCTCTTTCAAAGGTTGAAGAGAAGATAAATGAAGCCTTTGTTGCTCTAAACGGTCACGTGGCCGCAGATGTCGATCTTGAGGATATGCTCAGAGTCCATAGAGAAGAAAGTGCTTCGGCGACCATGGCGCTTACAACAGCTAGTTCTCCTTCAAGATACGGAGTGGCGCGTTTGAAAGGAAGAAAGATTCTTGGATTTGAAGAGAAACCAGAGGCCGGAGAAGAGCCTTCACAGCTTATCAATGCAGGCACATATATACTTGAAACAGAGATCTTCCGGCATCTCGATGCAGAATCTCTGGAAAAGGCCTTTGAGGATCTGGCGGATGAAGGCCTTCTATCGGGCTACATCTATGGTGGGGAATGGAACGATATCGATCGCTAGGAATTAATTTAAAAACAATCATCGTATTATCATGTATTACGAATGAGTTTTAATGTAGGGAAGGCAGATACTGAAGGAGAGTGGAGTGATATACAGGATACCCTTTCAGGAGATATAGGCGTCTTCGCCCTTCAAGACGGCCGTTTGGAAGGAGGCGCTGTAGATGAAATATCTGAGGGAGAGCTTTATTTTGGTCCTGCAGACAGCATCTCCGGAGAGTTTATTACTTTCTCTGATTCGATGGTTCGTAGACTGAACTCTGCGGAAGAGTTCGATCAGGAAACTCCTTTCGTCATGGGCCCGGATCAGAAAGATGACGGCGGCTTCTACCTGAAACACTCTATCGGGTCGCCGTGGGAGTTCAAAGATAACAGAGACTATGATTTCGAGGAGAAAGAACAGTGGCACCTACACCTCTCCGGCTGGGAAGTGTATAGGGCCAGGAACGGTTCTCTGGTACTGGGAATGGCGGGCCCTGATTTCGAATACGACGAAGATCCTCTTCAGGCCGCTCAGAATGATGAAGGAGTTGTCTACGCGGAGGCCGATAGAGAGAACGCAGTTTTTGTACCGCCGAATGTTCCGCACAGAGTTTTAGAGGAACGAGGAGATCCTGACCATATCGTGACGCGGTACGGCACTGATACTGACCGTGTCCCCAAGTATCATCTGGATGGAACACCTTTCTACACCTGGGATGGCGCAGAAGACTTCGAGATATCGAACTTGCCGGAAGAAGCAAGAATGGAGTTTCAGGCAGAAAAACCTGGAGAGTATGCTCAACATACAGTGGACTAGATAAGATGAAATGCATAGAATGTGGATCTGAGGAAATAGAAATCGTAGAGGAAGACGGCAGAGAAAAGTACTTGTGTGAAAACAATCACAAAAATACTCGTACGATCAAAAACAAAGGCCTTGTGCACAGAGAAGAGGGTGGAGAGATAGTACATGAAAGTGTGGGCGCAGTAATCAGGGCTGACGGAGAGTATCTGCTACTCAAGAGAAGAAAATATCCCTACAAACACAGTATACCTGCAGGCCATCTCGAACAGGGAGAAGAACCTGGCAAGGCTGCTATGAGAGAGGTATGGGAGGAAACAGGCCTTGAAGTAGATAAAGAGAATACAGAACTGATTTTTGAAGGAGAGATAGATGATAAATGTCGTAGAGGAGCTGATGTTCATGGATGGCATCTTTACTTTGTGGAACTGGAAAATCAGAATGTAGAGCTTGAACCTAACGATGAGGCAGAGTACCTGGAGTGGATGTCTTACAGTGAGATAAAGGAAAAAGAAGTTACAGATCCGGTAAAAGAGTTTTTGATCAAAGGAGATATTGTAGAGGAATAGATACTATGGAAAAGGCACTTGTAACAGGAGGAGCGGGATTCATCGGCTCCAATATAGCTAAGAAACTGGTAGAGGAAGGAGTGGAAGTGGTTGTACTCGATTCCCTCTACCTCGGCGACGAATCAAACCTTTCGAATATAGAAGAAGATATAGAGTTTATCAAGGGATCGGTTCTTGACAGGGAAACGGTAGAAGAAGCTGTGGAAGGCTGTGACACTGTTTTCCATCAGGCAGCTCGTTCAAGCTCTCCTATGCATAAAGATGATGCTGCAGAAGGAGCAAGAGTGAACATTGAAGGTTTTGTTAACACTATAGAGGCGTCTAAGGAAGCCGGCAGTGTAGAAAAAATAGTTTATGCATCTACCTCATCGATGTATGGTAGTGTTGAACCTCCTCATGAGGAAGACAACGGCGAATACCCGACAAACCTGTATACGGCCTCAAAGATGGCTCGTGAACTCTATGCAACAGTTTATTCGCAACAGACCGACATGCATTTTACAGGCCTACGGTATTTCTCGGTTTACGGGCCTCATGAAAGGGCGAAGAGAGATTATGCTAACGTAGTAACCCAGTTCATGTGGAAGATGATGGATGGAGATCGGCCTGTGATATGGGGTGATGGAGACCAGAGCAGGGACTTCACTTTTGTTGAAGACATTGCTAGGGCCAACTACCTGGCTGCAGAGAGGAAGGACGAGACTAACGGAGAGTACTACAACATTGGTACAGGCCGTGACGTTGATTTCAATACTCTGGTTGAGAAGCTGAACGAGGCCCTTGGCACTGATATCGAGCCGGAACATATAGAGCATCCGCGTGACAACCCTGTCATGGCGACAAAGGCGGATTATTCTCGGGCAAAGCTTCAGTTAGGTTATGAGCCTCAATACAGTTTTGAGGAAGGCCTGAAAAAGACTGTTGAGTATTACAGGAATCATCTATAAGAAATTTTACTACTTTTTTCTTTCCATGGGAAAAATTGAGAAGCCATGGGGTTACGAGGAACAGGTTCTTATGACACAGGTCGATGTAGGGGACCGTGTAGGAATGCTTGGAATCAGAAGAATTGTCATCGACGCCGACGAGATGACCTCGTACTCGTACCACGAAGACCAGTCCGATATCATCTACCTTGAAGATGGAAACGCCCAGGTAAGGAAAGAAGGCGGAATCAAGGAACTGGAGAAAGGAAACGCTATCGTAATCCGGTCAGGAGAGAAACACCAGATCCAGAACATCGACACACAGGTAGCCAAGATACTGGAAATCTCATTCCCATACAAACCACAAGACCTTCACAGGGTACAAGACCCATACGCACAAGCCCGGGAAGACGAAGAATAAACACATTTCCACTCTTTAACTCTACAGAAGGCCCAGAGGCCCGAAAACCAGAAGCCCGATTACACATATCACTACTTCAAGACCTACCAGGGCCTGAGTGATCTGTTTCTCATTGAAACCTCTACGCATCAAAGGATGAGTCAGGGAATAATTCTTCTCATATCTGGGCCTCAAACTGCTGTCCTCCTGAATATCACCCCAGGAATGAGCCTGGAAACCACTTCTCAATTTCAGCAGGAACTCGATTATCCACGGCGCAAAGATGAAGACTCCGAACTTCTCCATGTTCCCGATAACGATCGTTGAGAACAGGGCCGCACCTGAAAGATAAGTCAGTGAATCCCCTGGCAGGATGGAGGCAGGGTAGTAGTTGTAGTACATGAAAGCAGCTAGTGAAGCGCCTAGACTGAGAGAGATAATCATGGCCTCGTTGCTGCCGGTGATATAGGCCATTGCTCCGAGTCCGAATGCTGCAACCATCGACATACCGGTTGAAAGACCGTTGGTTCCGGCCAGCATGTTCACAACGTTGGAGACAAACAGAAGGCCTAGAGGCAGCAGTAAAAGCGGGTATATGATTCCCCAGTTGACCTGGCCCAGCACAGGGAAATGCATCGTCCAGGAGCCGGCCTTTACCGCCATTAGAGGAAAGACTGCCGGCAGTACGAAAAGCATCTTCGGTAGCTGAGAAAGGCCTGTTCTGTGTACTTCTCCACCTCTTTCCACGCTGTCTATCAGAGGGATACTGAACTCTCTGTTGGTTTCTTCCTTATCTTCTATCTTGACATCGTATTTTTCCCTGACGTACTCATCTATATCGATATGGATATCATCAATAAACCCGATCAACGCTATTATCGAAACAGAGCTGAGTGCGGCCAGCAACAACGATATATCGGCTGGAGGCGCTGACGAGAAAGAAATCAGGCCCAGGTAAACCGTTACTGAGATAAGGAAGCCGAAAAATACTGCGACTCCACCGGAGGTAGGTAGTCGAGGCCTTGTCTCTTTCTGCTGGTCTATTCCGTAGATTCCGGAGTCAAGCAGGTATCTGCTGGCAAACGGTACTCCTACAAAAGTCGTCAGGAATCCTGCTGCCAGAGATACTGCTATATAGATCATTCTTGATCAACTTCCCACATCCTCAGGTATCCGTTCGAACCTCCTGATACTGGCTCGAACATATCCATTTCGTGAGCGTTAGTCAAATAGAGCTTCACCAGAGTGGAGTCAGCTATATCTCTAGGCAATAAAACCATCTGAGCTGACTGAGCCTGTATATTCGGTCTCTGACTTGTCACAAACGATCGTTCCATCGTGAAAAATGGACTCTCTGCTATACAGACCTCTCCAAAGCCTGAAAGCTCTACAGGGTTCTCGACGTCAAGATCTTCGAACCCGCTTTCATCCGAAAGCATACAACCGATCTCGCGGCTTCCGCTACCAGTCCTGATCGTAGGAGGCTCCTCAATTCCTATACTCTGGCTTGAAAGGTTCGTAGGAACATAGACAGATAGGCCTTGACTCCTGAACTCCACCAGGGTCTCATTATCCCGGGAATAAGATGACTGTCGTATATCGCTGGCCGTAGAAAGCTGGATCATCGAATTAAAGTCCGAATTGTTCCTGTTGTGAATCTGGCTGACCGCGGAATACTTACCGATCATAGTATGATCGAGCACAACATAGTCAACAGAATGCTTATTCAGGAAATCAGTGTGGTTCTCAGGGTTCTCCGAAGTCAAAAAGTCTGCAAGAGGATAGTTGATAGGCCCTGAATCAGAGTAATATCTCAGGTTACCTCCGTCCGCAACCGTAGATCGCTCGCCGATAGTCTGGAAATGATATCCGTAATCCCACCAGGAAAGCATGGTAGAACCGTTCTCGGTGTTTTCCTCCATGTAATCCAGGTTCTGCATCCACAGACTGTTAGGAGATCCTCCAATCTGACCTGTCGTGACTATCCCTGTCGCAACGTTAGGGACAACGATGCTGAGAACTAGAACTGCCACAGCAACTGCCTTGAAAATCCTTGATCTGTCACCAACGAACTCGGAGAGATCTGCATCTCTAACCCAGTAAAAGGCCTTAGAAGCTGCTATACCTGCAACGAATGCTACCGGGAAGGCTGCCAGAGTCATAAGTCTTGACCGCGAGATAGCGCTGAGGAAGTTAGTCAGCATCCATAGCAATGGAAGAAGCTGATACCACTCCATGGTTATGTTGTGGCTCTTTATGTTGTCAGTGTAATATGCAAGGCCTATACTTCCCAGAACTGCCAGGGTTGGAGGTAGTGCGGCGATCGCCGAGTTAAGGCCTCCGGTAATCATCATGACCTGGGTTATTGCTGTAAAGCCCAGTATCATCATTGTTATGCTGAAAAATGAGTCTTCATCTGTGTAGTTCAGCATGACGAACAGGCTTCCAAGTATAAGTACAACTAGTGCTGTTCCTGGAATCAAGAATCCTTCGAAGAAGCTGATGAAAAACAGGATCCATGCCGAGTAGATACCTCCTAGGACGGAGTAATACTCCTTGCCTGTGATATTCTCTGAGATATATCCGTACTTCCTGAGCAGCATCAATCCCATCATAGTTGCCAGGATAGATGTACCTATGATAGAGAGCTGTAAAGGACCTGTCAGGTTCCCTAGTGCTCCTATAAATCCAAGGTTGAACTGTGATAGAAGCGGCTGCCCGTAATTTGCTCCTAGGCTTGATATCAGGGTGGAAAATCCTGTAGCCTGGTTTTCTGCAACTGTTCTCTGGACTACTGTTGCACTGCCGCTTCTGAAAGCCTTGCTGATGACCCCGAAGAACTTATCCGCAATAAAGCTGGAGTAAAGAGGGGATAGAAGCAGGGCCACTATTCCGACTGCGGACATTGAAGGTACGTAGTAAGATAGCTGTCTTTCCCCCAGTATCTCGAATTCCTCAAGCAGGTAGCGGCTCCAGAGGAAACCAAGCATGCCGAAGTTGATGATCGCAAGATCGCCTGTCATCCAGAACCTGTTGTAGTTGAAGACAGATGCAAAACCTACTCCTAGAAGAACTGTAGGTGTGTAAACAGTGACAAGCCTGCGAATGTCTTCGTTCAGCATCAAAACCAGGCCTACGACCATAGGATAAAGCATCCAGAGCATCTGGGATCCTCCCCATGAAATAGTGAATGCTCCAAGGCTTAGACCTGCTAAAATCCCGGAAATACTTTCATTTCTCTTCCAGGAACGTGTGAAAAAGTATAGAGAGGCCATCATAAACATCGTTCCAATAGGTTCTTTCTCGAAGAAACCTGCAGAAGTCCTCTGCATGACGCCCGATATAGTAGCGAGGAAGAACGCAGACGAAAGGCCTGTAACTTTGTTGTATAGTTCTTTACCTAGGAAGTAAGCAAATATAACTCCTATGCCTCCCATCAGTGCAGGATAGAACTGAGCCCATTCCATAAAGCTGCCGAAGATCTGTGAAGGCCCTAGATTATACATTAAGGCCGGGAAGATTATGTCCCCCTGGTTCAATGTATAGGTTGGTGCGTCGTAAGGGAAGTACCGCATAAAATCTGTCATCGGCATGTTGCCGGAAAGAGCCAGATGACGGGCATGTCTGAAGATGAAGTAAGGGTCAAGAGCCTGAAGATGCTGCATCCCTCGCTCTGGAATATATCTCAGCCACAGGGCCAGACTGAATATTACAGCTACTCCTATACCTCCCCAGTAACTCTTTACAGTTTCAAAACTTGCTTTATCCTTGAGGTTATCATTACTGAGCATTTCTGTATAAGACATGGCTCTGTTCGTGGATTAGGTATACATGTTTTTTATTGCTTGCATGCGGTTGCACAGTCCTGTCGTATAGGTTTAAAAACGTTCCAACTTGAGACTTTCCCGTGGACCCACAAAAAACATTTGATAGCATATATGATGACTTCGACAGGTACGCAGCGATACCTGCGGCCATCGTAGTTATCTCCCTGACGATTCTCGGAGGGAACTATCTCTTAACCGGAGAGTTCATAGATAAAGGCCTTGACTTTACGGGAGGAACAGAAGTCACATACTCTACCTCTGGAGAGTTCAATACTGATGAAGTAGAAACGATATTCGCAGATCAGGGCTACCAGGGAGTAAACGCTCTCCGACTTGATACTCAGGGATCAAATGGCTCACAACTGGTTGTACAGATCCCGCCGCCGAGTATAAACAACTCTGAACAGGCAGAGGAAATACTTTCAACAGGAGGATATAATGGATCTGCAGAAAGCTTCTCAGCTATATCTACTGCAGTATCAGGTCAGTTCTTCCTACAGGCCCTGCTTGCATTCGCACTAGCATTCACGATCATGAGCCTGGTAATATTCGCAGCATTTAAGGATCTAGCGCCTTCAACTGCTGTAATACTGGCTGCAGCAGGAGATATAATTGTAGCAATGGCCGGAATGGTTCTTTTCAATATACAGTTGACTCTTGGGTCATTTGCAGCGCTTCTCATGCTTGTAGGTTACTCGGTTGACACAGATATTGTTCTATCGACCAGAACGCTGAAAAGGGAAAGAGGATCTCTCAGGGACCGTATGTGGGACTCAGTCAAGACAGGAGTAACAATGAGCTCAGGAGGAATAGCAGGATTCACACTGCTTTTCATAGTATCTTACATCATAGTGGGGCCTTCAGAGCTTTCAAATATTTCAGCAGTTATGCTTTTCGGTTTGATCGCCGACATGCCGCTGACATGGCTTGGAAATGCAGTAATACTGAAGAAATACATTAATGGTGACTTTGGAAACATAGAAGAGGTGATACCATGGAAGTAAAGGAGTTCATGAAGGAATGGAGAGTCTGGGTACTTCTACTAGCATTGGGAATCTCAACACTGTGGATAGGCCCATCATACGAACAGAGAAACGGTGAAGTAGTGATGACAACCAACCTCGAGGAGCGAACAGGTATCCAGTTCTCTGGTGGGACCCGCATGCTACTGGATCCTCAGACCAATGCGACAGGAGAGGAACTCAATGATGTGGCAACCGAGATTAAAGACACGTTAGGCCTCAGAATCTCTGCCTCGGACTCGGTAACCAGCGCCCAGGTAAGGGTAGTTGATCTCGGGGATGGAGACTACCAGATACAGTTACAGACCGCGAATACAAATCAGACACAGCTAAGAGAGCTTATACAGCAACAAGGAAGTTTCGAGGCCCGTATGCCGCTTAATGTGGTCGATGAAACAAATCTTACTGTAAATTATCAGGATAGAGCCGATCTGAACTTTAGAAAAGAGGGCCAAAACGTTACTGTGTCACGTATCTCGGAGGATGGCCTGGAAGAGCTTGGAGAATACGAGCCGGGCCAGAGATTTACTGCAGCAGATACCGCTTTCCTTTATTCGTCCTCGAGCAATGATTCCAGCAGTCTGGAGGCGGTGGCCTACACTGGTGATGATATAATGCAGGTCAACTGGAATGAGAGAAGGACTCGTGGCTCCGGCAATCAGTTCCGTACCAGCTTCCCTATCCAGCTTGAGAAAGATGCTGCGATGGATACAGGTCTTCTGTTTAATAACTATCTTCCTGCTATATCCACAAGCGAATCTCAGTTAACTCTTGAAAACGGTAGTGCAGCGATGCTCAGACTTTACGTTGACGGCGAGATAAGGAACTCTCTGACAGTAGCCTCCGAACTTGGAGAAGAACCTTATGGTACGCGATCCTCAATCTCTGCGACGGGAGAAAGCCCTTCGGCCTCACGTGATAGTGCCAGAGAACTTCAGACAATCCTCAAATCCGGAGCGCTACCTGTACCAATCCAGATCGGTAGTGTGTCTAATATTTCTGCAGCACTTGGTTCACAGTTTATGACGGCCTCAATACTATCTATAATAGCTTCGCTTGTAGCTGTAGGGTTCCTTGTGTTTGTAAGATATGATGACTTCCGTTATGCACTTCCAATCGTACTGACGGGAGCTTCAGAGGTATATATACTGTTCGGTTTCTGGAGCTGGTTCACACAGCTCGGCTCGATCAGTCTCTCCGCTATCGCCGGAGTAATCGCTGCCGTAGGTACAGGAGTAGACGACCAGATAATTATTACAGACGAGTCAGGCAAAGAACAGATAAGAAGTGTTTCTGAACGTATGAAAAGAGCATTCTTCGTTATCTTCACGTCTGCTGCCTCGACAATCGGAGCTATGTTCCCAATCCTCAGTGCAGGAACAGCAAGCACGTTAATCGGAATATCCGGTGCAAGCCTGATAGGATACGCTTTCTACTCGAAGAGAACCAACTACAGCTTTGTAGCAATCGGAAGCATGGCCCTTGCAGTATCGATAGTTACTTCGGCAGTAGGGCCTTCCAGTGCAGCACTTCAGAGCATCCATGGATTCGCAGCCACAGCAATCCTTGGAATCCTGATCGGAATCACGGTTACAAGGCCGGCTTACTCGAAGTATGTAGAGTACATCGAGGAATCCAAGTAAAGTCAGAAAATAAGATTGGAAAGGAAAAAAGTGAGATATCTTTACTGGAGATCCATTACTGCGCCGGCAACGTCGTCGTTGTCTTCCAGCGCTTTCTTCGCTTCTTCCTCTGAAGCATCGGTCTTCTCCATAACCAGCTGGACATCTTCTCCGCTGACGTCTTCTTCCTCGGAGTAATCGCCCTGAAGCTGGAACATGTCCTGGCCCTGAACAGAAATCTTCGAGAGCTCAGGATCGTTGAATACCATTTTCTTGTCACCGATTTCAACTACTACGCGATCGGCATCGATCTCTTCCATATCCATGCCCATCTGCTTCATCATTTTCGACATATCTTGGCCGCCAAACATACCGAAACAATTAGGCCCTGCTCTTTAAATCCGCTTGCATACCTAAAGTACAGATACATTGATAGAAATCCTGGCAATAATTCTGCTTGGAATACTTGCAGGCATAATCACAGGCCTTATACCGGGTATACATCCAAATACAGTAGTATTTACATCCCTGCCAATCTACTTCGCGTACCGGCCAGAACTTACATCTTATCTGGTATTTATAGTGGCGATATCAGTCTCACATACCTTCCACGACTTCCTACCGGCAATATTTCTTCACGCACCGAGCGCAAATACCGCACTTTCAACTTTACCGGGCGCAGAAGCAGCAGCACAGGGTAAAGGCCTTCAGGCATTTTACAGGACTGCTGCAGGAGGGCTTTTATCTGTAACCGCAGTTCTTCTGCTTCTGCCGATGCTATTAGTTGTTCTTAAACCTGTTTACGGTTTTATAGAGCCCCTCATGTTGTATATACTCATATTCTTTCTTCTGTTTGCAGTAATTGAATCTGACAGGGTTTTTGTAAGTGCCCAGATCGCAGCTTTATCCGGAATGCTTGGAATATACTCGTTTAACATGCCTGTTAATCAGAACTTTGTGCTGGTACCGGTTTTTACAGGCCTCTTCGCCATACCTGCGATGACTTCTGTCCTGAGAAATGACGAGGAGTTGCCTGAACAGGAAAAAGATTCCCAAACCCCGATATCTGTACGTTCAGGACTGATTGGAACACTGGCAGGCCTTCTCGCAGGCATCGTGCCGGGTATTGGCCCTGCTATCTCAACTAGCTTTCTCAGTCCGCTTCAGGGCGATGATGGCAATTTTCTTACCGCTCTTGGAGGAGTCAATAGTTCTGACATGGTAACCTCTCTTGTAGCTCTTTACCTGTTGAACGCACCTAGAAGCGGTGCTTCGGTAGCTGTCAGTCAGATCACCTCTCTTTCTCAGGGCCGGATGGCAGTGCTGTTGGGCGCAGCCTTCCTATCTGCTGCAATCGCTTTTGCAACGGCTCTTAAGGTATCAAAAGTTTTCGTATCTCTTATTAACAGGCTTGATTTCACAGTTGTTGTGGCTGCGGTTTTGCTGGTGATAGTTTCAATCACATTTCTGTTTACAGGACTATTCGGCCTTCTCGTGCTTTTCACCGCCTCTATGATAGGCTTCTGTGCAAGAGCTGAAGGTGAGAGAACGGTACTGATGGCGGTGCTTATACTGCCATCGGTCATGTCCTTTTCAGGATATGGAGTAGTTATGTAAAAATGTGATCTAAAAACTGTCTTGATGAACGAGCAGAGAGGCTTTCTGGTATTTTTTATAGTAGCGATTGCTGCAGTAGCAGGTCTAATGCTTAAACCCTTTCTTCCGTACGTGATGGGGGCTGCAATCCTTGGATTTATTTTGAGGCCTTTAGACCGGAAAATAAGGCCTTATTTCGGAGAAGTTGCCAGTGCAGGTTCTCTAGTGTTTCTTACGTTGTTTCTTGCTATACTGCCGATGTTTCTAGGTGTGACAGTTGTACTTGACGATGCCCAAGATCTTTCTTCCCGTATAGGAGATCTGGAGACGATCGATCTTTCACGTATAGATCAGAGGCTTGAGGAAATCACCGGAGAGGAGTTCAACATTGAGGAAAATATCAGGAATGCGATCAGAGGTTTCGCATCAATCACATTCGGAAGCATCTCACAGGTATTTAATCTTGTGCTGAACTTGGCTATAGGCCTCTCACTGATGCTTTTCCTGCTTTACTACTTCATAAAAGATGGAAGTGATCTCTTGGTCTGGTTGAAGGATATTGTACCTCTCCCTGAAGATATACAGGACAGTCTGATAAAAAGAACAAATGTGACTACATGGGCTGTTGTTAAGGGTCATGTGCTTGTGGCGCTGGCTCAAGGCCTTGTAGCCGGGATTGGTCTATACATCGCCGGAGTACCTAATCCGTACTTCTGGACATTTGTCATGACTATGATGGCCTTTCTACCGATTGTAGGCTCTTTTATCATCTGGGGGCCGGCAGCTGTCTATATGATAGCTATAGACCATATCGTAGCAGGCCTCTTCCTGCTTCTATACGGTACAGTGGTTGTAGGTTTAACAGATAACTTTCTCAGGCCTCTGGTAGTCGATAAATCGGCTGAAATCCATCCTGCTGTCATCATAATCGGTGTGCTTGGCGGAGTCTATCTATTCGGTGCGCCAGGCCTGTTTATAGGCCCTGTGATATTCGGTGTGCTTCGTGCATCTCTGGTTGTGTTCAAGAATAACTACGCAGAGCTATAGTCCGAATAATTAAAAGTGAAGGATTTTTTATGCTGAAATACTGTGGAAGATAAAAGAGAGGCTTTAGTGACTGCCTTGGTTTTGACACTGGTTCTGGCGATTCCTGCAGCTGCAGAGTCTGTAAATATCTCGGAACAGGGAGATAACTTTTTTGAGTCGGAGAGTCAGGGCCGATTTGGCTCCAGCTTTGACATAGAGTTCTCTGAGAACGCCCGTTCCAGTTCGCTTCAAGGCACAGATTACTCGGTCTCAACTACTGATACTCCGAACAGAACTGCAGAGGTTTACCGGACTCCAGAGGCCTCACTGAAGATCTCATACATAAATGCGAGTTACAGGGCTGAAAAACTGACTACGCCGTACGGAACACTTATTACAGGAGTCAGAAACGGCCGCAGATTCGAGAAGTTTGAAGGCCTTAACAGGTCAAAAGTACAGCGGATAAAATCCCGGATTGAGAGCGAGATGGAGGCCGAGGTATCGGATCTCGAGGCTCGTGAACGGGAGGCTATAACCTCGGAGCTTCCGGATCTTGAGATAGAGGTGCATGAAGGAGAGACAGAGTACGTCAACATAACAAATCATGGCTCTGAATCTGTCGATCTCTCGGGCTGGCGTTTCGTAAGCAGTGACGAAACCTATACCGACAGCTTCACGGTCGAATCAGTAGATATAGAGCCAGAAAACAGCTACATTTTCTACTCCGGAGAGCCCGGAGAAGATGCAAAAACCGATGCAGTCTATGAGACAGGTATGACTCTTTACAGCAGTTCAGGAGTGCTGGAGATCTACACTGAACAGGGCCTTAAACATACAAATATTCAGTACAGCTAATCTCCGTCCTCTACTTTCTCAAGGGTGCCGTTGATAACGTATTCTTCACCGGTGAAAACCCTTTTTACCTTGTTCTCCTCGGCCTCTGATGGAATCATCACCTGGCCGAAGATCGATTCCAGGCCCAGTGACTCGGACTTGATGTTGATCGCTACACCCATCAACACGTTCAGATACAGAAGAATGTTCAGCGAGGCCTGATCGAATCCGAGAAAATTGATGGTTGCATAGGTCAGGCCGGCGAAGACCAAGCCGTAAACCGCGCCTTCTGTGATCTCTTTCCTCATAAAAACAAAAAGATGAATGCATTAAAAATAATTTACCGGTATGAAAGCAGTCTACATGATGATACTGGAACTGGAGGAAGAAAAGGAGATCGAGGTTGGAGCACTGGGCCCGATAAAATTTGATTCAGGCCGCTACGTTTACATCGGTTCTGCGATGAACTCTGTAGAGAAAAGACTGCAAAGACATTTCTCCGATGACAAGAAGCTTCACTGGCATATCGACTACCTGACACAAGAGGCCCGACCTATTGATTATTTCATACTTCCTGAGACATCTGAGTACGAACAGGTGATGGCCTCGATAATGGAGACTCTGGGAGAGCCTGTACCTGAATTTGGAGCCTCTGACTCATTGAAAGATTCGCACCTTTTCCGGCTACCGAAGAACTTAACAGAATAATACTGTAAACCTGATATATGTCAGATGTCTTCTATCAGTGTCCGGACTGTGGGTATAAACAACGCAGTAAGGCTCAGAAAAGGGTACAGTGCCATCAATGCGGCCGCAGCTACCTGAAACGTGATGCGAAAAAGACTGCGGACAAGTCCGATGATTTCGATGAGGAGAAAGGCACAGGATTTTTCAAGTACTCGAAAAACTCGGACTGAAAACAGTTTCTACACCACCTTCTTGCATGAGACAGTTCTCGATACCGGCTGAAGACTTTGACCTGGAACAGACGATGACCTGCGGCCAGACCTTCTGCTGGCATCGAATAAACGGAAAACTTTACGAACAGGGTGCCGAAGAATCCGAGCAGGAATCTAGGTTCTATACTTTCAGAGATGGCGAAGCGCTAATTGTAGAGGAGAAAGAAGAAGAAATAACTGTAGAGACAGAGCTACCGCGAGAAGAAGTTGAAGAGGCCCTCGGAGTACACCACGATCTGGAGGAGATTTTCCAGACTTTTCCCGACAACGCGAAACTTTCTGAAGCAAGAGAAGAGCTCTGGGGCCTGAGAATTGTACAGGACAAGTTTTTCCCATGCCTGATTTCGTACCTGTTGTCGCCGCAGATGAGGATTCCACGGATCAAGAAGATGCACAACGAGATCGCCAGAAAATATGGGGAAGTAATAGAGTTTGATGGAAAGGAGCTTCTGCGGTTCCCTACAAGAGAAGAATTATCAGAGGCCTCTGAGGAAGAGCTTCGAGAACTTGGAACAGGTTACCGCGCCAAATACATAATTGAGACTCTGGAAATACTTGAAGAAGAGGATTTCGATCCGGAAGAGATCTGTGAGATGGATTACGGCGAGGCACGCGAGAGAATGAAGGATCTATAC
>ERZ1034573.272-NODE-272-length-15217-cov-117.032384_pt1 | contig 15217 bp, 14 predicted proteins | sample MGYA00520641_ERZ1034573 | MGnify/ENA primary metagenome ERZ1034573 (study PRJEB33760, sample SAMEA4777724) | hypersaline lake metagenome | biome: hypersaline environment; feature: brines | place: Spain | collected 2014-08 | depth 0 m ...
TTGAGCTGGAGGTTAAGGCTGAGGCAGGTACTTACATCAAGGAGTTAATCCACGGAGATGATGGCAGGACTCAGCCAAACATCTCTGATCTGATCAGTACCTCAGCAGAGTGCGTTCAGTTAGACGTCATCTGGATTGAGAAGTAATTACAGAGTTAACTCTTGGCACCTGCCTCTATTTCTATGCCAGCTGACCTACATTTGCATACAACTGCCAGCGACGGAACTGATTCAGTCGAAGAAAGAACAAGGCAGGCTGCGAAAGCGGACCTAGATACAATATCTTTGACCGATCATGACGCGATTAATTCTGAGCTGGATGAGAGATTCTTTATCGACGATAAAACCGGTGTAACTGTGATTACGGGTGCTGAGATAAAATGCAAGGCTCAGGATACAGGTATTGAAATCTTGGGCTATTTCCTAGATCCTAAGTCTGATAGAATTAAAGACCTACTGAGGAAGAACTCCAGGCTGAGAGAGGAGAGAATCAATAGCATGATTGACAACCTAAATAGAGAGCTTGATTATAACCTTACACAAGAAGAGGTTTTTCGCCACGTTGAGGGCAATCCTGGCCGGCCTTATATTGCGAGGGCATTGGTTGAGGCAGAGGAAGTTGAGGATGTTAAGGTAGAGGAAGATGCGTTTGAGCTCTATATCGGTGAAGATTGTCCTGCTTACGTGCCGGCTCCTAAGCAGGACGCTGAAAAGGTCGTAGAAACGGTTCTTGATGAGGGTGGTGTTCCGGTACTAGCGCATCCAGGAAGGGATATTCAGGAACATGAGGCAGACAAAATCGTTGCAGAGCTTGTAGGTTACGGATTGAGAGGTATCGAGGTTAGATACAGCTGGGATCACAAGAGGAAGAATAGTTATGAAATACACTTTGGTGAGACTCTTTCCGAGGATCTAGCGGATGAATATGGTCTGCTACGCACCGGTGGAAGTGACTGCCACGGTTCTGGATCTGATAAGTACCTCATCGGTTCAGTGAAGCTCTCTAATTCACAGGTCCGCAATCTTGCTGATTTGTCAGACGCAGATGGATTTCATTTACCTTAAAAATGCTAAAGTGTGGTCATAGTCGTTTCAAGATATGTTCTACTTTGGTGAGAAACTTTGGTTTAAAAAGCTTAGAGCGCCTTGTTAATTTAAGAGGTAACAAAACAATGATTCGGTTTACAGAAAGCTATTGTGAGCTTTCAACTAACGGAGGGGATGTTTAAGTGGCGCAGAAATCTCAGGGATCACAACAGGGAGCACGCAAAAAGCTGAAAAAAGATAGCAGGGAAAAGACTACAGTTAATGACAGGCTCCAGAGCTTTGATGAAGGGGATAAAGCGCTTATTCATGTTGACTCTTCTGTCCAAGAAGGCAGACCACATATGAGATTCCACGGTAAGACCGCAGAGGTAACAGGACAGCGTGGAGACGCATATATAGTTGAGTTTGATGAAGGAGATGAGACTAAAACCCTTCAGATAGATCCCGCGCATCTTAACGAGGTGAACCAGTGATGGAGATACAGACCAAGGAGCGCCTGTTTCCCATCGAAGCTCGTGAAGCTCTAGAAGATACAGATGAGGATAGTAGAACCCATGAGCAGAAGATTGCGCTGGAAAACCTGACAAGACACACAGCTGTTGAAGACTCTGAAACACTTGAAACCCTGCATGATGAGCTCTCCGAAATTGAGTCTTTGAAGGAGAAGCATATCTACAAGCTTTTAGGGGTTATGCCGCAGTACGAGTCCACTCTACGTGGAATCTTCTCCGACGAAAGGATTAGACTTGACGACTCTGAGTACGATGAGATACTTGATATATGTCAGTCCGTGGAGTCTGAGGAGTAAGCTGTAAACTGTACTGGCGAAACAATTATACCTTTAGTTGAATTAAGTGGTTTGTATGTCTGACAAAGATGAATATATTATGGTGCTTGAGTTCCTTGAGCACGGACACTCTGATGGCCGTGATGACAGGGTTGCTCAAGGAATCGGAAAAGATAACTACAGCCTTCTAGAGGTTGTTATGCGTGAGGATGAGAGGCCAAAAGGCGGCGAAGAACTATATATAGGAGACGGAGACAGAGACAAGGTAGAGTTCATAAAACGCAGAATCGGATATGATGAGTTAACAGGTAACGCCCAGAAAGAACTGAAATACGTGCTCCAGGAGCTTATAAGCCAGAAGGAGGACGAGTTTGTAGAGTTCTTCAATGAGGCAACTCCTGTAACACCAAGACGTCACGCATTTGAGCTGCTACCCGGCATAGGCACAAAACATATGCAGGCCTTGCTGGATGAAAGAGAGAAAGAGGAGTTTGAAAGCTTTGAGGATATCAAAGAGCGAGTACCTTCTGTACCTGATCCTCAGGAAACAGTTAATGATAGAATCCTTGAGGAACTCAAGGGAGAGACCAAGAACAAGCTTTTCGTTGACTAGATATGGATATACGTCAAGAGCTCTCCTCTCTAGGATTCAAACCTTCTGAAAGCCAGCACTTCCTCAGAAATGAGATTGCGGTCAGAAAGTTTCTCTCAGAGGCTGAAACCTCCGGCAAAACCGTTCTTGAGATTGGGGCAGGTACGGGAAGTATATCAAGACACCTTGACGCAGATAAGGCATACCTGGTTGAGAAGGATCCGTCGCTGGTACAGATTCTGAAGCAGTCTGAACTTGGCACTGATTACGTGGTTATGCAGGAGGATTTTATGGAGCTGGAGATTCCTGATGACGTGGAGATTGTGATCGGGAATCTGCCCTTTCACCTTGCGTCTGATATTATTGAGAGGCTTTCCACGCTGCAGCTGCGTTCTGTGCTGATTGTTCAGGAGGAGATGGCTGATAAGGCGGTGGCGGCGCCGGAGGACCCAAACTACAATTTTTTCTCGTTTAAGATGAGCTATTACTTTGTTCCTGTCAAGTCTGCTGTCATATCATCCGAAAACTACTATCCGGAGCCCGAGGTAGATACCGCGGTCCTAAAGTTGTATCCGGGTAGAGAAAGATACGATATAGATCATGAAGAAGAGTTTATGCAGTTTGTAAAGGCACTGTTTACACACAGAAGAAAGAAGCTGAGAAATGCATTGGTTGATGCCAGAAACATGATCGGCGACGATAAAGACAGTTTGAAGCAGATCAGGGATGATATTCCTCATTCCGAAGAGAAAGTGTTTCACCTTGATGTGAAGAAGATGCATGAGGCATTTATGGAATACGAGGACAGGTCTGAGAGAGCACAGGATTAAAATACAGCCTCTGAAAACTATTTGTATATGAGAAAATCCGCTGCCCTTTGTTTGTCATTTGCTATGATTCTTTCAGGAGCTTCCGCATCGGTTATACCAAAGAACATGACTCTGAACCTCAACATAAACATCGAGGGTATATTTGGCGGAGAAAACAAGACTCAGGATCAATCTGAGGAAAACAACACCTATGGTGAGCGTGTTGGAGGCCAGTCCGTATACACGGAGAGACAGAACAACAACCCTGAGAGGCAGAGAAACACCGATGATATGAAGATAACTGACGAGAGCACAGCAACCAGAGATCCTTTACTGGATTTGATATCAAGCATCTTTGGCGGCTGATGTCTGGCGATTATTTTTATTCTTATCTGTTTGAAGACGATTATGCCGAAATGGATATTTGTGACAGGTGGTGTTCTTTCAGGCCTGGGCAAGGGACTGGTTTCCGCAAGCGTGTCAAAACTGCTTCAGCTCTACGATAAAGATATCATACCTCAGAAATGTGATGGCTACCTGAACGTTGATCCTGGGACAATGAATCCTCAGGAGCATGGTGAAGTTTTTGTGCTTGAGGATGGTACCGAGGTTGACATGGATTTTGGACACTACAAGAGGTTTCTGGACGTTAACTCAAAGGGTGAATGGAACCTGACCTCAGGAAAGGTCTTCAAACATGTCATCGAAAAGGAGAGGAAGGGAGAGTATCTTGGAAAGACTGTTCAGATGGTTCCACATGTGACAGATCAGATCAAGGAAACCTGGAGAGAAAACCTCAAGGAAAGCGGCGCTGATATCATCGTGGTTGAGATAGGTGGCACGGTCGGTGACATGGAAAACCAGTTTTACCTAGAGGCAGCCAGGCAGATCAGAAGCAACCTTCCTAAAGAAGACACCTACCTTATTCACACTACTCTTGTACCTTATCTTGAGACAACCGGGGAGCAGAAGACTAAGCCCACACAGCACTCTGTCAGGGATCTCAGAGAACTTGGATTAGAACCCGACATGATTGTGGGCAGGAGCGAGGAAAGTCTCAAAGACGATGTAAAGGAGAAGATATCCTTATTCTGCGATGTACCTACCGAAAATGTCGTTTCAGATCCAAACCTTGAGACGGTTTACGAGTTACCTCTTGTATTTGAAGAGCAAGATGTCGGCGAGATTATCTCCGAAAAGCTGAACATAGGCGATAGGAAAAGAAACTTGAGTGAGTGGCAGAACAGGATAGAAAACCTTCAGAAGGAAAGCATATCTAGGATTGCATTATGTGGAAAGTATACGGAGATGGATGACTCCTATGCTTCGGTTGAAGAGGCTCTCAGGCACTCTGCCGCAGAGATTGGTGGTTCCGTTGAGGTAGAGCAGGTTGACACTGAAGAGTTTGACAAAGAGTCTCTGCAAGGATTTGACGGTGTAATAGTTCCAGGAGGCTTTGGATCGAGAGGTGTCCAGGGGAAGATAGAGGCTATAAGGCACTGTAGGAAGGAAGATATTCCGTTATTGGGTATCTGTTATGGAATGCAGCTGATGGTTGTTGAGTTTGCTAGAGATGTACTAGGCATGGATGCAGGGTCTGAGGAACTGGAAGATGATTTTGAACATCTTGTTATCAAGCAGATGCAGGATCAGAAACAGGTTGAAAAAATGGGAGGTACGATGCGGCTGGGTTCCTACACCGCTGAATTGCAGGGCGAAGTAAGTGAGATATACGGCGCTGAAGAGGCGGTAGAGCGTCATAGACACAGGTTTGAGCTGAATCCGGAGTACGAGGATAAGCTGGAAGCTGAAGGCTTGGAGGTTTCCGGTAGAAATCCTGAAACCGGTCTGGCTGAGTTTGTTGAGATCGGTCAAAAAACCTTTTTCATAGGTACTCAGGCACATCCTGAGTTCAACTCCAGTCTTGAAAACCCAAATCCTCTGTACCACGAGTTTCTGAAGTCGACTTTATGACTGTTTATCAGCCACGTGAGGACTCAAGGCTTCTCGCCAAAAAAGTCTTGGAGACGGATTTAGACGGAGAGAAATGTCTTGACATGGGTACTGGTACAGGCATCATCGCCGAGAAAATGGTGAAATCAGGAGCCGAAAAAGTCCTAGCCGTAGATGTCAATCCTGAAGCAGTAGAAGAAGCCTCTGAAAAGCTGGAGGAGCAGGACGAGGTTGAAGTTAAGTCCTCTGACCTGTTCGAGAATGTTGAAGGTGAATTTGATCTAATTGCGTTTAATCCTCCTTATCTGCCTGGTGATGATCTTGATGAAGACTTGGAGGGTAGAGAGATCTGGAGAGGCGGAGATTCCGGCGAAGAGTTCACAGAGGAGTTTCTTGAAACTGCAGAAGATTATCTAGCTGAAAATGGCCTGATACTGTTTGTTGTGAGTTCGCTGTCTGACTTTGATACTCATCAGTATGAGATAGTAGATACTAAACAGCTCTGGTTTGAGGATATATACCTGCTAAAGGCGGGTAATTTTTAATCAACTCAGTGTTGAACTATAAACATGAATTTCAAAGGAAGAAAATCAGCGATAGTTCTTGGTGTCTTCATCCTTTTGGCGACCACAGTATCTGGAGCTCTCAGCATAGAGACCTTTGACCAGGATCTGGATATCAACACTGTTTCGCCGGACTCAAAGATTGCTCAGGTAGTAAAGGTAACTGACGCCCAGAATCAAGAGGTAAATCAATCTGTGCTCTTGAACGCGTCTGGAAATGAGTTTCAGTTCCGTTACGGCGACAACTATACAGATATGAAGTATCTCAAGGGCGGTTATTACTATGCTCTTTTTGAATCGGGGAGTTCAGTGAGCGACATAGAGTACAGGGTTATAGACCAGTCCCCTGGCGGAGGAGTTACAGAGGCACAAGAATCTCTGATTCAAGGCCAATTAGACGTCAATATTCAATCAAACTATACAGGACGATACGAGGCAGGTGAAGATGTACAGATTAACGTCACTGTCGAGAATACGGGCAGCTACTTTGCGGTAGACGTCGACGACTCAGGTGATATTACAGAGGATGACATACTTGTTGTTGACAACGGTGGATCGGGAACGTTTTCAAAAACCAGTGACCCTGTCCTAGCGGGGCAGCCACCGCCAGACGGAGCCTCCTTGCAAAACACCAATCCCTGGAAGGAATCCGATGGAGGACCCCACTCCGTGGCGATGTATGACTCAAGTTCGTTTGATGGCTGGGACCCTGGTGCAGATATCATAGTCAGGGATTTTAGCTCCGGAGGAACTGTATCAAATTCTTCTGATACAGTAATGAATACAGGAAATGACAACCAAGTTGACACCACCGCCGGTCAATCATTAAATCCTATTCAAGACGTATCAAATGACCTGTACTTTCCATCTAACAACCAAGTCTATACTTCAGGTAGAGAGGTTGTTAGAGACTCTGATGATGACGGGAGATTTACAACTCAGCCTGATCCGGTTATAGCAGGTGAAACACCGGACAACGGTGAAAACATCACCTTTAACGATACTGTGCCTCCGAGAATGGACATCGCCTCCTACAATACAGGTGGAGATTCTTTCAGCTCTAGCGAGGATCTGATAGTTTTTGACAGGGATAATGATTCGCAGTTTACAGCTCAGCCAGATAATGACATGCTTGGTAACTCGCCTCCTGAGGGAGCCCCGCTTGAGCAGAACCATGTTGATGCATGGAACGACGAAGACGATACTAGGGTGAATGCTTCTGATCTCGAGATCTTTGACAATGAGTCAGGCGATGGTGGGTGGAATGCCTCTAGAGACGCGATCTGGGTAGAAGGAGGGGGTACAAACGGCTACCAGACAAACTCGGGGGATGTACTGATTGCAGGCAGCCTACCAAACAATGCTGATCCTAGAGGAGTAGGCGACCTGTTTGACCAGTGGCCTAATGTGTCGGGTTATGACAGCAATCCAAGTGACGAAGGTTTTAATCTTAATACAGACGACATAATAATGGATTATAATTCAGGAGGGACATACTCACCAAGAGACGACGTCATTATAGCAGGTTCACAGCCTCAGGACACTTCATTCTCAGGTGGTACCTCCCTGACAGATGGATTCCCAAGTTCCTGGACGCTTGATGTAATTGAGGGTATTCCTGGCGGTGAATGGAGTTCAGAACAGGATACTATACTCAGAGACAGGTATCAAGGAGGTACTTATTCAGCTCAGGCAGATGAGATAGTCAACAGCGGTGGCTCTGTGGACTCGGATATGGGAACGCCGTTGAACCAGCTTTCGGCTTCGCCTGGGGACAACATCATGTGGTCGGACGTTGATTCCTCAGGGACCTACGATACCGGAGATGAGATTTTCAGGGATTCTGATAGTGACGATCAGTACACAAACCGCTCTGATCAACAGCTAGCAGGACTATCCCTTGAGGTAGCGGGTGAGGGCACAGAACTTGATACATCGAACATATGGCAGACTGCTGAGTACGATCCAACGCCTCTGCTCTTTTATGATACTGTAAATCCTGGTACTTGGGACCCTAACTATGATGCTATAATTCATGATGCAGATCAGGACGGTGTGTTTACTGGTAGGGGTGACAGGGTCATTGAAGGAGATCCTTCGCTGGGTGAAAATGGTGATACATTGATACCGACTGAGCCTCCTGAGATCTCTGCTCCGGATGTGGAAGCAAGGGTGACTGTAGGCACTAATACTACAGGCCCTTTGGAGCTGGCAAGAACCGAGTCAGGTACCTACACGGGAGAGATCAGTATTCCTGATGTACCTGATTCCAGTATGCTGCTTCAAGTAACCGCGGAGACACCTATATCGAATATGAGAGGTATGGAATCACGCGTGCTTATGACAAGAGCACAGGGAATAGGTTTTGACACCAACAAGACCTCCATAGATCTGGATGTCCAAAAGAGAGGGAACTACACAAGATCAGTGAGGGTAGACAACCTTCTAAGCGATCAGAATGCTGTAAACGTCAGTCTTTCGGAAAGCCTGGAAAATATGACCAGTAGCTCGGCGAATAGGATTAACCTAGAGCCTGAGGGAAACTCCAGCGTCCAATTTGATTTCAACATTAGTGAGATGCAGGATTCGGAGGGTGAGATCGTATTTACCGAGGAGGAAACCGGTATCTCGCAGAACGTGGATGTGTCTATTGACACGCCTGAGTGCCTGCTAAAGAACGAGCAGCTGTGCGTTCAAAACGTTGGACAGGTGTCAGCTACGACAGATCAGAGGGAGAATATCTCTATGAACCTTGACATACTGAATGTAGGTTTGAGAGGATCTGAGAGGGATATATCTACAGAGGTTTCCGGAAACGTCTCGGAGTTTGTAAAGACTGAGAACGTGTCTGCATTCAATGATTCAACCCAGATGAACGTAGATTTTGTAGCCACCAAGCCAGGTAACTACACCGGCACTCTAGGTTTGCAGGCTTCTGATTCTGAGCTGGAGGTTCCTCTTGAGCTTACAGCAAACTTTGAGAGGCTTAACACTTCAGTGGATGTGACACCGACTCAGATCGACCTTGGAACCGTCCCTGAAGGAAATGACGCCAACTCAGAAGTGATGATAGAAAACACAGGTACAACTGATATAGTGAATGTGACATTTAGCTCATCCTCCTTTAGCATCTCCCAGAATCAGGACTCAGGTATATCTGAGGGGGAGACGAGAAACTATACTCTGACATTTTCTTCAATAGGTACGGTGAGTGGTGAAGTTGAGTTGACGGCTAGTTCGGAGGATGAATCTGTTTCAAGAACCATGAGCGTCTCAGGAAGTACAGTAACACCTATAACCCAGATGAAAAACGAGATAAGCAACAGGGTAAGCGGTCTTCGAAGACAGGCAAACTCTACATCAACACTCTCACAGCTAACAGATATCGAAGCTCAAAGAAGCTCGATACAAACTTCATGGGACAAAGGAAATTATGCAGAGGCTCAAAGCAAGTATCAGACAGCTCTATCAGATCTTAATTCTGTAGAGGCTCAGGTTGGTAGCTCAGCAACAGGTGGCACAGGGGGCACAGGCGGCACCGGAGGATCTGGTACAGGTCAGACAGACTCTGGTAGCTCCGGTGGCGGAGGCGGCATCTTAATCCTGATAATACTTCTGATAATAGTGCTGGGCGTAGGCTTTGTGTTCTACACGAGTTATATTCCAGAGGAAGGAGATCCTCTTTACGATGTACTGGGTGAGGAGTAGATGATTGAGTTGCTTACTCAAGCTGTTCAAGGTCTGGCCCAGCTCAGTACTGTATTATTGATTATAGTTCTTCTGCTGCTTTTCTTGGTAGCTTTCAAGGTATTGGAGATGGTGATGCAGACTGTAATAGTTTCAGTGCTTTCAGGTGTCTTCTACTTTGCACTAGCCTATTTTTTGGACCCTGTCAAGTTCTCTTTAGATAGCCTCCTGTTTTTCACGTTTATCGGCGGGAGCCTGTACACGTTGTACAATCTGGTGACTACTTCAGCGGCTCTTGCTGGAGATGTCATCAAACTCCCTCTCAAATTGATTAGAGGATTAATCAGGTTTGTAAGAAACAAGCTGAATTGATCTTGTTCAGTTTCCAAAGGATACCTTGCCGGCTTTTACCTCTGTGGCGTTCCCGCTCATCTCAAGTGACGTATTAGATGTGTAGTAGGTGATGTTGCCTCTAAATGAGCTTACCTTCAGAGGGCTATTCTCTTTTTCTATCACCGTGCTGCTGTTCTCAGACCTTATCTTGGTGTAAGATGGTTCCAGTGAAATTTTTTCACTATCAATTCCTATTATTTCAAGTTTCTTGGCATCGGTTCTGGCCGCCAGCTCGATATCTTGTTGTACGTTTACTCCTGATGAACTAAATCCAGAAATGCTTCCATCTAGTCCTGCATCACCATCTTGTTTGAACGTAGCTATCCCCGAAAAATCATCTAATGTAATGTTTCCATCTGACTCAATTCGTCTGTCTTCAGAGTAAAGACTGTCTACATCTTCCAGATGAACTCTTTCCGATTTGATATTGATCTTTGATATGTTGTCAATCCTTGCGGTGATTAGCACTTGCCTTGGATCTTTCTGTTTTTCTTCGCCTAGAGGGAGGATGCTGGTCGGTGACTCTGTGAACTGTCCTAGCATGTTTCCGGTTGAGAGATCCTCTATCTGAAGGCTTCCTCCTCCGGTTCCTATCGCTACTGCCGCGATAGATGCAAGCACTGCGCCCATTATCTTTGGATCCATACACGTCTACTTACAAGCTTGACTGATATAAAATAGGTGTATGAATACTTTGATTTTGGTTGAGCCTGAGATCCCGGAGAACACAGGTTTTATAGCAAGGCTCTGTGAAAACTTCGAGTTCGATCTCAGGATAGTAAACCCTGATTTTAATCTTGAGGAGGCGAGGAAAACCGCCTCAAATGCTCAGCAAAAGATCAGGGACGTCAGAATCTACGAGGAGACCTCGGACGCGGTTGAAGATCTTGATTTTGTGGTTGGCACCAAGCCAGGTAAGGGAACTTCTCTGCAGAGCTTTGAGCCGAAGTCAAACACGTCAATTATGGTTGGTAGGGAGAGCTCAGGACTGACCAATGAGGAACTTGAGTTATGTGATGCAACTGTACACATCCAAACAGGAAGTTATGATTCCTTGAATCAGAGTCATGCTGCCTCCATTCTCATGCATAGATTCTTTGTTGAGTCCAAAGAGAAAGGCATGAATCAGGATCAAATTGAGGTTTTGGATTCTTTCATCCAACAGCCAAAACTCAAGGAACTTGTATTAAGATCCAATCCATCTGAGGAAGAACTAGAACACCTTATAGGCCAATTAAAGGATTAAAACAGGTTCCTCAATAAAACAGTTTAATCTGGTTGCTTTTTGGTTGAAACTTGACCGACTTTAAAAAAATGGATATATGATTCTCCAGTATGATACCTGGACTTTTCTCATCTGATGGAGGAGGCAACCTCTTTCTGATAGTTCAAACCATTACAACACTACTGTTCTTTGTGGGTATATTCTTCTTCCCAAAGATCATGCTATGGCAGATTGACAGGAAGATGAGATCTGTTCTAGAGAACCTTGATACTTTTAGAACCGATACTGAGGACATGTTTAGATCAAAGTTTGTAGATAACTTCTCAGAGGACCTTGACAGTAAGATGGAGTCACTAAAGAACACCAAGTTCTCCCAGCCTACAGGAATTGATCCTGCAGGAATGGTTGGAAAGCTTGAACACGTACTTGATACCTCAGAGGACAAGTTTAAGCGGTTTGTAGACAAGAACGCAGAAACGCAAGATGAAGACGAGCTCGCAGACCTGAACATGGCGTTCAAAGGCGTAATGGGCACCCACCAGATCTACAAGGTGGTGCGACACTTCAGAAAGCTGATTAAAGGCACCCAGAACATCCAGCTGGTTGGTTTGGTTAGAATGATGCTTCCGGTTTATGAGGAGCTTGCGGAAAGTCAAAAGGATGCAACCCGTGCCTTCCTGGATCAGGCGCCAATTGGAGACGCTATCGGTCCTCTTGTCGCGGCAAAGATGATCACAGATGAACCTGAGGAAGTCTCCAAGAACATCATGCACAGCGAGGAGGAGATCAACGACGAGACAGTACATGTATTGAAGTCGGATGGACCAGGTGCAAGACTTGGCAAGTACGGCGAGGCTGTAGATCAGCTTGCGGAGGAAAACGATCTAGAGGCTATTGTCACGGTTGATGCAGCTCTCAAACTTGAGGGCGAGGAAACAGGAACCGTTTCAGAAGGAGTTGGAGTTATGATGGGAGGTCCTGGAGTAGAGAAAACCAAGATAGAGGAAGCAGCTACAGAACACGATATACCTCTTGAAGGTGTAGTCATCAAGCAGAACGCACCTGAAGCCTCAAAGGCGATGAAGAAGGAAATCTTTGACTCGTATCAGGATGCAGTTGACAAGGCTCAGGAGATCGCTTCCGAGTATGACGGCGAAGTAGCTATCATTGGGGTTGGAAATACCTGTGGAGTCGGGAACACGAAGGACTCTACCCGTGGAATCCACAACAGACTCAGAAAGTACTGGAAGGAGTACGAAGAAGAGGATGAAGATGAGGTCAGCTACATGGGAATGATGTCCATCATGCCAGGTGGAGACCAAGCCATCCAGCAAGGCAAGCTACAGGAGATCAGAAAGAACCTGATATGGGGATTGGTTAGATGACTTGAAAAGCAAATTTTATATGTCGTGGACTATGACCTGATTATATGAAGCGGAAGGTCATTTTACTTTTTTCTCTTGTTTTGCTCACTTCCACCACAACAGCACAACTTTACGATGCAGACCATACTATCGAGATCAAAGAAGCCGGATTCACTTCACCTTCTGATGGGAAAATAACTTATACTGATGATATCAGTATTACGGCTACGTGTGATCCTGACACAGGTAGGTGTCTAGCAACAGGAGGAGGAGACAGCCTCAGAGACATAGAAGTATCATGTAAGCAAGACGACGTAAGCATATCTATAAGTGGTCAGTATTCTGCAGGTACTCTAGTAGACGCTGAAGGAGTTAGAACTTCTACTATACCAGGCGAATTATATTGTGGGCTTGGTCAGCATGAAATAAAACTTATTGATCCAAATACAGGAAAGACTCTTGTCAGCAAAACCTTCGAGGTTCACTCGAGTAAGAATGGTCATCCAAATAAGGGATATTATATCGTCTTGAGATTGAGGAACAATAATGCTAAGCTGGAGGATTTTTTCTTGACGAATGAACCATGGTATGACAAGGATGGAGGTATATTAGGTTTCAATGAGTTCCCTGATCTTGATAGCGGTAGAGCTTTGCCAAAGGGTGCCTTATTCCTCGGTTCAGAAGCGGACAGAAACTTGGGCGACAAAAGCGATGAAGGGGTTTGGGTGGCTTCATACGGAGATATTATCAGACCTTTCAACTCCGCCCTGTGGGATCATGTATCTTATGCCTATGATACTGGTGATGGTTCAGCAGGATGGTTTGCGGGAGATAACGGGGGTAAGACTCACGTAAAGAATACCATGAAAACAGATTTTGGAAGTTTAACTGAGGGACCGGAGATAGATCAGAAGTGTAGTGTTGCAGATAATAACTACCCTTGGAATGGCAACTGCGCACCGCTTCACCAGAACGGTGATTACAGGCCTCAAGGCGAAATCATAGTTGCCTCAGAACCCTCAAAAAGCACATTTGCTGACACCGGCGATCCGCTTTCCAGAGCAGACACAACTCACTTCTACGTATGCAGGACAGATTATAAAGGAACAAAACCATCCAACTCAAAAGTTGTGAAGGTTCAGGAAGCCTCTCGTTCAGTTATGGTTGATAACTGGAAGTACTACCGCTGTAACGAGGCAAATGACTGGCAGAGGATTGAATGTCCACCAGGACAGAAAGTGGAGGAAATAGCAAATAAGCTTGAGTGCGTGAATAAGGATCCGGTTACCGTGGATGTTGACTTCTTCAATATGTTAGGTGTTCCTCAAAAGTCAAGCGGTGACTCGATCATCGCAGGTTTCAAAATTGAGTCTTCGGAAGTGGCAAAATACGAGAACTTCATGGACGAGGATCTTAAACAGGTTGATGCGGAGTGCTGGATGGGAGATGATGATCAGAGACCGGGTACCTCAGGCACCGGAACGTTCAGATTGAACTATGATGGATCAGGAGATGCATGGGTTCTCGGTGAGATTCCTTACAGAACCGGAGTTAACAATAACACCTATTCATGTATATGGGGTTTCAGCCAGGAGGCAGTATACACCTCTACATCTCCTCCTCGCCTATTGACTCCCAGTATATATGCAAGTACCCGGGTGGACCCATTCCAGTCTGTTGAAGGAGGACGATTTGACAAAGATTATTCAACTATTCGAAATGAGTATATTAATCTCGGTGCTGGTGAGTTGGATGAAGGTGTTTCAAGATCTGATCTCTGGGACCCCTATTCAACCGGTGACGATAGACCTTACGTCGACACCACTCAGACGGATATGTTTGGCTACTCGAACGCATTCCCTTACTGCACGACACCAACCACTCCTTCTTCGGTTTTAGCGAACATCGTCTGCAGCTGAGAGCGGTATACACGTAAACTTCTAGCTAGCCATAATCATGCTTTTGACCTCGTCGTAGGCCCTGTCTTTGTGTATGTCTTCGATTGTTTCTTCTGTGGCATGGTATATTTCCGGGTCTTCTATCGTACCATCTATCGCGATTGGTTCGTTCCAGCCCTGTTTGGCCATGGCGGAGAAGATGGCTCTTGAGGTTCCAATTAAGTTGTCATATCCTTCTACGCTTGGGTCATTGGCATAATCCTCTACGGACTCGCCAAAGCTACTAGATATTACTGCCTCAAAGTCGTTATTCGGCGTCAAGGAATCAGCGCCAGACTCTGTATTCTTATCATAGTCATAGAATTGTGGCGCGTCATCGACTATGCTATTCAATGCGTTTAACATCATTCTATCAAAGCTATCGCTCAGTTCCCCTCTTCTCTCTAGTTTTCTTCCTTTTTCGTAGTCTAGTGGTGAGAGGAAGTTGTTGGATTCGTATTCTTCCGCTTCTGGGGGATCCGATGCGGCTGCGTCTGTGTACTCTTTGTCTAACGGCGCTGCGTATACGCTGTTTTCTAGGTTGGCACTGTGCCCATAGGTATTCCTCCATACTGAGTTTTCCAGTTCGAAGTGTTTGGCTTTCTGGTTTCCTTCTTCGTCTTGGTATTGTAGGAATCCAATTGGGTGGTCGAACTCTGCCGGCCTCTCTTTTTCTTCGTAGACTGTGTCTATTGCTGTCCAGAGTGAAGACACTTTGTAACTCGGTATATCGATGTCCAGTTGTTGTAGTGTGTATTCTGCGAGGTTTGTGTTGAGGTAGTTTGCGGCGGCGCTGTTGTTGTGTCCTGAGACTATTGCTGAGGCTCCTCTTAGAGCCATTGTGAACTGTTCTGCTTTGTC
>ERZ1034573.274-NODE-274-length-15154-cov-27.095304_pt1 | contig 15154 bp, 16 predicted proteins | sample MGYA00520641_ERZ1034573 | MGnify/ENA primary metagenome ERZ1034573 (study PRJEB33760, sample SAMEA4777724) | hypersaline lake metagenome | biome: hypersaline environment; feature: brines | place: Spain | collected 2014-08 | depth 0 m ...
GATCTGTGTCGCTGTCCGTCTCTGATCGGCTCCGAACGCCGCCCGTCCGACAACCGACTACCCTATCACGCCGCCGACACCGAAGACGAAGATCAGGTAGTACAGCGAGATCGCGACGAGGGTGACGCCGGTGACGAGGTTCACGAGCCGGCGGTTGTCCGTCAGCAGTCGGAGCACGCGGTCGCGCCACCGTTCGGAGACGACGGCGAACGCGAGCAGCGGGCTCGCCATCCCGACGCCGAACGCCCCGAAGTTCGCGACGCTGGCAATCGGGTCCGAGAAGAGGAACGCTCTGGCGAAGAACACCGAGATGAACCCCGGATTACAGGGCAACACGATGGCCCCGAAGAAGGCCCCGTACGCGAACGCCGACAGCGACGGGAACCGCGTCTGCGGCGGTTCGACGGTCGGGAGTGCGGCCTGCGGATGGAGGTCGGCAGCCAACACGACGCCCAGCACTGCGAGCAGCGCGAACGCCGGCGGCGAAACGGCCTCTACGACAGCGGTCAGCGACGTCTCGAGGAGCGTCGTGAACAGGAGGCCGACGGCGCCCATGAACGCGATGACACCGAGGGACACTAGAACGCCGAGGACGGCTATCGGCGGAGCGTTGTCGTCCTGATTCGAGAGGAACGCGAGGAACCCCGGGTACAGCGGAATCACGCACACGGCCGACAACGGCGTTGCCAGTCCGAGGGTGAACGACGCCGCGACCGCGGTGAGGAGCTCCATCTCAACACTCGTCGGCGGCCGCCTCGATCTCGGCGGCGGACTGCTCGCTCCCGGAGAAGAACTCGGCGACGCCGTCGTCACACGCGACGATGACCGGCGTGCTCGGGGCGTTCGTCACCGCCGGCCCGAACGCGTCGACGAGCGACTGCGTCATCGGCGCCGGCGCGACCGCGAACCGCCAGTCGAACCCGTTCTCCGCCGCGTGTTGTCGGACCTTCTCGGCGTCTTCGTTGGGGTCGGTGTTGAGACTGACGGCGGTGACGGACTCGTCGACGCGGGACAGCGCCGCCGACTGGCGCTCGCACTTCGGACACCACACGGCGAACGACTGGATGGCGACCGGTCCCGCCAAGTCGTCGACGCGGAACGACTCGTCGGTCAGCACGTCGGTCAACTCGGTCGTCCGCCAGTCGGCCGCGGCGTCCGTCGACCCGTCGCCACCGCCGGTACCGTCGTCGGGTCCGGACCCGACGCCGAGGCAGCCGGCGAACTGTCCCGCGCCCGCGACTCCCGCCGCCGCGAGGAACCGCCGTCTGGAGAGCCGAACGGACCGGTCACGCGTCGCACGAGGGTCGTCCATGGGCGGACGACTGGCCCGCTGACGGTAATATGTTGTTCAACATTCGTTCGGATTCGTTCGAAATTGTCCGGCGACCGCCGAGCGATCGGCGAACCCGGTTCGGGCACTCGACGCTCAGCCACCCCCGAATCGCAGTACCTCGGACCGACCTGTGCGGGCGACCGCCCCGCGTTCACTCGTCGACCGGACGGACCTCCTCGACGACCCCGGTCCCGTACGACCTCGACGTCCCGTCCGCGAGGTCGAACATGTACATGCTCCCGACGAACTCGTAATCGACGACCGGGAGCTCCGACGTCTGCCCGCCGTCGTACTCCTCCTCGTCCGCGAGCACCGCGACGTGCGTGTGTTCAGTAGTCACACGTACTGTTGGCGTGTGATACGGATAACTGTTCGACCCATCACGCGTCCCCTCCGCCGAGGACTCCGGTCTGCGTCCGGCACTCGCGCTACTCGCGAGCGACGCCGTCGGTCAGCCAGCACTCGTCGAGCTCGCCGCGCCGGCGGCGCGACAGTTCGAACGCGTACGTGACGGTACGGCCCTCGGGCCCGGTCAGCGTGACGCGCTGCGCGGCGCCGTCGGCATCGCGCTCGACCGGTCCCGTCACCGCCTCGACGTGGTCGATCATCGGCGCGTACCGCGGGTTGTTCACCATCCGGCGGAAGCGGTCGAACGGCCCGGTCGCCCGCCTGTTCGCCGGCGACGCGAAGTTGTACGCGACCCCGATGCCCGCGTCCTCGAACGGGTCGTCGTTGGTCGCGAGCGCCTCGAGCTGAAGCGCGACCACCTCCTCGGGGTCGTACGTCGGATCCGGTTCCGGAAGTCCTGCGATCGGATACTGCTCGGCCATCTGAACACGCGTATCAGGGCCGCGAGCGGTATTAACCGTCCGGCGGGGCCGGACCGCCGGTCGGCCGCAACCGGCCGACGAGTGCCACCGACCTCCCCTCACGACGGACGCATCTCACAGCGTGACGTCGACTCCGGCACCGGCCTCGACGGCCCGCCGATAGACGGTCTCGGCGGCGGCGGCGTCCAGCGCGGCGGAGCCGACGCTCAAGACGACCACCACCTCGTCGGGCGCCGCCCGGGCGTCCGTCGCCGCCGTCAGGGGGACGCCCAGTTCGGTGAGGTCCCCCTCGTCGACGTCGCTCGCGAGGACGTCACCGGTCTCGGCGGCCTCCGCGGGCACGTCCGCGAAGCGGCGCTCCGCGCGTTCGAGGAGCGACGGGTCGAGCTCCTGCATCTCCGCGGTGAACGCGCCGACGGCGACGACGAGACAGCCGTCACCGAGCGCGTCGGGCGGGAAGACGGGCTCGGTCGCGGTCGTGGCGGTCACTACCACGTCGGCACCGTCGACGGCTCCCCGGGGAGTTTCGACCGCGCGCGCCGGGACCCCCTCCTCGCTCAACGCCGCCGCACACGCTTCCCGCGAGTCGCTCGGTGAGTATATCCGCACGTCCGAGAGGTTCCGGACCGTCCCGATCGCTCGCGTCTGCCACCGCGCCTGTGCGCCCGCGCCGACGACTCCCAGCGTGAGCCCGTCCCCGCCCGTGTCCGGTGCCAGTTCGCGGACCGAAACCGCGCCGATACAGCCCGTCCGGGCGTTGGTGACCGTCGTCCCGCCCATGAACGCGACCGGAAGGCCCGTCCGGGCCGCCGTCAGCACGATCTGCGCGTTGATCGTCGAGAGGCCCCGTTCCGGGTTCCCCTCGTGGACCCCGACGAGCTTCGTGGCGTAATGGTCCGCGCCGTGAACGTACGCGGGCATCGCGATCCCGGTTCCGAGACCGTCGTCGCCGTCGAGACCCGCGCCAACCGGGAAGTGCGGCCGGCGCGGTCGTTCGACGTCGCCCGCGGCCTGTCTGCCCAACGCGTCGGCCACCACGTCGACGAGCCCCGCCAGATCGAGGTGCCGCTCGACCGCCGCTTCCGAGAGTACGAGAACCATGTGCGAGGCGTCGCTCGCGGCCGACTTAGCTTGCGCGGCGGCATGGCTTTTACCGCCGGAGCGACAGGGCGCGGTATGGACGTACTCGTGATCGGCGGGGGGATCGTCGGGCTCGCCGCCGCGCACTCGCTGGCCGACCGCGGCGCGGACGTGACCCTCGTCGAAACGGGCTCGCTCGGCGGCGGGAGCACGGCCCGTTCGGCGGGCGGGGTCCGGTCGCAGTTCTCCTCGCGGGTGAACGTCGAACTCTCGCTCGCCAGCAAGCGCGTCTGGGACACCTTCGAGGAGCGCTTCGGCGTCGACATCGGGCTCCGAAAGAACGGCTACCTGTTCCTCGCGCGCGGCGAAGCGACCGCCGAGCGCTTCCGCGAGAACGTCGACGCACAGCGCGCCCTCGGCGCGGAAAGCGAACTGCTCACGCCCGCGGCGGCGACCGACCACTGCCCGGGCCTCGACCCGGAGCCGTTCGTCGCGGCGACGTACAACCCCGAAGACGGGTTCGCCGACCCGAACCTCGCCGTCCAGGGGTACGCCGAGGCCGCTCGCGACCTGGGCGTCGACATCCGGACGCGGACGACCGTGACGGCGGTCCACCGCGACGGGGACCGCGTCGTCGGCGTGAGTCTCCGGGGACGGAACGCGACGGGATCCGAACGCCACGACGCGGACTGCGTCGTCAACGCGGCGGGCGCGTGGGCGGCGCAGGTCGGCGCGATGGCGGGGGTCGACCTCCCGATCGCCCCTCGGCGGCGGCAAGTCGCCGTCACGAGCCCGACGCGGCCGGTCCCCGAGTCGGTCCCGCTGACGGTCGACCTCGAAACGGGGTCGTACTTCCGCCCCGAGCGGGACGGCGTCGCGCTCGTCGGCGGCCACTTCGACGAGGCCGACCCCGACCAGGACCCCGACGCGTACGACGAGTCGATGGACATCGAATGGGCGGCGCGCGCCGTCGGAAACGCGGCCGAGTACGCGGCGTACTTCGGTCCCGACACGCGGGTGAAACGGGGCTGGTCCGGGCTGTACGCGGTCACGCCCGACCACCACCCGATCATCGAGGAGAGCGTCCCGGGCCTCGTGACCGTGGCCGGGTTCTCCGGACACGGGTTCCAACACGCCCCCGCCTCCGGGCGGGTCGTCGCCGACCTCGTCGGCGGCGGCGAGACGGACCTGATCGACGGCGCGTCTCTCTCGCGATCCCGGTTCGAACGCGGCGAGGCGCTCGACGAGGGGAACGTCGCGTGACACCGCGCTCGAAAGCGAGCGTTTACGTCGGGACGCGCCAACCACGATCCAACACACATGGTAGCTAGCGACACTCGATCGGTCGACGAACTCGAACGATGCGTCGAGGCGATCGGCGCGACGGATCCGGCCGAGCGGAGCTCGGACGACCGCGCGCGAATGATCGACGCCCTCGTCGCGCTCGCCGACGCCTACGGAGCGCGCGGCGCGTTCGACGCCGAGGCCGAAACGATCGAGCGGCTGGACCGGCTTCGCGGCCGCGACGAGGCCGACGACGTCGCGGTCCACCTGGCGAACGCCCTCGCGAACGCGACGAGCGTGCGGGACCGCGACGACCTCTACGAGACCGCGATCGACCCCGGCCGCATCGAGGCGTACCGAGACCGGATCGAGGCGCTGTACGACCGCCGCCCCGAACCGGCGATCGCGGCGCCGCTGGCCCGGGCGACCGCCGAGACGATCCACGCGAACGGGAAGGGGAACCGCCGCGATCGGATCGAACCCCTGCTGGACCGCCTCGAAACGGTGTACGACGCCCACCCCGAGCCCGACGTCGCCGCCGCGCTGTTGCGGGCGTACGCCCACGCGGAACTGTACCTCGGCGGTGAACGCGACGGCGAGGACGAAGCTGAGGCTGACGTCCCGCTCGGAACCGAGGACGCGGTCGACGCGCCCGACGCCTCTCTCGGACCCTCGGACGGAGACGACCGCGTCGCCCGCGCGGAGGAGCTGTTCCGCACTCACCCGGACGGGGACGTCGCCGCGGGGCTCGCCGGCGTCCTCGCCGGGCGGACGAACGCCGACGCCAAGCGGACGGACGTGGAGGCGATCGAGGACCGGATCGGCCGGATCGAGGCGCTCGCCGACCGGTACCCGGCCCGGGAGGACTCGATAACCCGCTGGCTCCCGGTCGCGACGGCGAACGCCGCGCGCGCCGGCTTCGAGGCGGCCGACGTCAGTCGGGTCGAACACTGGGCCGGCGAGACGACCGCGCACCACGAGCGGCTCTCGACGCCGTCGAGCGCGACGTGGGCGGCGGTGGCGACGTTCTTCTCCGCGCGGGCCTCGTTCTTCGACGGCGACATCGAGGCGGGCGAGGCGAAGCTCGAACGCCTCGAAGAACTCGAACGGCGGTACGAGAACCCGGTCTTCGCGCACTGGCTCGGCCGAGCGATGTTCGACGCGGCCCGGAGTTACGTCGAGACGGACCGGTCCGAACGCGCCCGCGAGATGGTCGAGGAGCTGTCCGAGTTCGCGGTCGGCCACGAGGACCGCGAGGAGATCGAGGCGGGGCTGGAGGCGCTCCGCTCGCACGCGCCGCACCTGTTCGACGACTCGGACGACGCGGTCGGCGAGGGCGCCGACTCGGTCGAGGTGACCGCCGGGTCGGTCGCCACCGCTGACACTGCGGCCACTACGGACACTGTCGACGGAACACGGGGCGAGACGAGCCCGGACGGGTTCGCTCCCGAGACGGGCGAGGCCACCGACGCGCCCGACGCGAGCGAAGCCGCCGCGGTCGACCGAGACGGCCCGGAGTCCGCCTCAGCGGACGACGACTCGACGGACGCGCCGGGCTGCGGGAACTGCGGCGACGACGGCTGCGGAAACTGCGGGACGGACGACGACCTGAAGGAGCCGGCGTCCGGTCCCGTGCTCGCCGCCGCCGGTGCGGCGGTGGTCCTCGTCGGCCTCTCCGTCGCGTACACGCTGTACCGCGCGCAGCGCGCGCTCCGGAACGCGGTCGGATCGCAGTGACGGCGACGCTCCCGCCGTCGCCGTCCGGCTGACCGTCGACGCGGGCGCCGACGCGCCGTGGCCGCCGACTCTCGTCGCTCGATGGCATAGACTATCCGTGCGGCGCCGCTCGAACTCGTATGCCGATAGCTACTGGCGATTCTGTGACGCTCGAGTACACGGGCCGACTCGACGACGAGACGGTCTTCGACACCTCCCGGCAGTCCGTCGCCGAGGAGACGGGCCTCGCCGAGGCGCAGCCCGACAGAGAGTACGCGCCGCTCACGGTCGAAATCGGCGCCGAACAGGTCATCGAGGGGATGGAGGAGGGACTGATCGGTCTCGAAGCGGGGGAGACCGAGACGCTGACGATCCCGCCCGAGAAGGCCTACGGCGAACCCAGCGACGAACACGTCCAGGAGTTCGACACCGCGGAGCTCCGGGAGATGCTCGGCGGCGAGACCCCGGAAGAGGGCTCGTTCCTCGAGGCCCAGAACGGGAGCCAAGGTGAGGTCACGCACGTCGACGAGGACGTCGTGCGGGTGGATTTCAACCCCCGCCTCGCCGGCGAAACGCTGACGTTCGACGTCGAGATTATCGAGGTCAACTGAGTTCGAACCGGGCCGCCGCCGACCGCCGCGCCCGGACGGTCACATCTTGGGAACGACCCGCACGAGTTATATTCGTCTGGCCGACAGTTCAGTTGTGAACGACGAGCTCTTCGAACGTATTCTCGTCCCGATCGCGGACCCCGAGGACGCCGAGGCGACGGCGCGCGCGGTTCGGCCGCACCTCGACGCGGGGACCACGCTCATCGTGACGCACGTCACGCAGGGGACGGACGCCGAGACGACGATCGAGACCGGTCGAGACAAGTTCGCCGGAGCGACCTACGAGACGTTCTCGGACATCCTCTACCGACGCGACCTCGAGTTCGAGTGGGTGACGCTCGCGGCGCGCGAGGTCGCGGAGGCGCTGGTCGACGCGATCGAGATGACCGAGGCGACGCTCGTCGCCTTCACGCCGCGCGACATCGACGCGTGGAAGCGGACGCTGGCGGGCGACCCCGGAAATCGGCTCATCCACGAGGCGGACGTTCCGGTGATGGTCTTCCCCAACCAGAACCCCTGAGAGCGCCGCTCGCCCGCGCTCGCGGTGTCTCCGCTCGTAGGAGGAGGGCAGTCGGTCGAGCTATCCGTCCGCGAGCGCGTCTTCGACCGCCGTCTCAACCGAGGTCTGCTCGATCGGTACGACCGACTGGAGGTCTCGGTCCGCGTCGACGGTGACTGGGTTCCGCATGCTCTCGACCAGCGGTCGGGCGATGGCGTACTGGACGTCCGTCGTCAGCCGGAGCCAGTGCGAGGACAGCGCCGGTGACATCACCGGAACCGGTACGATGAGGACGCGCTTTCCCTTGCGCCCGGCGGTCAGCTTCAGCAGGGACTCGTACGACCACACGGTCGGCGCACCGATGTCGTAGATGCCCCCGCGGGTCTCGTCAGCGTCGAGCACGCCGACGAGGTAGGCGACCGCGTCCGCGATGCCGATCGGCTGGCACGGGGTTCGAACCCACTTCGGAACGGTCATCACCGGGAGCCGATCGGTCAGGTCGTCGACGATGCGGAAGCTCGCGCTCCCGGCGCCGATGATGATCGCCGCGCGGAGCACGGTCAGGTCGAAGTCACCCGCCTCGAGCACGGACTCGACCTCGCGGCGCGACGCGAGGTGGGGCGAGAGGTTCCGCTCGTCGCCGCTGATCCCGCTGAGATACACCACTCTGTCGACGCCGGCCTCCGACGCCAGCTTGCGGAACCGACGGGCGTACGTCCGGTCCAGTTCGGCGAAGTTCTCGGCCGTCAGCGAGTGGATCAGGTAGTACGCGGCGTCGATGTCCTCGCAGAGGCCCGCGACCGACATCGGGTCGCCGAGGTCGCCTTCGAACACCTCGACGCCCTCCGGGAACGCCGACCGACTCGCGCTCCGAGAGAACGCGACGACGTCGTGGCCGGCCGCGTGTAGCGCCTCGGTGAGCCGCGTGCCGACGAACCCGGTCGCCCCGACGATGAGAATCCGCATAACAGTCGGTACGAGCCCTATCGGCAAGGGTGTTGGGTCGACAGACGGGTCCGAGATCCGGCCCGGCGTGACGGGGGGGTGTCCGCCCCGCCGCGGCCGACGGCGCTCCCGCGTTCGACCCGCCCGACGGCGACCGCGCGCCTACTGCGCGGCCGACCGCGCCTCGTCGCCCGCGTCGACCGACGGGGACCGCACCGCGTCCCACCCGATGAGACAGGCCTCACAGAGGTAGTACGCGAACCCGTCGACGTCCCGGTGCGTGAGCGTGGCGTCGATGCCGCATCTCTCGCAGTTCATGGCCGCCTAGAAACCCATGTCGATTATATGTCTTCTGTTCCCGTTCGTATCTGTGATAATTCGTTATGGAACCGCCGAAACGGAACTTCCGCCGTGCGCACGACGCGACGCGGTCGTCTCCCCGTCGCTCACCGCAGCGCGTTGAGGTCGAACTCGAAGGCGGCGACCGGCACCTCGAGGTCGTGTTCGACGAGCACCGCCGGGTGGAGCTCGCCGATCACGCCGACGCGCTCGCCGTCGATCACGACGTCGGCGGCGCGCCCCTCGATGAACGTCGGGTGTTCGGTCCGCGGGGTCTCCAACTCGGCGTCGAAGTCGTCACAGAGCGCCTGGAGTCTGCCCTTCGCGGCCTCGTAGGAGGCGTCGCGGCGGGCGACCGCGCCGGCGACGTGCCGCGACTCGGCCACGTTCGAGTCCGCCGCGTCGTCGCGCTCCGCGACGAAGCCCACCTCGGCCACGTCCTGCGGGTAGGCGTTGTGTGTGTTCCGCTCCAGCAACATCGCGAGCGACGGGAGCGCCCACGTGCGGAGCTGGGTGTACTCCTCGCTGTACGGCTCCGTGATCCGCACCGGCTCGCCGCCGCCGAAGACGCCCGCGCCGTCGACCGCGGCGCCGCCGGTCCCCGGATCGACCCGCATCCGGTCGAAGTTCTCGGTCCCGCTCGTCATGTGGAAGTTGAGGAGGTCCTCGAAGCCGAGGCCGACGAGGCTCGTGCGGACGGCGTCTTCCAGCCGCGTTCGCTCGTGGCGCCCGCCGACGGTTCCCGCATCGGGGTACCGCGGCGTCAGTTCGTCGAAGCCGTACGCGCGTCCCACGTCGTCGACGAGGTCGAGCGGGTGGAGCACGTCGACGCGGTACGGCGGGACCTCCACCTCGTAGTTCACGTCGTCGCCGAGGGTGTAGGAGGCGTCGAGCCCCGCGCGTTCGAAGCAGTCGACGACCTCCTCCGGCTCGAAGTCGACGCCGAGCAGCGTCTCGATCCGGTCGTGCGACACCGTCTTCTCGTCGACGTCGAGGTTCGGCCGGACGAGCTCCGCGCCGTACTCGCTCGGATGCGTCGCGCCGTCGGCGTAGTTCACGTCGATCTCCTCGATCGTCGCGCCGCGGGCCGACAGCGCGTAACAGATGATGTTGCACATCCGGTCGATGGTCCACTGGTCGGTGCCGGTGAGCTCGACGAGCAGCTCCCGGGAGCCGGTGGTCACCTCGGTGCGCTTCCCGTTGATCACCGGCGGGAACGAGAACAGGCCGAGCTCGTCGTAGATCGCGGGGTAGCGGTCGAGGTCCGCGACGAGGTCGGCGTACGTCTCGCCGGTGGCGTGCTCGTCTAACACCTCGGCCGGGCTCAGCTCGTCGTTCGCGTCCAGCGGGACGAACGTGTCGCCCTCGGGGTCGACGCCGCGGTACGTGATCGTCGGCTCCGCGCCCTCCTGGAGCGGCGCGCCCTTCACCATCGCGAGGTCGTGGATGCCGATGGCCCCCTTCGCGCGGCCGCGCCCCATCGTCGCGTGGAGCTTCTCTTGGAGCTGAATCAGCGACTCCAGCGCCGCCTCGTCGAGGTCGAGGCCGCGGACCACGGCCCCCGTGACGTACGGGCGCTCGTCGGGCACCGACTCGTCGACCTCGACGGTCCACTCGGAGTCGTTCGTGTTCGGGACGTAGACGCCGCGCGCGTCGCCGTAGTGGTAGCGCAGCGAGCGGGCGACCCCCTCGACGGAGAGCCGGTCGAGCCGGTCGGGCGCGAACTCGAACTGATACATCCCGTCGTCGGTCTCGCCCTCGAACTCCAGGCCGAGCCCGAACAGGTCCGCCTTCAGCTCCTCGTCGTCCTTCTCCTCGTGGCCGGTGAGCTCGCGGAGCTCCTCGGGGTCGACGTCGACGACGGGCATCAGTAGCTCACCTCCGCGTTCCGCAGGAAGTCGATGTCCGCGAGCGTCCCGTGGAGGTCGCGGATGTCCTCCGCGCCGGTGGTGAGCATCGCCAGCCGCTCTAGGGCGAGCCCCCACGCCATCACGTCGCAGTCGACGCCGAGCGGGCCGGTGACCTCCTCGCGGAAGACGCCGGAGTTGCCGATCTCGATCTCCTCGCCCGTCTCGGGGTGTTCGCCGAACAGCTCGAAGGAGGGCTCGGTGTAGGGGTTGTAGTGCGGCTTGAACCGGATGTCCGTGATGCCGAACTGGCGGTAGAACTCCTCGAAGGTGCCCATCAGGTCGCGCACCGAGAGGTCCTCGGCCATCACCCACCCCTCGATCTGGAAGAACTCGAGGAGGTGCGTCGGGTCGAGGGTGTCGTTGCGGTACACCTTCTCGACCGAGAAGTAGCGCTGCGGCGGCTCGATCTCGGCCCCCGCCACGCCGGAGAGGTACCGCATCGACAGCGACGTGGTGTGACCGCGGAGCGCCACCTCGCGTGCGAAGTCCTGCGACCACGGCGAGTGGTAGCCGTCGCCGTCGACCCCCCAGCCGTCGCGGTGGGCGGACTCGACGCGGGCCATCAGCTCGTCCGGGATCGACTCCATCCGGTCCACGTCGAGCGCGAACCGGTCCCAGTGGGTCCGCGCCGGGTGGTCCTGCGGCATGAACAGGCAGTCGTTGATCCAGAAGTCGGCGTCGGCGTGGGGGCCCTCCATCTCCTTGAACCCCATGCCGACGAGGACGTCCTTCACGCGGTCGGCCGTCCGCCGGAGGACGTGCTTGCGGCCGCCGCGGGCCGTCTCAGCCTCGGCCTCGACGTTGTACTCGGCGAACTCGGCGTCGCGCCACTCGCCGCTGGCGAGGAGCTCGGGCGTGAGCGCGCCCACCGTCTCGGTCGCTTCCACGCCGGTCATCAGCGCGTCGACGCCCGCGTCGGTGAGCGTCACCGTGCGCGTGACCGACTCCGCGACCGAGATCAGCCCCCGCGAGTCGAGCTGGTCGATCACGGACTCGTCGGCGTCGAGCGCGTCCGCTTCGAAGCCCCCCTCGTCACCGTCGGCGTCCGCGAGCGCGGCGAGCGCCGTCGCCTCTGAGTCGGCGTCCGGGTCGGCGTCCGGCTCGACCGAGAGGTCGCCGCCGTCGACGCGTCCGAACCCCTTCCGCGCGAAGTTCGCGAGCGCGATGTCGACCTCTGGACCGTCCAAGTCGGCCTCCCCGATGACCGCCCCCATCGAGACCGGTTCGGCGTCGGCCCCCGCGTCGCGGCCGGCGCGGTAGAGCCGCGTCTCGGGGAGCCCCTCGTCGACGTAACGTCGCCCCTCGTCGGTGAGCGCGACGGTCTCGTCGCTCACCGACCCGACCTCGACGAGCCCCTCGTCGGCGAGGTCGAAGGCCGCACCGGCGGCCGTCTCCGGCTTCAGGTCCGCCGCCGCGGCTATCTCCGCTACCGTCCGTTCGTCCGTCGCGCTCGCGGCCTCGAGGACCGCGAGCTGTCGTTCCGGGAGTCGCATTCGAGTTGTCTCTACACGCGTGCGGCTGGTTGGTAACGGTTCCGGGACCGGAGCGCCGTCGAGAAATCAGTTCTGATAAACTGAGCGACCATTTTATGTAGTGTTTCGACGTGGACGTGTGTATGAGTAGTGTACCGGCCGAATCAGTCGGCCCTCGGTCATCGGTCGAGACGGCACGCGTCCCCCACGGCGGCAGCGGTCCCAGTCCCAGCCTCGCGGTCGTCGAGGCCATCGCCGACCTCGCCGACTGCGACCCCACGGAGCTGCCCGAGGAAGGCGTCGTCCTGTACGACCACGTCGACCCCGACGCGCTGAACGCGCTCGTCGCCGGTCGCCCGGACGCCGACGTCGACGTCTCGCTCACCGTCGCGGGCTACGACGTCCGCGTCGGCCCGGAGTCCGCCGTCGCTCGGCGCCCCCGCGACTGAGGCGCCGAACCGGCCGACCCCCCTACCCCTCCTCTGTGCCCCGCTCGCGGAGCCGCGCGATCCGATCGCCGAGCGGCGGCTGGACCTCGAACCACGTCGACCAGTCGCCGGTCTCCGGCTCGACGCCGCGACGCTCCGCGACGCGCTCGAACGCGTCGGCGACGCGGTCGGCGCCGACCGCGTCCGCGGCGCGGCCGTCCGCCGCGTACTGGACCCGCCGACCGGCCCAGAAGGAGACGAGTCCGACGGCGATCAGCGCGCCGAAGCCGGACTGGAACGGGACGAGCGTCGTGACGACCGCCGCCAGCATCGCCAGCACGGCCCCGACGGCGACGGCGCGGAACTCGGCGTAGTACGTCGCCACCCGCCCCGCCTCCGCCGCGAACAGCCCGACCGCGACGTCCTCGTCGAGGTCGGTCAACACGTCCTCCGTGAGGAACAGCACTCGCCGCCCGGGCGGTCCGCGGACCGAAACGTCCGCGGGACCGGTGGCCCCCGCCTCGCCGCTCCCGCTCGTACTCCCGTCACTTGCCCCGTCGACGGACTCGAGCGCGACCCTCTCGGCGGCGAGTCCGCCGGGGTCCGCGAGCGCCTCGATCTGTGCGCGCTCCGCCGCCGTCGGCTCCCGGAGGTCGCGGAAGCGGTCGGCCGCGTACAGCGGTCCGACGGCGACCGCGAGCGCTGCGACGACGGCGACGCCGACGACGAACGCGACTCCGAGCATCGCTCTCGCTGACGGGACGCCCGGAGTAAAAGGACCCGATGTCGAGACGGCGCCGGCCCGCCGTTTCGCTCCGCTCACGCCGACCGACCCGCTCGCTTCTGTTTCGACAACCTTGCCGCAGTCGAGCGGTTTCTCATTGCCGCCTGGGTCGCCGTCGCGGTCGACCGCTCCACCGTTGCCGTCCTTTCTGCCACCGACCACTCCCTCGCCGGTAACCGCCTGCCGCGGGGGCCGATAGGACTTGAGGTCCCGTATCGCTGCCGGCGTGCGGTCGACGTTGCTTTCAGCAGATCTTCGATTAGTTCGAGACTCGCGTGGCGATACTTCGGCCACCACACGAAATGGTAGCTGACGGTGTTCACCGTGTGATTCGACCGCTTCTCGCCCCCATCGAATCCACTCGGGCAATACACTCAAATATATTCAAAGTATATACTTTGGCATGGCGAATCGCTTTGAAATCGACGGCGAGGAGGTTCTTGATGGCGAGGTCAAACCGTTCGGAAACAGCGCTCACGTCACCGTCCCCAAACGCTGGCGTGGAGCCGACGTGAAAGTCGTCCGAACTTCGGAACCCACAGAACAAGACGAAAAATGACCGACTCACAGACTCTCGTGAAAACGCTGGACTTCCAACTCGACATCCAGAGTGACAACGAGAGTCTGTTGTACGACGCCACGCTCGAAGCCCGTTCGGTGTACAACGAAACAATCCGTCTCGCCAAGCAGGGCGTGGACTGGCATGCTATTCCCGACCGTGTGGCTGACGACGCCAATCTCGTGAAGAATACGACTCAACGCGTCGTTGCGAAGGCGCTCGATGCGATGGAGAACTACTACGAGTACGACGACTTCGGCCAGCCGAGCCACACCAAAGACGGTCCGTACCCGCTCCGGGCCAACTACGAGGAAGGGTACACCCTGTCGCTCACCGATGGCGGTGACGTGGCGTTCCGCATTAGCGCGAAGCCGTACAAGCACGTTGAGGGCGTCCTCAAAGGAAGTGACGCCAACCTCGACATTCTCAAGACCGCACTCGAAAGCGACGAGTGGAAGATTGGGACGGCGGAAGCCCTGTTCCACAATAACTCCCCTGAGTTACACGTCAACGTCACCAACACCGAACAGACCGTTCGAGACAAGCAGGATTCACAGACGGTTGTCGGCGTGGACGTGAACGAAGACAATGTGGCTCTCACCGCACTCTCCGAGGGTGGTATTGAGGACACGTTAGTCATCGACTTTCCCGAAATCAAGTTTGAGCGCCACCGCTACTTCACGATGCGAAAGCGCGTCCAGAACGCGGGGAAAGAGAGCCTTCACGACACGCTCGAAGGGCGTGAAGAACGGTTTGTCCGCGACCGCCTCCACAAAGTGTCTCGGCACATCGTGAAGTGGAGCCAGCAGTTCGAGAAGCCGTGTGTCGTCTTTGAAGACCTCAAAGAGATACGCGACAGTATCGACTACGGGACGCGGATGAACCGACGCTTGCACCACCTTCCGTTCCGTGCCCTCCAGTTCTATACGGCGTACAAGTCGTCATTCGAGGGTATCCCGACCACGTGGATCGATCCCAAATACACGAGTCAACAATGTCCGATGTGTGGGCATACGGAGCGTGCGAACCGTCAGAAGAAGCGATTCAAGTGTAAGTCCTGTGAGCATCAAGATCACAGCGACCGTAGCGCAAGCGTCAACATCGCCGTGAAAGGCGCGAAGCAACTCGATTGGACTGTGCCTGCTCTCAACAGCCTTCCCGTTGTTCGGACGGTGCGACGGCAGGCATCGGGGGCCGTGGACGCCCCGACCGTGACCCACCCGACTGGTCGAGGCTATCAGGCCGATGGTCGGATGGGTGTGTCTGATTAACCCACGGGAAGCCTCGGGGCTTGACCCCGAAGCGGTTCACGTCGTCCGCAGGTGCCCCTGCTTGGGCTCGTACACTTCGCCCTTCGTGCGGAG
>ERZ1034573.275-NODE-275-length-15099-cov-73.516153_pt1 | contig 15099 bp, 18 predicted proteins | sample MGYA00520641_ERZ1034573 | MGnify/ENA primary metagenome ERZ1034573 (study PRJEB33760, sample SAMEA4777724) | hypersaline lake metagenome | biome: hypersaline environment; feature: brines | place: Spain | collected 2014-08 | depth 0 m ...
CGCGAGGTCGCCGAAGGCGGCCTCGCGGGCGCGTGCGAGGGATGAGCGAGTCGCCGACGGCGACTCGCGAATCGGCTGGGGAGGGTGTGGCCAACTGGCGTCCGGCGGCCGCAGCGTCGCCGTGCCGATCACGCACCCACCACACACGTACGAGCGCGAATCGGATCGAAAGAACGTACCCACGACCGCCCGAGCGTCGCAGCGTCGTCGTGCCGGCCACACACCGCGCCGACGAGTCACAGCGCTCGACGCGGCGGGTTCGAAGCCGTCCACCACACCCGCAGCTCGCCCCTGCCTCGCCACCGGAGGTGGGCCCTGCCGGATTCGAACCGGCGATCAACTCGTTATGAGCGAGTCGCTTTAACCGGACTAAGCTAAGGGCCCGTACGACTACGTACCGGTTGTCTCCTCTTTAGGGTACCGGGTTCGAACGCCACCGCTCGCGGCGGTGACTCGGCGAAATCGTCCGACGCCGAAGCCAGGACTCGAACCTGGGACCGCCTCGTTAACAGCGAGGCGCTCTACCAACTGAGCTACTTCGGCTCGACTCAGCGTACTCGGGACGATTTGATAGGGCTTTCGTTTCCACCCGCCGGCGGCCCGTCAGCCGGTTTGACGAGCCTCGAACGCCCGCCTGCACCACACACCGACCGACACGCTTTCGAGCGAACCAGGCGAACGGCGTCCATGGCCGACCTCGATTCGGTACTGTCGCACGTTCGCGACCGCGCCGTCCCGGACGACGCGGAGCGGGCGCGGCTCCGAAGCGTGGCCGCCGAGCTGACGGCGCGTGCGCAGTCGGCGATCGCCGACCTCCCGGTCGACGCCGACGTCGTCCAGGTCGGGTCGACCGCTCGGGGGACGTGGGTCGCTGGCGACCGCGACGTCGACCTCTTCGTGCGGTTCCCCGCCGACCTCGGCCGCGAGGCGCTCGAGGAGTACGGACTCGCCGTCGGGCACGCGGTCCTCCCAGACGGCCACGAGGAGTACGCCGAACACCCGTACGTCAAGGGCGTGTACGACGGGTTCGACGTCGACCTCGTCCCCTGTCACGACGTCGACCGGGCGAGCGAGCTCGTCTCGGCGGTCGACCGCACCCCGTTTCACGACGCGTACCTCTCGGCTCGACTCGACGACGACCTCGCGACCGACGTCGTCCTCGCGAAGGCGTTCTTGAAGGGGATCGGCGCGTACGGGAGCGACCTCCGCACCGAGGGGTTCTCCGGCTATCTCACCGAGCTGCTCGTCGCGGAGTTCGGCGGCTTCGTCCCGCTCGTCGAGTCGGCACGGAGTTGGCACCCGCCGGTTGAGTTCGACCCCGAGGCGCACGCCACACAGACGTTCGACGACCCCCTCGTCGTCGTCGACCCCACCGACCCGACCCGCAACGTCGCCGCCGTGCTCTCGCCGGCGAACCTCGCCCGGTTCCAACACTACGCCCGCGATCTCCTCGACACCCCGCGCGTCGGGCTGTTCGAGCCAGAGACGCCGGCGCCGCTCGACGCGGCCGGGGTTCGCGACCACCTCGCGCGCCGCGAGACGACGCCGGTCGCGGTGGTGTTTCCCGCGCCGAACCTCGTCGACGACCAGCTGTGGCCGCAGCTCCGCCGCTCGCTCGATGGAATCGTGCGCGGCCTCGACGACCGCGGGTTCGGTGTACTCCGTGCTCGCGCGATGGTCGAAGACGCGGCCACCACCGACGCGACTCCCACGCATACAACCACCACCGGCACGGCCACCACGCATACGACCACCACCGACGCAACGACCCCACGAATGGCGGCGCTCTACGCCGAACTCGAGACGGCGACGCGTCCGGCGGTCGAGCGCCACGAGGGGCCACCCATTGCGGTGCGACAACACGCCGAGCGCTTCTACGAGACGTACGCCGACGACGTCGACCCAGAGACGTACGGACCGTTCATCGACGGCGACCGGTACGTCGTCGAACGCCAGCGCGAGTTCACCACCGTCCGCGAGTTCCTCGAGAGCGACGCCGCCAGTGACGTGGCACTCGGTGCCCAGGTGGAGGCGGCGTTCGCCGACCGCGACGTGCTCGTCGGCGAGGCGGTCGCGACGCTCGCGGACCGCTTCGGCTCGGCGCTCCGATCCTTCTACGAGCCCCACCCGTGAGTCCGGCCACGGCCGACTCTGCTCACCGCGACAGGCGGCCGAACCCCACGTAGACACCGACGAGCACCGCGACGACGACGGCGCTGAGCACGGTGAACAAGAGCGCGACCTGGGGAAACGCCAGCCACAACGCGACGTAAAACGAGAACGCGAAGGCGGCGAGCGCGGCGATCACGACCCCGCGCGTCGGATTCTGTGCGGCGGCGACGAACAGCCGCTGGAGCAACGAGAGATCGGCGAAGTCGACGTCGCCGACCTCGCCTGGGGCGGCGTCGTTCGGGACCGCGTCGGCGTCGGGCACAGACGGTCCCGCTCCGTCGACGGAGACGTCTGCGCTCGCGTCGGCATCGGCGTCGGCGTCTGTCACGACTGCCGATACGCTCCGGTGGGTTCTGTACCTGTCGCTCCACCTGCGGTCACCACAGCACGAGGACGAACCGCGACCCGCCGACGGCACCGGCGACCGCGAGCAGCACGGTCCCGACGGCGAACCGCGCGGCGGTGCCCACGTCGCCGTCACCGGCGGTTCTGACGGCTTCGACCGCCAACGAGGAGAACGTGGTGAACGCCCCACAGAATCCCACGCCGGCGACGAGCACGAACGTGGGTCCGACCGGCGCGGCGAGAACGGCTCCGAGCGCGACGCTTCCGACGACGTCGACCGCGACCAGCGACCGCCGTCCGGTGAGCCGCAGTCCGACCGCGTGCCGGCAGACGGCGCCGGCCGCCCCGCCGCCGCCGACCGCGAGCGCCTGAAACAGCGGGGTGAGGCTCATCGACACCCGCCGACGGCGAGTCCGGCGGTCGCGGCGGCGAAGCCGAAGCCGTAGCTGAGAGCCACGTAGAGAGTCCCACCCGTCGCACCCAGCGCAACTGCGTCGGTCACGAACGTGCTGTACGTGGTGAACGACGCGATCAGGCCAGTTCCGACGAAGAGCCGCACCTGTGGCGTCGTCGTCCGTGCGACGAGCACCCCGAGCGCGAACGAGCCGACGACGTTCACGCAGAGCGTCGCCACCCCGGCTACGTCCCCGAAGACGGCAGCGAGGCCGACGTCGACGGCGTACCGGCTCACCGCGCCGACGAACCCGCCGGCCGCGACGAGCGCGCCGCCCCGAATCGATCGATCCATACGGGGCAGACCGACCGGCGTCGCTTGGCGATTCCGGTGTCGTCGTGGCACGCGAGCGCGACGACTACCCGCCGGCCGCGTCGCTCGCCTGTGGGCTCCCGCCGCCGTGTGGCGTCCGTCGCTCGCGGATTCGGACGAGGTGAGCGGTCTCGCTGGCGTCGTCGACGACGAGCGCCTCGCCCGTCCCGCTCGGGAGTCGTGCGGCGAGATCGCCGGTCAGGTACGTCGCCTCGGCGGCCGCGAGCGCCTCGACGTCCGGACCCGCCGTGAGCCGGTGGGCGATCAGCAGGTCCGCCTGTGAGACGGCGACGTCCGGCAGCGCGCTCGGTCGCTGTGTCGCACACACAAGCGAGACGCCAGGGGCGCGTCCGCGGGTCAATAGCGTCCGGAGCGCCGCGTCGGCCACCCCGCCGAAGAACGCGTGCGCCTCGTCGACGAGCAGCCACGGCAGCTGCGCTATCACCCCGGCCAGCCGCGCGTCGTAGAGCCCACGAGCGACGGCCCGAACGACTGCCCCGGCCGCCCGCTCGGGGACCCCTGCGAGATCGATCACGACCGGGTCGCCGTCGCGGACGAGCGCCGACATCGGCGGCGCCTTGGCGTCGAAGACCCCCCACGACGCCGCCAGCTGGAGGTGATTACAGACCGCCCGGCGCGTTCGGTCCGGGGCGTCTGCGGCCGCGACGCGGGCACCAATCGCCTCGAGAGACGGACATCGCCCCGCGTCCGGGCCGTCACCGACCGCGTCTGCACCGTCATCGACTGCGTCTGCGCCGTCACTAACCGCGTCAGCGACGGAACGCCACAGCAGGCTCCCCGGTCCGCTCGTCGGGTCGAGTCCCACGAGATCCGGCCACACAGACGGCGGGATCGCTGCCGGCCGCACCGCCGGGGCGACGACCCGGCCGCCGTCGTTGGTCACTCCCGTGAAGACGCCCATCGGGTCCACGATCACGGGGGCGACACCTGGCGCTGCCGCCAGCCCCTCGGCGAGGACGCCGAGGGTGTACGACTTCCCCGTCCCTCGCTTGCCGAAGACGACGCCCGCGTGCGGTGTGTCTGCGTCCACCCACACGGCCGCTCCGTCGCTGCCGTCGCGAGCGAGGAACGACCCCAGCCGCACCGCGCTCGGTGGCCGGTCCCGCCGCTCGATTCCGCCCCCGCCCGTCTCGGCTTCCGTCCGTTCGCGCGCCAACTCGCTGCCACGTTCTCGCCCGAGCACCTCCATACGCCGCGTGCCGCGCTCTCAGATAAAAACGGTCGCCGGACCCAACGTCGACCCCTGCCCGACAGGTTATATACGATGTCGCAGCCATCGGGTGTATGCCCGAGTCACGACCGCAGTCGCGTGTTCGCTCGTTTCTCGCCGACCGCCGCGCCATCGAGGGGCTCCCGGTCAGGCTGGTCATCGCCCTCGTCGTGGGCGTCGCCAGCCTGAGCGTGATGATGGGGATGATAAGCGACATCGACGGCCTCGCGGCGACCGAGGTCGACGTTCGGCCGGATCCGGAGGTGACGACGGCGGGAACACAGACGATCGAGGTGGCGGTCGTCGATCCCGACGGCAACCGCGTCTCGGACGCGACGGTGATCGTTCGTGGTGGGTCCGCAAGGCTCGACGGCATCGCTACCGGACGAACCGGTCCCGACGGCGTCGCTAGCGTCGAGGTCGAGCCGACGCTCGGCGCGAATCAGCTCGACGGCACGCTCACGATCGAGGTTAAGCCGCCGGCGGGGAGCACGTACGTCGACGAGCGCGGCAACACGGAGGTGCTCGTCGTGGCCGAGTGAACTACCCCTGCCTACTCGCCGCCTCCGGCGGCTCCTCGAGGAAGGGGGCTTAGCGCCTGAAATTAGCTAACGTTGGGCCTCCCAGTCGATCCACTCCTGTTCCCAGCCGTGGCGGGCACGCTGCCCCTGACGGGCCAACTCCGCGTCCTCACGACGGGTGCGGTTCCGCTCGACGCCGGCCTGCTCGCCGTCGACGAGCATCGGCCGCAGTCGGGCCGGCCCACCCGTCTCTACGGTGTGAAAGCCGTCCGGGGCCGACTCTTCGGCCGGTGCGCCCGCGTCCTCAGCCGGTGCGCCCGCACCCTCGGCCGGCCGTCGTTCGGCGTCCGTTCGGCGCTCGACGGCGACGATCGTCTGATCGCCGGCGCCGCGCGGATACACGAGCCGCCCGTCCGCCGCGAGCTGGTCGCCGCACAACGCCCGCGGGGGGGTTACCACGGCTGCCTCGAGCAGGATTCGGTCGTACGGGGCGTACTCCGGGACCCCCTGTGCGCCGTCACGACAGTCGACGAAGACGGCGTCGTAGCCGGCGTCTGCGAGGTTCGAGCGTGCGAGGTGAACGGCTCGTCGATCGATGTCGACCGCGTGTACGTGTCGCGCGCCGGTGATCTCTGCGAGCGCCGCGCTGGTGTACCCGACGCCCGCGCCGACGACGAGCACGTCGTCGCCGGCGGTGGCGTCGAGCACCGTGAGCAGCCGTGCGACCGTTGTCGGCGCGAGTGCTCGCGTTCCGACGGCCTCGCTCGCACGATCCGCGTACGGCGCGTCGTCGATGAACGCCTCCCGCGGGACCGTCTGGAGCGCGTTCAACACGGCTCCGCCGAGCGGCTCGCCGAGTCGGTGTTCGAGCCCCTCGATCATGTCTGCGCGCAGCGCCGCCTCGTCCATACGTGACGTCGGTGGCGCGGCGATTAAAACTGCACGCCTCGGCCGGCGTCACTCGACGTCGATCTGGTGGGTGTCGGCGGCGGCCCGCTTTGGCAGCGTGACGGTGAGCACGCCAGCGTCGTACGTGGCAGTCGCGCTCGTCGCATCGACGCCCGCGCCGACCGGCACACGTCGGGAGACGCTTCCACGGCGGCGCTCGCGGATCCGGTAGGTACGTTCGTCGCCCGACACCGACCCGTCGTCGTGGTCTGGCTCAGCGGTCCCGTGGTCCGGTTCGGCGTCGTCGCCGGTCGCCTCGCTCGTCTCCGGGCCGTCGACCGAGACGCCGCCGTCGGTCGGCGTCGCCGCGATCGTGAGCACGTCGTCGTCGAGTTCGACCGCGATCGACTCCTCCTCGTAGCCGGGGAGGTCGGCGGCTACGGTCACCGCTTCTGGACCGTCGACGACGTCGACCGGCGCTCGGTGGCTCCTGGGCAGCTCGAAGCCAGCGCCGAGCTTCCCGAGCTCTCGGTCGACGCGCTCGATCAACTCCTCTACGTCCGTGAACGGATCGCGTCGGTTCATATGGGTCAAAATTAGTGCCCGACCGACTTCAATATGTGGTCACCAGAGCCGCCAGTAGTACGGGCTGAGGAACCCTTCGATCACGGCCGCGACAGCCACGAGCACGCCGACGCCGACGATCACCCAGAACGCGTGCTCGAGGGCGTCCGCGAGCGCCGCTCGCCGAAGCTGACCGCGGTACGTGCGCCAGGCGACGACACCGAGACGGACGCCGACGGCACCGGACGCGACGATCGCGGGGATCTCGAGGAGTCCGTGTGGTACGACGAACGCGACGAGCGCCTGGCGGTTCACCTCCAGTGCGGCGACGCCGCCGAGGACGGCCCCGTTGAGTGCGATCGAAACCACCGTCGGGACGACGAGCGCGACCCCGCCGAACGCGGTCGTCGTCGCGACCGTCCAGTTGTTCCCGAAGAAGGCGGCTGCGGCGACCGGTGGCACGTGGCCGACGAGCCGCGCCTCGATCGACGTCGACACCGCGCCCGCGAACGGCTCCGCGGCGGTCCAGCCGACGACCCCGGCGCCGACGCCGACGCCGACGACGACGAGATGGGTCACCGGCGTCCGCCACACGAAGCCGGTCAGCTCCGTCCAGCCGCGCCGGAGCCCGTCCGTGGCCTGCTCGACGAGTCCGGCAGAGGGCCCGTCCACGGGGTCGACCGCGCCGCGCTGGTCGCCGTAGAGTGCAGTCTTCACCAGGTCGAGTGCCGGCGCGGCGACCACGGCGCTTCCCAGTGCGACCAGCGCGCTTCCACCGACGTACACGGCACCGGAGGCCGCAGACGAGATGGCAACCAAGACGCCCGCGGCCACGACCAGATACGCGGCGGCGTCGACGGGATTCGCCCGGACGAACCCGCCGGCGCCGGATACGCCGTCGAAGACGCCGACGTCGTCGACGACGACGGCAGCGGGCGCGAACGCGAAGACGACCCGCACGAGCACCAGCGCGCCGCCCGCGACGAGGAGCACGCCGAGTCCGACGAGCGCTCCGGCGAACGGGCCGCCGACGAGACTGGTGACGCCGACGACGCCCCCGGCGAGCGCGACGATGCCGACCCAGAGGACCACCTCTGCGACGTACAACCCGAGGAACGTTCGCCACCGACGGCGACTCCCGGTGATCCCGGCCGTCCCGCCGCGGTCACCCCGGAGCCGGGCGGCGACGGCGCTCATCTGTCCGGCCGACACCGCCGCGTACGCGAGGATCGCGACGAGCGCCGTGAGGAGGATTCCACCGGCGAGGAGCCCCACCGCGGTCGGTGATGCGAGCGGCTCGACGACCGGCTCGACGCCACGCGCCCACTGGGCTATCGCCTCCGGGTCTTCCGTAGACGGCGGCGTCAACTCCGTCCCCGCCAGTGCGTCGACGGCGGCGTCCAGCCGGCCGCTCCGCTCGACGTGGAGGTACGCACCCGCGAGCGCGAGCACGAGTCCAGTCCGAGCGATCGTCGGTACGGCCGTCCCGAGGAGGTAGAACGGGAGGAGGTCGGCCGGCCGCCGTCGGAGGGTCCTCACGGTGACGGCGACGGCCGTCGACAGGTCCATACCGGTGGATCGGCCGTCTCACACTTAACTCCCGCTGAGCGCCGGTCACTCGTCGGGGTACTTGGGTTCGCGTCGCTCGGCCCGCGAGAGTGCGCGTTCGACGACCGTGTGGACGCGGTCCGGTCCGTCGGCGGCCCGGTAGACGTCGCCGTGGCCCGGATACATCGCCTCGATCGTGTCCGGGAGTCGCTCGAGGAGTCGCCGGAGACTGTCGATCAGCCGCTCGCGCGACTGTTCGGGGGCGTCGGTTCGGCCGAACGACCCGTCGTCGAACGCGCCGTCGGTGTAGACGACGACGTCGCCGGTATAGACCCGTGTGTCACCCACGAGCGAGACGTGGTCGGGGGCGTGACCCGGCGTCTCGACGACGGTGCACGTCTCGTCGCCGATACGCACCTCGTCGCCGCTGATGAGCGAGCCGTCCCGACGCGGATGGTCGCCAGCCGCGAGCAGCCGGGCGTCGAACCGGTCGAGCACCGCGTCGAGCTCGCCGACGTGGTCGCGGTGCTGGTGGGTCACGACCACCTGCTCGAGCGCGTCGACGTGCGCTGCGACCACGGCGTCTACACCGGGCATCGCTCCGGCGTCGACGAGCGTCGGCCGCTCGCCGGGGACGAGGTACGCGTTACAGGTGAACGACGTCGCGTCGGCGGTGACGCAGATCGGTTCCATACGCCCGATAGGCGCCGACCGAGTGAAAAGCTGCACGTGCGACCCGGCGAGGGATTTATTCCGTCCAGGCCAGTAGATGTACGTGCACATGGGCTTCGGGAGCTACGACGAGTCCGAACAGGAGAACCAGGACCTCGACGCGGACTTCGACGACGAAGACGGCGTCCGCGCTGCCCAGGAGACCCACGACGGATCCGTCGAGTACGAACCGGGTGCATCGAACGACGAACTCCTCGACCGACTCGAAGAGATCAAAGCCGAGGAGTGACCTCGCCGAGCCGCACGCTCGGCGTCGCCTTCTCTGACGGCGACCGCGTGAGCCGAATCGCAGGCGCCGTCTGTCGAGCCGACGGTACGCTCGATGGCCTCGCGTACGGTACGTGTACCGTCGGCGGAACCGACGCGACCCGGGCGGTTCGCTCACTCGTCGCCGACCTCGGCCGCGAGGACGTTCGTCACGTTTCACTCGCCGGCGTCGCCCCCGCGTGGTACAACGTAGTAGACTTGGCGACGCTTCAGGAGGCGGTCGACCGTCCCGTCACCGCGGTGAGCTACGAGGCGAGCGACGGCCTCGAGCCGGCGCTGCACGAGGCCTTCGAGGGGCAGGCGCTTGAAACCCGACTGTCAGCGTACCGGTCGCTTCCGCCGCGCCACCGCGTCGAGGTGCCCGATACCACGTCGACGGCGTCCACAACCACTACCGACACCGACCGCGATCCCGCGCCGCTCTTCGTGCGGGCCGTCGGCATCGACGCCGACCGCGCCGCGACGGTCGTCCGGTCGCTCGTCCGAGCGGGATTTCGCCGACCGGAGCCGCTTCGCGTCGCCGGAATCGCGGCGAGCGCGCACCGCGCGGCGACGCCCGACCGCATCACCTCCGTCTAGCGGCGCCGTGGCGACGCCGACTGCCACGACGAGCGTCGGCGACGGGACCCGTGTCTTGGTGTCGGTACATATAATCCACCGCCGGTCGATCCCACCGGTGTGACCGACAGCCGCTTCGCTGATCGTGCGACGATCGAGCGGACGCCGGCGCACGCGACCGCGCTCGACTGTCTCGCGGCCGGTATTGATGCTGCGCTCCCAGCCTCGGTCGTCGACGACGCCGTCGCGGTCGAGGGCGACCGACTCTCGATCGCCGCCGTCGACGGGACGACCACGAGCGTGGACCTCGGCGCGTACGACCGGGTCGTCTTCCTCGGCGCGGGGAAGGCCGCGGACGCTCTCGCGTCTGCGCTCGCCAAGCGGCTCGGCGAGCGGGTCGACGGTGGGGCGGTCGTCACGACGGACCCGGCCGACGCGGCGGGTGAGCCGTTCGCGGTGCTCCCCGGCGACCACCCTCGGCCGACGGCTCGCGGAGCCGAGAGCGCGACACGAGTCCGCGAGGTCGCCGAAGCCGCGGGCGAGCAGGACCTCGTCCTCGTCGTGCTCACCGGCGGCGGAAGCGCGATCCTCACGGCCCCAGCCGAGGGCATCTCGGTCGCGGCCCTCCGCGGGCTCACCGACGAGTTGCTCGCGTCTGGCGCCGCGATCGAGGAGATGAACGCCGTCAGAAAACACTGCTCGGCGGTCAAAGGCGGCCGCCTCGCGGCACTCGCCGCTCCCGCACGGGTGGTGACGCTCGCCGTGAGCGACGTGGTCGGCGACGACCTGGCCGTGGTCGCGAGCGGGCCGACGACGCCCGACCCTACCACGTTCGCGGACGCCGTCGACGTCGCGGAGCGATACGACCTCGACCTCCCGTCGGCGGTCGACACACACCTCCGTGCGGGAGTCGCCGGCAAGCGTCCCGAGACGCCGACGGCTTCTCACCCGGCGTTCGACCGCGCGTCGGGGATCGTGCTCGCCAACGGCGAGACGGCGCTGACGGCGGCGGCTCGGACGGCCGAACGCCGGGGCTACGACGCCACGATCGTCGCGGCCGACGTCGAGGGTGACGCCGGCACGGCCGGTCGTGAGCACGCGGCACTCGCCGAGGAATGCGTCGACACCGGTGAGCCGGCGTCGCCACCCGCGGTGCTCCTCTCCGGCGGCGAGACGACGGTGCGGCTCTCCGAGCTGTCGACCGAACCGGGCGTCGGCGGCCCGAACGCCGAGTTCGTCGTGCGCGCGGGACTCGCACTCGATCACGACGGCGTCGTCGTCGCCGCCGTCGACACCGACGGGATCGACGGGGCGAGCGACGCGGCCGGCGGCATCGTCGACGCCGGGACGCTGACGGACGAAGCCGCCCGCGAGGCGCTCGCGCGACACGACGCCGCCTCCCTGCTGGCCGACGCGGACGCGCTGATTCGAACGGGTCCCACGGGCACGAACGTGAACGACCTCCGTGCCGTCGTCGTTGAGCCCGACGTCGTCGAGTCCGGTACCATCGGCGACGACCCGACTGACGCTCCCGGCCCGGACGTCGGGTGAGACCGACCGAACTTATGCCGCCGCCGGCCCGATCGACGCTATGACCGAAGACCAACCGCTACTCGACGACCACCTCGAGGTCGGGTCCTGCGAGCGGTGTCCGGCGCTCGTCGCGTCGCGCACGCAGATCGTCGATGGCGTCGGGCCGATCGATGCAGACCTCCTGTTCGTCGGCGAGGGGCCAGGGGCGTCCGAAGACGAACGGGGCGAGCCGTTCGTCGGGCGGTCCGGCGACGTGCTCGACGAGGCGCTCCGCGACGCGGGACTCACACGAACGGACGTCCGGATCACCAACTGCGTGCGGTGTCGACCACCGGACAACCGCGATCCGACCGCCGAGGAGCTCGCGAACTGTCGCGGCTACCTCGAGACCGAGATCGAGCGGCTCGACCCGACGCTCGTCGTCACCCTCGGAAAGGTGCCGAGCGAACACCTGCTCGACCGATCGGTGGCGATAACCGGCGAATCGGGGGACGTCGCAGACGTCCGGATCGCCGGCGCGTCGCGGCGCGTCCTGCTCTCCGTCCACCCGGCGGCGACGCTGTACGACCGCAGTCAGCGCGACGGCTTCTTCGAGACGATCGCGACGGCGGCCGAGCTGACCGGGACTGGTAGCGTCGACGGGAGTGCGGGTGACGGGAGCAGGGGCGACGGCCAGTCGCGGCTCGGTGAGTTCTGAGCGGGGGCTGCTCGGTGCGGGGGGCCACACTGTGCCACTATCTGCCGGCTCTCGGGGCGTACGTGTCGGTCTGTAGAGCTGTACGTACGCCACATAGAAAACGATTAGTCGCCCGAGACGGTGGTACCCCGTGTATGTCCGACAACAGGTGGTCGGCGAATCGGCGAACGTTTCTCACGACAGCGGGCGCGGCCGGAGTTGCTGGGCTCGCAGGCTGTTCCGGCGGCGGTGGCTCCGCCGGCGACGAAGGGTCTAGCGGGGAGGGTGACACATCGAGCGACGGCGAGACGGCGGGGTCGACCGAGTCGACGCCGACGGCACAGTTCATCTTGAATCCCGCAGAGGCGGACGTCGAGATCGAACGACAGTACCAGCCGATGTTCGAGTACCTCGAGTCCGAGGTCGACGTCGCGATCGAACCGGATCGCGCGGCGAGCTACACGGCGACGCTGCAGGCGATGCGCAACGATCAGGGCGAGATCGCGGACATCTCGCCGTCTGCGGTGGTCGCCGGCGAGGGCGTCGTCGACATCGTCGGCGTCCGGATCGCCTACGGCGCGGCCCAGTACTTCTCGACTATCACCACCACGCCCGACTCGGGGATCGAGTCGCTGAGCGACCTCGAAGGCGAACTGATCTACATGGGCGACATCCTCTCCGTGTCGGGGACGCTCGTGCCGCTCACCGTGTTACAGGACACCGGACTCGACATCGGAAGCGCTCCCGACGGCGACGCCGTCGACTTCGACGCGGAGTACTCCGATCACACCACGGCCCGCGAACAGATGGTCCAGCGCGACGACGTGATGGCGGCGACGACCGGCGCGTTCTCGTCTGCCCCGTTCGTTCCACAGGCGCAGTTCGAGGAGCTGTCACAGGACTTCGTCGACATCTCTGCGGAGTACGAGGGCGCCGGCGACGAGATCGAGTCGTCTGGCACCGAGCTCCAGCTGCTCGCCGTCTCCGACCCGATCCCACGGGCGCCGCTCGTCACCCGCAGCAACTGGGACTCTCCGGTGAAAGCGGAGCTCGAGGAAGCGATACTGAGCGTCACCGAGTCGGACCTCAGCCACGGCGACGACTACGACGGCGAGCCGCTCTGGTTCACCGGCGTCGAGGAGGGTGACTACGAGGACTACACGATGATCGCGACCGTGATGGACGAACTCGGCCTCGAGTTCGAGGACCTCTCGTAACGACAGCGGACCACCACACACTACATGAGTCGCATCACGGTCGACGGCCTCACGAAGCGGTTCGGCGACACCGTCGCGCTCGACGACGTCTCCTTCGAGATCCCCGACGACGAGTTCGTCGTCGTACTCGGCATCTCAGGGTCCGGGAAGTCGACGCTACTCCGGTGTCTCAACGGCTTGGAGACGCCCACGGCGGGGACGGTTCGTATCGACGACGCACCGGTCACGGGTCCGCGTGACGACATCGCGATGATCTTCCAACAACACAACATCATCGGACAGATGACCGCGTACTCGAACGCGCTCACCGGTTCGCTCAACCGCAACTCGTTCGTTCGATCGCTGTTCCAGTTTCAGGACGCCGCGGACAAACTCCACGCGTTGGACGCACTGGAAACGGTGGGTCTCTTAGACGAAGCCCAACAGCGCGCCCGACAGATGTCCGGCGGCCAACAACAGCGGGTCGGGATCGCTCGGGCGCTGGTCCAGGACCCGAGCGTGCTGTTGGCTGACGAGCCGGTCGCGAGCCTCGATCCGGGCTCCGCACAGCAGGTGATGGGGTACCTCCGTACCGCCGCGCGCGACCGCGGCCTCGCCGCAATCATCAGTCTTCACCAGGTGAACCTCGCGCGAAAGTTCGGTGAGCGGTTCATCGGACTCCGTGACGGACAGAAGGTGTTCGACGGGTACCGCGACGCGTTCGACATGGACGTGATAGACGAGATATACGGCGACATCGACACCGAGGAGTTGTTCGCGCCCGAAGGCTCGACGAGCGGTGACGCCAACTCGGCCGGCGGCGCCGCGGACGATGGACCGACGGGTGATGCGACGGAGGCGGCGCCCGACGGGGGGAGTCGGCGGTGAGTCACTCCGACCGCGTCCGCGACCGGTACGCGGACATCGTCCTCGCGCGGAAGGTTCGAGCCGTGGTGCTCGTGGTCGGCGTCGTCGCCACGGCCGCGGCGTTCTACTACGCCCTCACGTCGGTCGGCTTCTTCGCGGCGAACATCCCGCGGTACCTCCCGAACTTCCTCGGTGCCCTCGGCGACTTCTTCCCATTTCTCACGCTCTCGTTCCCGTACGTCGACCCAGCCGGGTTCAGTGAGTACTGGACGTTCATCGAGGAGCGGAACCTGATATGGGGTGGGCTCGGCGGCGACACGCCGCTGCTCGGCGAGGCCGGCATCACGCTGGCGATGGGTTTCGCCGGCACCGTGATGGGCTTTCCGCTGGCACTGCTCTTCGGCGTCCTCGGCTCGGGGCGGGTCACGCCATTCCCGTTCAACTTCCTCTTTCGCGGGATCATGTCGTCTATCCGCGCGATCCCCGCACTGGTGTGGGCGCTGATCTTCATCCCGCTCGGCGGTATCGGCCCCGTGACGGCGACGCTCGCGATCGCGACGGACACGATCGGCAACCTCGGGCGGCTCTTTACCGACGAGCTCGAAGAGATCGAAGACGGCCCGATCGAGGCGATGGAGACGACCGGCGCGAACAAGCCACAGACGATCACCTTCGGGATGCTCTCGCAGGTGACGACGCCGTTCATCGCGTGGACGCTGTACATCTTCGAGATCAACGTTCGTATCGCCGTCTCACTCGGGATCATCGGCGGTGGCGGTCTCGGACAGGTGTTGAGCGTCCAGCAGGGGTTGTTCGCGTTCACCAACATGATGGCGACGATCCTCGTCATCCTGGTGTTGATCATCAGCGTCGAGGTCGTCTCACAGCGCGTTCGGTCGACGCTGCGCGCGGACGAAGAGACGCAGGGGCTCGTCTCACTCCTGCTCGGGTTCCCCCAGCGGATGGCCGAGTCGCTGCTGAAGTGACCCGACCGCGGCCGTTTTGTACGGACGCCGCGTACCGACCGTATGAACCCCACGGCGGTACTCCACGGTGGATTCGGGCTCATGGTGCTCGTCGGCTTTTTGATCTCAGATCCGACGCTTCGGATCGGGGCGTTCGGACTCGGCGTGATCCTCTTCGTCGCCGGTATCGTCGTCGCACGACGCGGCGACGAGTGACCGTTCGACGCGGCGACGAGTGACCGTTCGACGTCGCGATACCCGACTACCGCC
>ERZ1034573.277-NODE-277-length-15045-cov-13.655304_pt1 | contig 15045 bp, 12 predicted proteins | sample MGYA00520641_ERZ1034573 | MGnify/ENA primary metagenome ERZ1034573 (study PRJEB33760, sample SAMEA4777724) | hypersaline lake metagenome | biome: hypersaline environment; feature: brines | place: Spain | collected 2014-08 | depth 0 m ...
CATAATTGCGAGCCAGAAATTTGGCATTGCTCGCCAGACAATTCCCCCGAGTGAAGCGGCGTAATCTGCACTTGTATTCGAGTTCATGCCGGCGTAGAAGCCCAGTGGGACACCGATGCAGATTGCAATCAGTACTGACCAGAACCCAAGCCACAGTGTTCGTGGGAGGAAATCAAGGATGAGTGCATTCACATTCGATCCCTGATACAGCAGCCATGTTTGGCCTAAATCGAACGTGAGGAGATTCCCCATCCACTCAACGTAATGTTGTAGTGGTGGTTGGTCAAGCCCGAGCTGTTGTTGTGCAGCAGTGTACTCGGCTGAATTACGTACCTGCCCTTCACTGAGCAATCGGGCAGCTGGGTCAATCGGGCCCATGAATATGATAAACCACGTCATCGTGGTTCCAAGCCAGATGACTGGTAGGCTCATCAGCAGCCGCTTGCCAAGGTACGTCAGCCGGCTCACGGCTGCGAACTCCAGACGGAAAGTGCCCGTGCGTTATTTTTCATGAATGATGTTAAAACGAATTGAATCTCTTCTGGTCGATGGCCGAGCTACCGACTGAGCATTACGTCAGTGAACGTCTGGTTTTCCATCACATCATACATCGTGATGTCGACGTTTTGATGCCAGAATCGCTGAGATGTCGTGTGAGCGAATGGCAACTCCTGTACCGATGCCCAGTTGATCTCCTCGATTGTCTGGAATGCCTCATTCCGAGAAGCTTGGTCGCCGCCAACGTAGTTGGACTCCCACGTGTCGAGAGCCTGCTGGCGCAGCGACTCCTCGTGGTAGCTTCCCTCTGCACCCCAGCGCGTGAACTGACCGCCTGGACTTTCTCCGTACAGGAATCGAAGGAAGTTCTGTGGGCCGGGATACTCCATCCCGTCGCCGAGCCCGAACACCTCCATATCGCCAGAAATCGCGCGACTGATGATGGTGCCAAACTCCGCCTGCTCAATACTCATATCGATATAGGCAGACCGAAGCTTCGATTGGAGCACGGTGAAAACCGATTCGTAGGCGCTGTTGCCAGCAATTGTGGTGCCGGTAATCGAGTAGCGGTTCGAGTCGCTGTAGCCAGCAGCCTCCATTACCTCTTGTGCGGATTGGAGGTCCGTTGTTCCGTATCCGTAGGGATAGCCGTCTTCTCCGTACTCGGTGTTTGATTGATACCCACTTTCTGCGTGCTGGTCGTACGTTTCAGCCGAACTCACGCCATCCTCAAACGTCGGATAGGGTGCAGGCGGCGTAATGTGATAGCCTGCTTTTGCATTCCCTTTGTAGATATCGCGGGCAATTTCATCCTGATTCATCGCGTAGGCGAATGCCTTCCGGACCGCTATCGGGACCTCCAGTGTGTTAAACACGAGATATTCTGTCGAGAGCGATGGAATCTCGCCGTAGTTAACCGTCATCCCATCGTCAAACGTGTAGGTCCCGACAGAACGATTCCCGTCCGTTTCTGATATCGAGACGCCATCGGGATTGAACGAGGCCGTTGGCATCCCTTCAAGAACATCGGCGTTCTGTTGTCTGAACCGGCTTAGTCGTGTGTTCCCCGATCCAACGACTGTGTACGTGATTCCGTCCAGTTCCGGCTGGCTCCCATAGTACTCATCGAACGCGGTGAGTTGTATCTCACTCCCCTTCGTCCACGAGTCGACCTGGAACGGACCAAGCCCTGCGTACGCCGGCCCATCTCCTTGGGTGGAGAAGAATTCGTTGTACGCATACTCTCCATCGTATCCTTCGATATCTCCGACGGAGCCTTCTGGAAGAATTGAGAATGCACCACCAGCAATTTGGAACAGCGTGTACTGGAACGGTGCTGCAAGCGTCATCTCAAACGTGTAGTCGTCGACCGCCTCTACCTCAAGCGAGCCCGGAACGTAGTCGGCGAGTGTCTCCTCGTCAGTTGGCTCGGAGCGTGATGGATCTTTCTCGTGAGCGATCGTCATCGTCGTTCCGATTATATCGTCGCGGTTTCGGGAGTTTTCAGAGCCTGCCAGTCGTCGATATGAGTAGACGATATCGTCTGCAGTGAATTCCGATCCGTCGTGGAAGGTGACGCCCTCACGCAGTTGGAACGTGTACGTGAGCCCATCATCAGACATTGAGTAATCTGTCGCGAGCGCGGGTTTCGGCGGATACGTGCCGTTCTCAAACTCCATCAGCGACCGGCCGTACTGGTCGTACCCAGCTCCGGACCCCTTCGCGTTGATCGGGTCCAGTGTCTGAATCGAACCAGTTGCCATCATCTGGAGCGTGCCACCAGTTGTTGGCGTTCCCCCTGAATCCGTCGTGTCATTATTTGAATCCTGGTTTGTTGATGATTCATCGGTCGCCGTGGCGTTGTCCTCGCTCGGGCCACTCTGACAACCAGTTAGTGCAGTTGCCGCACCAACTCCTGCAGCAGTCAGGAATCCCCGCCGGGTCGTATCGTTTGGCATCATCGGGACAACTTCGCGCTTGCCGTAATTACGTTGGTAATAGCGATGTATGCCCACAAGAATTCTTGTGTATGCCTACAATCATATATATACGCCTAATTATTTGGTAAAATATCAGAAGCTATTCAACCACGGATTTGAAACTCGGCGATGATGCCAGATTCAGAGACGCAAAAGAACGAGTGGCGGGCAACACTGGAACAGGCCGATAAGATGGGGACTCGGCTTAGTGATGATGGCTGGCAAGTTGTCACGGTACGGGCTGCACATGTCACACCAATTCCCCCTACAGATGACCCAGAAGGTCGACCGGGACTTGCCTACATCGCTCAGGGAGAAGTTGCTGAGCCATTCCAGCGAGTTATTAACGGTGGTACGTTCGACAATTACGAAGTATTTAATCGGGCTGTTGGGTCGGATATCTTTTCACTAACACGCGTCTCCGACACAGAGAATGAAGTAGCCGTACTTCTCGTTGGAACACTCAACCGGTCATCACTCGAAACACTGCCAGAGACTGCTATCCAGCGTGGAGAACTTTATTCACACGTCGACTTGTTGGACGGGACTCGGCTCGGAAGCTTTCATCACAGTACCCCCTCGCTCTTCTTCCCGGGTGAATCGGAGTGAATAGTGATGAGGCAGCCGGATCGGTTCTCGCTCGACTCAATAATCCGGCTGGTGAGCACACACGCTTTGCAGTCATCGCTGATCCGCACGTATCAACCCGCTCAGAGGGGACATCGAAGTTGTTTGAACAGACCGAGGAGCATTTTGAAGCAGCTATCGAGGATATCAACAAGCGAGAGGTCGATGCCGTCCTATCACCGGGTGACCTGACCAAAGACGGTGAACCGTGGAACTACGACGCTGTCGACAAGGCAGTTTCAAGACTCGATGCACCGTTTCTCGCAGTTCCAGGTAATCACGATGTGCCGAAGTCTCGTGATGAGCACAATACGGCCGATATTTCGTGGTTTGCAAAGCAGTATGGACCGGGAACGTTGCCATTCCACACGACTATCGGCGGCATGGACGTAGTTGGCGTTAACAGCGCTGGAACTCGCAATCGATTGTTCGAGAGCCATGACGGTCGTGTAACAGACGAAGACAGAGCGTGGCTACGAGAGACGCTCACTGATGCTGGCCCCTCAATTGTACTTGTCCACCACAATTTCCCACCGGTCTCTGACCAGATTTCTGCCCACCGGGAAGCGGAACCTGAGATGCATCTCCCGCCCGTGATGCGTGATCCCAAACCGTTTGCAGATGCGCTTGCTGAGGGAGGTGCCGACCTCGTTTTTACCGGCCACTATCATTTACCCGCCACTGGACGCTACGCAGGCGTTCGCGAAATCGCTGCGCCAACTACGTGTTCGTTCCCACAGGCGTACCTCCTGTGTGAAACTACACCCAATGGTACTGTCGTTCGGTTCATCCCCATTGGAGATGAACAATCCCTTGGCGAAGCGCATGCTCAACGCACAAATGAATCGACTACATCACGTGGACTGACAGCCATTGCGGCGGCTCGTGTCGCCTCGCTCCCGCTTGTAGATGAGCACAATAATAAATAGGCACTAACGCTGAGGAGAATCAAGGATTGACATCCTCCTCCGCCTGAAGGCGGAGGAATCCCGACCGCATTTGAGATATTAGGGTTTGCAGTCTACCACTTGTTCCCTCGGTAAGAATCCGTGAGACAAGTCATATAGGTAGACTCCGGGCTGTGCCAACCAGCCGATACTCCTATCCCCACCCAAATCGGGTGCAGACTCGGAGTTACTTTGATTGATGTCGAGGCGGATGTTCTCCGCCCCGTTCACGTCAGCATTGAACGCATCATCATGTTCTTCACACACGTACAAGCCACGTTCGACACGCTGACTGTCGTCTTCCCTACCGCAGACGCAACACGTCTTGCCTCATCAAAATACATTATATCAATCTATCCTGTGTTCTGTGAGTCACACGCTTTCCGAGATACTCCCAGGGGCTTCTCCCTCAATCAACAACATACTTCTTCGACCGCGAGAGCGGGACGTTTCACACGAGAGAACAGGTCGTGTCGTAGACCAGCAAATATCCCACCTGCGGGACGGGAAGCCCCGCCGTTCACGACGGGGAGGATGTCACGGTGCCGTACCGAACTAGAGGCTCTGCTGAAATCGTTAAGAACTGATAGAATCGGCGGGCGAGATACAGAGCCACGTCCACTCTAATCGTTGCCACCCGATAACTATATATTAAAAAACACTAATACATATCTGGTTTTTTATACTTGGTCCGTCCCAAATATAATGATGCAAAAAGCCGTACTCCTCAGGTGTCCAATCTGCGACTCAGTCCGGACACTCGAAGGTGAAAGAAACAGATACGCAAAAAATGACCTGTATAAAACTGCCAAGAATCATCTAGCCTCGCATAATCTCGACGAAACTAAATCTGCAATCCGAAAATGCGAGATAGTTTCTGACGCCGTTGAGATTGTCATTTATTCAGAGGACCACGACCCGCTTCCGAACAAAGAATGGAAACAACGAAACGCTACTTGGCTCCCAGAAAATGTTCTGGATCGAGTGGATACGTCTAACCCTTCGCCTGAATCATCAGCTGACACGACGCCGATTCAACTCCACAACGAGGATTGACTAGTCACACCCAAGAGGATTCAGAGAATGAGTATTCGTATCACACTCTATGAAAGTCGTTCAGCCTGAGTAAACATGGAGACTAGTGTTCACTTCCAAACATTCGGGTGTCCATCCACAATACTAAATCTCTCTCGACAGGTGATCTAGTGAACGACAGAGAGCTTAGTGATCCCAAGTACTACCTCAACAGAGAACTCTCCGAGCTCGCATTCCAGGAACGAGTTCTTGAAGAGGGAATGGATGGACGCAATTTACCGCTTGAACGTCTTCGATTTCTAGCGTTCTTCACAAAAAACACTGACGAGTTCTTTATGAAACGCGTTGGTGGGCTTAAACAGCAGATTGATGCCGGGATATCTGAGACGACACCGGATGGCCGGACACCGAAACAACAGTGGGTTGAAGTGCTCGATACTGCCCGTCCACTTTTTCGCCAACAGTCTGAATATTGGCAGTCAGTACTCAAACCGACGCTTGCAGAGGAAGGGATCGAGATTTGTACTCCTGACGAGCTAACCGTAGGGGCGCAAGAACAGTTGCGTACGTACTTTGAGGAGTCCATTCTCCCGACTCTGACACCACTCGCATTTGATCCAGCTCACCCATTCCCGTTCATCTCGAACCTCTCTCTTTCGCTTGCTGTTCTCTCGTCGAATGGAGGTAACGAGACAACATTCACCCGAATCAAGATACCTCCGAACCAGCCTCGATTGATAGATGTCCCCACTGAGGCCGATCGATATCTTCTCATCGAAGACCTCATCGAATGTAATCTAGATCTACTACTCCCCGATCTTGACATTCGCGATGTCTCAAAATTCAAAGTGACTCGGAACGCCGAGGTACGACGCAACGAAGAGGTCGCTGAGGACCTCACTGAGATGGTTGAGGACGTTCTTGAACAGCGACGCTTCGCAACGGTGGTTCGACTTGAAGTTGACGCCGATATGCCTGCTGAGTCGCTGTCGATTCTTAAAACCCAACTTGGATTAGCCGACCGAGAAATATTCCATCGGACTGGTCCGATTGATTTTGAGGACTTTTTTAAACTCATTGAGATTGATCGCCCTGATCTCAAACCCTCCTCTTGGACGCCCAAACCACACCCACGATTAGGCTCGTTGGCAAGTGACAGCTCAGATAATATGACGGAGATATTTGATAAGGTTAAAAAGGAGGATATCCTCGCGCATCACCCGTATCATTCCTTTGAGGGAACAGTTCAACGGTTCCTACACGCGGCGGCGAACGATCCTGACGTACTCGCTGTGAAGGCAGCAATATATCGAACTGCGAGTGATTCAAAAGTTATTGAAAGCCTCATCAATGCCGCAGAAAACGGCAAACAGGTAGCCGTGATGGTCGAGCTGAAGGCTCGATTCGACGAAAAAAACAATCTCGAGTGGGTCCGACAACTTGAACAAGAGGGAATCCACGTAGCCTACGGGACTGTCGGTTTGAAGACTCACACGAAGACGGCGCTCGTTGTTCGGCAAGAAGACGATGGCGTTCAACTCTACTCACACATCGGTACCGGAAACTATCACTCAGGGACGGCGAAGGGGTATTCCGATTTGGGATTATTGACTGCAGATCGGGATATTGGGTTTGATCTCACGAAGGTGTTCAATTTCTTCACCGGGCCGACGCTCGATAACCGATTCCGAAAGCTCCTGATTGCACCTGTGACGATGCGCGAGCGGTTCACTGAGATGATCAGACGGGAAATTGATCACGCCCATGCTGATCGGAAGGCACGGATTGTAGTCAAGATAAATGGGCTTGAAGATCTTGAGATGGTCAAGGAGCTCTATCGTGCCTCGATAGCTGGTGTCGAGATCGACCTTATTGTTAGGGACATCTGCCGGCTTCGCCCCGGTATCGATGGGCTGAGCGAGAACATCACTGTACACTCGATTGTAGGTCGATTCCTTGAACACGCTCGAATATTTTACTTCGAGAACGGGGGAACCCCCGAGTGGTATATCGGTTCTGCCGACTGGATGACGCGAAATCTCGACTATCGAGTAGAGGCTGTTACTCCAGTCGAGAATACAGAACTGCGCAGACAACTCAGGTTCATCTTGGAGGCATCACTGAAAGATAACCGCCGCCGGTGGATAATGCAAAGCGACGGAAGCTACGAACGAGTCTTCCCCGATGACGGACCGGTGCGAGACATCCAAGAGATCTTAATGAAAGCGACTGAAGCAGCTCTCGACCGCGGCCACGGGCCAGGAATGGTCGTCGATACAGATCTCATTGATTCAACTCTCCTCATTGAGGATGTCGCAGAGGACAAAACGAACACCGTATCTGAGGAGTCAGACGAAGTCACTGCCGACGATGATAGAGAACAGGCCCATCCGAATGGTGGGGACGAGTCTGTCTTCGACACCCACTCAGACCACTGGTATCAACCTGATAGCGAGACGTACGACTGGGCCGTTCGAACGACAGCCGGTGAACGACGATACTACAAGACACGTGATGGAGCGCGAGGTCGTCTTCAGGCCGAATATGAGTGATTCCGTGTCAGGTGTGTAAGTCTAGGCTGGGTCAACGACTTTGGAAGTAGCGCGTTCTTGATGCGTTTTCCCCTCTACAGTGATGAATTCATCATTCCGATAGTCGTACGCTGTGAGTGTTCCTCCGTAGACGCAACCGGTATCAAGGCAAACAGCATATTCTCGATTAACCGGGTGGTCATGAACGGTGTGGCCGAAAAAGACGCGGTACGGCCCGTCGTAGTCATCATACCAGAACGGTCCGTCATACCCGTTCCCGTGCGGGGCACGCATCGTCAACAGCTCATCAACGGTGTGGTGTTTAAGCTGTCGCTGAGGATCGATACCGCCATGCACAACAAGTATGTCGTCGAACGAGATGGCAACAGGAAGTGAATTAAGATAGTCGAGGTCTCCGTTACGGAGCCAGTCTGGGTTCTTGTCGCCGCGCACGATCTTCTGTTCGTTATTTCCACGGACGCTGACGAGACGTGAATCCTCACGGACGAGATCAATGACACCAGGACTATCTGGCCCTTTTCTCACCAGATCACCGACTAAAAAGACAAAATCGTCATCATCTAAGTTGAGTTCCGCAAGAAGAACCTCAAGAGCGACACGACTTCCGTGGACATCTCCAATAATATAGACTCCTCGATCACTACTTATTTCGAACCGATCGTGCTGTGCTTCAACGTCGGTATTGAACTGAGGTTTTGTGCTCATTTAATCTGGTCTAGTGTCGAGTCAGTTGTTCTGAGAGTTGGTCTACAGGTTGATTTACCTCTGTTCTACATGAATCAGTTGCTAATAGAGGGCAATACTGCTATGTAGTTCTCGGTGATTGACCGTGTTCTTCTGTGTGGATTCATCAAGTTGACAATCACTAAGTGATAATTCACGCCGGCCCTGTTGAAATCCTATTCTTCAGATGCAAACTGGAGTGAAACAGCTGGTCGATGATGCCTGGTATTGACTACCGAGAATGTTACCAGCTCAGAGAAAAGTTGCGATCACCGTGTGAGATACACTGCGCGAATGTAGCAGCCTGCTCATCAGTAATTAAGACTATTTAATTCGGTCAGACAATTAGACGCTGTGTCATTTTAGCGGTCCACCGCTTGATGATTACTGAATGCAGGGACCTACGTGTCTACAAATTCAACATTTGTGATCTCGAACCGCGCTCCGCCGCCGGTCCCATCTGTAACACGAATGTGCCAACCGTGGGCATCAAGACCTTCGAACCACTCCGCGATCTTGATGGTGACGACGACGATGCGCTCGTCTCGGCGGTCGCCGACTGGAGCACCGAGCAAATCCACGAGAACGACAAGGTCCCGGGGTCGCGGAGCGTGCGGCGACAGGCGGCGAAGCTGTGTCGCGCGAACGGGTACCAGATTCGCAACGACGACTGGCTCGGCGTGTGAACTACCCCTGCCTACTCGGCAACGCTTTGCGTTGCTTCCTTGAGGCAGGGGCTTCCTGTTTCGACGACGCGACTTGCAGAAACAGACTCTCGATGAGTTTGCTCCACAGCGGTCGCAGTCTCCGCAGGCGTTCTATCTTCGGAGTGAACCACTCCTAGCTTCTCCAAGCCGCGTTCCCAGACGTTCAACGCAGCGTTATAGTCACGGTCAGTAGTGTATCCGCAACTCGGGCAACTGTGTTCTCGGACCCAGAGCGGTTTGTCGGTTTTGACACCACACTCGTTACATGCTTTCGTGGTGTCTTTCGGGTCAACTTCCACGACGTGACAGCCACGCTTTCGTCCGTGGTGTTTCAGAATGGTGATGAAGTCACGCCACCCGATTTCGTGCGTATTCCGACTATTCCGGCCGCTTTCCAGCATCCCCTTCACGTTCAGATTTTCCACGAATACGGCATCGTACTCAGTGGTGTAGAACGCCGCGACTTTGTGCTTGAAGTCTGATTTCTTGTTCCGCATTCGTTTGTGGACTTTGGCCACCATCTGTCGCTGTTCTTCCCAGTTATTACTGCCGTGCTGTTTCCGCGATAAGTTCCGTTGCTCGTGTTCCAGCCGTTCCCGGTCGCTGGATAGGTTGAGGCGGCCGAGTTGTCTGCGGTCGGAATCGTGGATGAAGTTCAAAATACCGAGGTCAAGCCCCACGGTATCTTTGGTGTCTAGCTCGGCTGGGTCGGGTTTGTCGGGTTCGGCTTGTTCGACGTTGAGACAGGCGAACCATGCACCAGTACGGTCTTTTTTGATCGTGACGTGCTTCACGTCAGTCTCGTCTAGAAGGTCGCGGTGCAACCGGATAGGAACCTGTAGTGTTTCGCCGTTGACTTTCTTCAAAGTGAGGAGTCCACGCCCTGACGGGCCACTGTTGTCATCGAGTTCGAAACCCGTCTGGCGGTACGTGAAACTCCGGTACTCGTGTGGTGCTTTCCAGTTCAACGAGCCAACGTCGTACCCGGCGTCTCGCCGTTTAGCGAGATTCGTGATGTTCGTTTCAATCTGCTCGACAGCTTGTTGCAGCACTGTCGAGTATACGTTGTTCAGGTCGGTCCACCAGTCTTTCAACTCAGGGAGTTCGTCTCGGACTTGTGTGACGCGCTGTTTGACCGTTCCAGCATCTTCGGGGATGCGGTTAAACCGGTGAAGCGCGTGGTTGTAGACCTGTCGCACGGTATCGCGTACCCAGTCTAGTCGCTCCCGCTGCTGACCGTCAGGGAACAGCCGGTATTTGAGTACGTAATCCATGCGTCGTACATGGATTATCCAGGCGCAGGAAGGTAAAGGTGTGCGCCCAGCTTCGCGGGGCGATTCATCTCCGCCCTACTCGCTCCCTTCGGTCGCTTCTTGAGGACGGAGGCTTCTCGCCCAATCAGCTAAACAGGCTACGGTCCACTGCTATTTTCTCCTTGTGCGTTCGCACCTGTTCGCTTCGAACTCCGCCTGTGAAATCGTGTACCGGACCATGTCGTACACGCCGCCGTCGGGGTCCACCGTACTGCGACGCATCCGTCCCTCGCGGCGACCGCCGAACCGGTCGACGTACTTCGTGATGGCGCGTTCCGACGGCTCGTTCTCGGGGACGTGTTTGACGGCGACCATCGCCAAATCGAGTCGGTCGAAGGCGAGTTCGAGCAGGCGGGCCGCACGCTCACCGGAGTAGCCGTTTCCCCACGCTTGCTTGCGGAGCCACGCGCCGAGCGTGGCGAGCTCGCGGTCCCAGTCGACGCCGAGCCCGCCCATGCCGACGAACTCACCCGCCAGTTCGCCCTCGGTCGCGTACAGCGCGTACTGGCTCGCCTCGCCGTTCGCGAACTGCTCGCCCGACCGCTCGATGAACTCGGCGGACTCCTTTGGCGTCTCGTGGGGATCCCACGTCACGTAGCGCGTAATCTCGTCGATGTGTGGCGCGTCGGCGTTGACGTACTGATAGAAGTCGAGGGGGTCGAACGTCTCCGGGCGAAGCGCCTCGTAGCGAAGGCGGTCGGATTCGAGCATCTCGGGAAACAGCGACATACTCGTCGGGCGAACGGAGAGGGCTAAAACGGTTCCCCGCCCTGTCAGTGAGTGACAGACGAAGCGAAGTGACTGTCCGAAACGACTACCCACCGGCCCCCGCTACCGTGGACAAGAACAGACGCATGCAGGGACCAGTATGACAGATTGGACGGAGAAGTATCGTCCGACGACGCTGTCGGAGGTGCGAGGAAACAACTCCGCGCGCGACGACCTGAAGGAGTGGGCGGAGACGTGGGACGACCACAGGGAGGCGGTTATCATCTACGGCTCACCCGGCGTCGGCAAGACGAGCGCGGCCCACGCACTCGCCAACGACATGGGGTGGCCGGTCATCGAACTCAACGCCTCGGACCAGCGCACCGGCGACATCATCGACCGTGTCGCGGGTGAAGCGGCGAAATCGAGCACGCTCACGCAGGCGAAAGAGGGAGAGCCGGGTCGACGGCTCGTCGTCATGGACGAGGCCGACAACATCCACGGCACCTACGACCGCGGCGGTGCCCGCGCCGTCACGAGTATCGTGAAGGAGGCGAGCCAGCCGATGGTGCTCATCGCGAACGAGTTTTACGACATGTCCCGGGGGCTCCGCAACGCCTGCCAAACCATCGAGTTCCGTGACGTGTCGGCCCGCTCCATCGTCCCGGTGCTCCGTGACCTCTGCCGGAAGGAGGAAATCGAGTTCGACGAGGACGCCCTCGAACGCATCGCCGAGCAGAACAGCGGCGACCTCCGCGGGGCAGTAAAGGACTTACAGGCAGTCGCGGACGGTCGCGACGCCATCAGCGTCGAGGACGTGACCAGCGGCGAGCGCGACACGACGAAGGGCATCTTCGAGTTCCTCGATTCCGTCCTCAAGGAAGACGACCCCGAAGCGGCTCTCTATCTCACCTACGACGTGGACGAGACGCCCGACGACCTGCTGTTGTGGGCCGAGGACAAGGTTCCGAAGGTGTACGATGCCGGCGAACTCGCTCGCGCGTACGACTACCTTGCGCGCGCCGACCGCTGGCTCGGGCGGGTCCGTGCGACGCAGAACTACTCCTACTGGCGGTACGCGACGGACAACATCGCGGCCGGCGTCGCCGCGGCCCGCAACGAGACGCGCGGCGGCTGGACCCGCTACGGCGGTGCGCCCTACCGCTCGTCGAAGGACACGACCCGTGATGAGGTTGCGACCCAGATTGCGCGGGTGGCGGGCGTCTCCACCGCGACCGCCCGCCGCGATATCGTCCCGTTCCTCGCCGTGATGACGCACCACTGCAAGAACCGCGACCTCACGGTCCGGATGGCTGCCCGCTACGAGTTCGGGACGAGCGAGGTCGCGTTCGTCACCGGCTCCGGCGAGTCGACGAACAAGGTGCAGTCGGTCGTCGACGACGCCGAGGAACTGCGGGCCGAGGCCGCCGAGGCTCACGGTGGCGACGTGTTCATGGAGCGCGTCGAGGACGCCGCCGCGGAAAGCGAGTCGGCACAGGCCGAAAGCGGGAGCGTCGAGACCGTCGACGAGGACGTACTCGCCGAGGAGGAGCCGGACGAGGAGCCGACGGAGCCGGACGACGACTCACAGTCCGGGCTGTCGGATTTCATGTGAGCTACTCGCCGAGACCCGGAATCGCGACCCGTTGCTCGACGCGACCCATCAGCGCCGACGCCGAGAGCACGAGACCGAGATAGATGACACCAGCCACCACGAGCAGCTCGAAGTAGCGGAAGTTTCCCGAGGCGATATCCCGCGTCCGCTTGTACAGTTCGGGAACGGTGATGAACGCCGCCAGCGAGGAGTACTTGATGAGGTAGACGAGCTCGTTGCTCCAGCCCGGAATCCCGTACCTGAGTCCCTGCGGCAGCACGATACGCCGGATGGTCTGGAGCTTCGATAACCCGACCGCACGACCGGCGGTGAGCTGACCCACCTCGACCGACTGAAGCGCAGACCGGATGTACTCTGCCTGATACGCGGAGCTGTTGATGGTGAAGCCGATCATTGCGACCAGTGCCGCCTGTGCGGGGATGAACCCTTCACCGACGAACGGGAGTTCACGCAGCGTCGCCGACAGCGACAGCCCGTAGTAGAGGACGAACAACTGCGCGAGCAGCGGCGTCCCCCGGATGAGCTCCGTGTAGCCGAGCGCTGCCCACCGGGTCACGGGACCGCCGTAGACGCGGGTGACGGCGAGCGGAACCGCGATGACCAGTCCCGCGGCCATCGCAACAACCGTGAGGATGATGGTGAGCCACGTCCCGGTGACGGCGGCAGGAAGCGCATCGCCCGCCACTCGGAGGAACGAGAACAGGCCGCCGATGCGTGTCCCGTCCCACGTCGTCGCGAGCGTGCGGAACGTCTCGACGGGTAACAGCGGCGCGCGTGGGTCCATCCCGAGCAGGTCGGCTCCGACCCACTGGTAGAGCCACCTGACGACGAGATATCCCCAGAAGACACCGAACGCGAGCCACCGGAACAGCCCGCCGCCGGTCACCTTGACGACGCGGCCCCGCACCGTCGATGCCGCGCTCATCGGTCGATGCCACCGTGGAGTTCGGTGAGCCGGCGGAGGAACGTCCCCGTCCGCTCGTGTTCCGGTCGCTCGAACAGCTGTTCGGGTGGTCCCTGCTCGACGAGCCGACCGTCGTCCAGGAAAGTGAGCCGCGAGGCGGTCGAGCGGGCAAAGCCCATCTCGTGGGTGACGACGAGCATCGTCATTCCCTCCTCGGCGAGGTCACGCATCACTGAGACGACCTCGCCGACGAGCTCTGGGTCGAGCGCGCTCGTCGGCTCGTCGAACAGCATAATTTCGGGGTCCATCGCCAGCGCGCGAGCGATGCCGACCCGCTGTTTCTGCCCGCCCGATAGCTCTGCGGGGTATGACTCCGCCTGCTCCAGCAGGCCGACCCGTTCGAGGTGGTCGTGCGCGTCCGCGACGGCCTCCTCCTTGGAGAAGCCGCGCACCCGTCGCAAGCCGAGCGTGACGTTCTCCAGGGCCGTGAGATGAGCAAAGAGGTTGAAGTCCTGAAACACCATTCCGACCTGCTGGCGGAGTTCGTTCTCGTCGCGGGCGTAGATGGAGGTGCCGTCGAGTCGGATGTCGCCGCTGTCGATGTCGGTGAGGCGGTTCACGCACCGCAACAGCGTCGACTTTCCGGAGCCGGAGGGACCGATGATGACCTCGACGGCTCCACGGTCGACGCCGAAGGAGATGCCGTCGAGCACCTCCTCCTCGCCGTACGACTGGTGAACGTCGGCGAACTCGAGCAGCGTCACCGGCCCTCACCTCCTGGAATCGCGAACCGTCGCCCGAGCGCGTCGAGCGAGAGGTTCGTCGTCATCGTGAGGACGAAGTACACGGCCGAGATGGCGAGGAAGATCTCCAAGACGGCGGTGTTCCCCTGTTCGGTGAGATAGAGGTTCGTCCCGCGGGTGAGCAGCTCGCCCAGTCCGATGGCGTACGCCACGGAGGTGTCCTTCAGGACGATGGTGAACTCGTTTTGGAAGCCGGGAATCGACCGCCGAAGCGCCTGCGGGACGGTGACCCGTCGGATGGCGTCGAGCTTCGACATCCCGACCGACCGAGCCGCCTCCATCTGGCCGTCGCCGACCGACTGGAGCGCGCCGCGGAATATCTGTGACTGGTAGGCCGCGCTCCGAATCCCCAGTCCCAGCGCCGCTGCCCAGAACGCTGCTATCGTGAGCGGGAACAGGAAGTAAAACGCCACGAGGATGATGACGATGGGCGTCCCGCGAACGAGGACGCCGGCGCGTTCGACGAGCCCGCGGCTGTAGCCGGAGCCGTACGTCTCGATGATGCCGGCCGGCAAGCCGAGCAGGAATCCGAGGACGACGCTCACGGCCGTCAGACAGACGGTGAACACCAGTCCCCACCCGAGGTACACCCAGTTCGCGGCGATGTACTCCCACGCGCCAGACTGCAGCAGCA
>ERZ1034573.279-NODE-279-length-14992-cov-8.862757_pt1 | contig 14992 bp, 15 predicted proteins | sample MGYA00520641_ERZ1034573 | MGnify/ENA primary metagenome ERZ1034573 (study PRJEB33760, sample SAMEA4777724) | hypersaline lake metagenome | biome: hypersaline environment; feature: brines | place: Spain | collected 2014-08 | depth 0 m ...
TCCGAACCGGAAGGATCGGAATCGGCCGGGACGGGAGCTCAGTCGGCGGGCGCAATGCGGTAGATCGGTGCGGTGTCGGCGTCGACTGCTACGTAGAGATGACCCGAGACCGGCGACACCGTCACGTCGCGGAGGCGCTGGTTACGGTCGGCCAGCAACGGCGTCACCTCCGTCACCTCGCGCCCGTCGACCGTAAAGTGCGCGAGATATCGTTTGGCCAGGCCGGCGACGAACAGGTCGCCACGCCAGTCGGGAAACGCCTCCCCGTCGTAGAAGGTGGTTCCGCTCGGCGGGAATCCGCCACTCCCACAGGGCCACCCGTAGACGGGCGCGACCACGTCGTCACGCTCCTCGTGCGGGACGCCGACCGGGTCGTCGGTGCCGTACTCGCAGGAGTTGTCCGCGACGGGCCAGCCGTAGTTCGCACCCGGCTCGAGAACGTTTATCTCGTCCCCGTCGCGCTCGCCGTACTCCGTCTCCCACACCGCACCCGTCTCGGGATGGATCGTGAGCCCCTGTGGATTCCGGTTGCCGTAGGTGAACACCGCGTCCGAGGCGTCCGGATCGTCGACGAACGGGTTCGAGTCGGGGATCGACCCGTCGTCGTGCAGCCGTAACACCGAACCGAGGTCGTCGTCAAGCAGTTGTGCGACGTGATTCGGGCCGAAGTCCTTGAACTGCCGGTCGCCCACGCTAACGTAGAGATACCCCTCGGTATCGAAGACGGCTCGCGAGCCGTAGTGGCCGTTCGACTCGACGAACGGGCGGGCGGTGTAGATCGGTTCGACGCTGGTGAGCCGCCCCCGGTCGTGATCGAGTCGGCCGCGACCGACGCGCGTGGTCGACCCACCCTCGCCCGCGACGGAGTACGTGAAGTAGACGAGCCGGGTCGAGTCGAAGTCGGGGTGTAGCGTCACGTCGAGTAGCCCACCTTGGCCGCGGGCGTGGACCTCGGGGACCCCTGCCAGCGTGGTTCGATCACCGGTGTCCAGGTCCGCTAACAGGAGCCGTCCAGCCTGCTCGGTCACCAGCAGCCCGGATTCGTCGGGGAGGACGGCGAGGCCCCACGGGTTCGCGAGACCGGTCAGCGCCTCGGTGACGGCGACGTCGGCGGTCGACTCGGAAGCGGCCGATCGCCTCGCCCGGTCGGGTCCCGTCGACGTCCCGCGTGGTGTCGAGCCCGCCGACTCGCTCGCCCCGGACCCCCCATCGGGCGTGCCAGCACAGCCCGTCACCGAGCTAGAGAGGGCTACTGCTGCGAGCAGGCGGCGGCGTGACACGCGTGCATCGACCATGGTCGGTGGGTGGCACCACGGGCGTATGAGAGTACGGGTAGGCTCGCACGGGCCCGCGCGGGCGGGTCCGCTCGTTCCGGTGCCCGTTCGACACGCCGTCCGTCGCCTTCGCCACGGCCGTCGGGGCGACCGCTCCACGAATCCACAATTCACTTACCCTCGCTCGCCACACTTCGGATATGATCCACGTCGTCGGCGGCGGCATCGCCGGGCTCGCCGCCGCCTATCGACTCCAGCAGCGGGGATACGAGGCGACGGTGCTGGAGGCGAGCGACGACCTCGGCGGGTTGGCGGCGACGTATTCGACCGCCGGCGACGAGGTCGAACGGTTCTACCACCACCTCTCGAAGTCCGAGGAGACCATCGTCGAACTGGCCGAGGACCTGGGGCTGGGCGACCGCGTGGAGTGGCGGATCGGCAAGAACGCCTACTACGTCGACGGCGTCGTCCACCCGCTCGACACCCTGCCACAGATCGCCGCCTACCCCCACCTGAGCCTCTACGACACGTTCCGGCTCGGCCTCCTGACCCTCGAAATCGACGTTCGGGGTGGGTGGCCGCGCTTCGACACGTACGACGATCTGACCGAGTTCGAGGACGTGCCGATCGAGGACTTCCTCCGCTCGCACGCCACCCGCGGCGTCTACGAGAACTTCTTCGAGCCGCTGTTGGACGCGAAGTTCGGCGACCGAAAGGGCGACGTGAGCGCCGCGTGGCTCCTCGGCCGCATCAAGTTCCGGGGGGAGCGCGACCTGCGCCGCGGCGAAATCCTCGGCTACTTCCAGGGTGGCTTCGCCGCCCTGATCGACGCCCTCGTCGACGCGGTGGGTCGGGAGAACGTCGTGACCGGCGCGCGGGCGACGGACCTCGGCGTCCGGGGCGGCACGGTGGAATCGATCACCGTCGACACCGCGTCGGGCACGGAGCGACGCCCGACCGACGGCGTCGTCGTCGCGACGATGCCGAACGTGCTCGAGGAGCTGACGGGCTACACCTGTGATATCGACTTTCAGGGCGCCGTTTGTGCCGTGGTGACGATGGACGAGTCGTTGACCGAGACGTACTGGCTCAACGTCGCCCACGACGCGCCGTTCGGCGCGCTGATCGAACACACGAACTTCGTTCCGCCGGCGCGATACGGCGGCGATCACCTGTGCTACGTCGCCAGTTACGTCCAGGACCCCTCGGAGGACGTGTGGCGGATGGACGACGACGCGTTGCGGGAGACGTGGCTGGGCCACATCGCGGGGATGTTCCCCGGCTTCGACCCCGCGGACGTTCGCGAGTTCCGCGTGGCGCGCAACCCGCGGGCGGCGCCGGTGTACGAGCGGGGCTACCTGGAGATGGTGGTGCCGTACGAGCTATCGGAAGCGGTCGGCGAGGGCGTCTACTACGCGGGGATGGCGAGTCGGGCGCAGTACCCCGAGCGAAGCCTGAACGGAGGGGTCGTCGCCGGGTTCGAGTGTGCGGATCGGATCGCGGAGAACTAAGCCTCGCCGTCCTCGACGCCGGGGGCGACGGAGACGTCCACGTCGTCGGGTTCCGCCTGGCCGCCGACGACGAGGTTGCCGTCGCCGTCCTCGACGTAAACGTCGTCGGCGAAACCGCCTTCGGCGTGGGGATGGACGGGGTCCTCGATGCGGTCGGGCGTCGACGGGGCGTCCGGCAGGTCGCCGCCGTACTCGCCGAGCGGGTCGGCGATAGTGATGCCGTGGCGCTCGAAGAAGTCGCCGTAGCGGTCGTGGTGGTCGTCGAGTTCGTCGGCGGGGAACTCCATCATCTCGGTCCAGCCGTGGTTGTAGAACTCGAAGTTGGCTTGGACGTGAGTGATTTCGCGGGCCTTCGCCTCGGAGAAGCCCTCGTCGAGGGCGTCGACGTAGGTGTCGAACGTATAATCGAAGAACGCCTCCAACCGCGGCTCGCGCTCCGCACGGCGACCCTCTGTGGCCTTCGACCCGAATACGTCGACGTGAAGATCGACGAGTTTCTCACGCACCACGTCGCCGACGACGGGCATGGTGAGCGCCTGCTTCGCGGCGAAGTGACGGACGTTCTGACGGAGTTTCATCGGGTGCCGTTGGGATCGTTCGGTCTTCAACCCAACGGTACCGTGGCGGCGGCGTCGGGGATTGCGGCGAGTTTCGCGGATAGCAATCGACATTAACCCGTACCCCCAAACGTCCGGACATGAGTCAGTCGTATGTGATCATCGGTGACGGGATCGCGGGGAGTTCTGCCGCCGAGACGTTGCGCGAGGAGGCGCCCGACGCCGAGATCACCGTCATCACCGACGAGGGGGAAGCCCTCTACAACCGCATCCTCATCAAGGAGTTCGCGAAGGGGAAGCTCCCGGAGATGCCCATCTCCATCCACGAGCCGTCGTGGTACGCGGACCGCGACATCGACCTGCGGCTCGACACGCTGGTGACGAACATCGACCCCGAGGGGCACCGCCTTCGAACCCACGAGGACGAGACGATCGAGTACGACAAGCTACTGGTCGCCACCGGCGGGACGCCGACGCAGCTGCCGGTCGAGAACAGCGACGCCGACGGCATCCACCACTTCTGGACGTTCCAGGACGCCCGCGCGATCCGCGAGCACGCGGCGCAGGCCGAGACGGGCATCGTCGTCGGCGCCGGGCTGTTGGGGATCGACCTCGCGGCTATCTGTGGCGAACAGGACGTGGAGGCCCACTACCTCATGCGCGGCGACTGCTGGTGGCGCTACGCGCTCTCGACCGAGGGGGCGGAGATCCTCCACGAGGCCATGCGCGAACGCGGCGTCACTCCCGTGTTTCAGAGCGGCGTCGACCGCTTCGAGACGGACGACGACGGCCGCGTAACCGCAGCGATCGACCCCAACGGCGACCGCTACGAAGGTGACTTCGTCGGTATCGCGATCGGTCTCGATTTCAACACGGAGCTTCTGCACGGGACGGGCGTCGAACGCGACGACGGCATCTTCGTCGACGAGTACATGCGGACGAGCGTCGACGATGTCTACGCCGCCGGCGACATCACGCGCTATCACGATACGATCCTCGGCGAACGCGCCCAGAACGGCTCGTGGGACAGCGCCAAGTCGCAGGGCACGACCGCGGCGAAGAACATGCTCGACCCCGGCTCCGAACCCTTCCGTTTCGTCTCCTCGTACTCCATCACCCACTTCGACTTCCCGTTCCTCTCGTTCGGTCACCCCACTATCGGCGACGACGAGTGCGAGCGCAAGTACTCCGACACCGAGTGGCGTCGGCTGGCGTTCAAGGACGGCAAAATCGTCGGCGGCGTCCTGATCGGCGACCTCTCGCCCCAGAGCGCCTACAAGAAGCTGATGCGCGAGGAGCGCGTCGTCGCGGATCAGAAGGACGTGTTGCTGGAGAAGTCGGTCGACCTCGACGAGTTGGCGCCGGCACAGGAACAGTGAGTTAGGGCCAGTCGTCCCGCGTCTCGCCCTCGAACGGATCCTCTTCGGAGTCCTCGCCCAACTCCCACTCCGCGAACTCCGCCGCCTCCTCGATGGAGAGATACTCCCAGCCGTGTCGCTCGGCCGTCTCGCGGTCGTCCTCGCTCGTCCCGATGAAGACGTGGCGGTCGGTGTCGAACTGGTCGCGGACGTTGTCGAGGCTCTCGTCGACGCCCCGTGGACCCGAGAAGAAGTCCTGCCGGAGGCGTCGCTTGCGCGTGAAGTTAGTGACGACGTACGTCGGTTCGTCGCTCAGGACGCCCACGTACTCGGTCCACTGCCGGGCGCCGTCGAACACCGCGTTCGGATCGGCGAGGGCTTGGAGCGCCTCGAACTCGAACGCGAGCGTCATCGTCCCGCCGCTATCCATACGCGTCCTACCGCCGGACCGGACAAAACGGCTTCGGTCCGGGCGACGCCGCCGTTACTTGATGTGGTAGTAGTCGGTGAAGACGACGACGTCGCCCTCGTTCAGCCCGGAGAGGGTACTCGGGTCCCGCGGCGATGCCCCCGCCGCGACGTTGAACAGATACTCCTGTGCCGAGTCGTCGAGTTCGTCGAAGTGACGCACTCGAGCCGTCTCCGGCACCGTCTCCGTTCCCGTCACGTCGTACTCCGAGTCGGCAGTGAATGTCATGTGGTAACAGTTATCATTATGAATCATAAAGGTTTCGCAGAATTCGCCGGGAGCGGTATCGCCCCGCCCCGTACGCCACGCCCGATCAGTGGTTCTCCTTGTAGATGTTCACCAGTTCCTGCATCATCTCCTTGCCGTCGCCGAACAGCATGTTCGTGTTGTCCTGTGCGAAGAGCGGGTTGGGGACCCCGGAGAAGCCGGGGCTGAGGCTCCGCTTGTTGACGATGACCGTCCGCGCCTCGCCGACGTTGAGGACGGGCATGCCGGCGAGGGGGCCGGAGCCGGCGTCGTTGGCCGACGGGTTCACCACGTCGTTGGCGCCGATGACGATGACCACGTCCGTCTGGGAGAACGTCGGATTGATCTCCTCCAGATCACGGAGTTTCTCGTAGGGAACGTCGGCCTCCGCGAGGAGGACGTTCATGTGACCGGGCATCCGGCCGGCGACGGGGTGGATACCGAACTCCACGTCGACGCCCTCCCCTTCCAGCAGTTCGGCCAGTTCGGCCACGGCGTGTTGGGCCTGTGCGACCGCCATGCCGTAGCCGGGAACGATGACCACGCGGTCGGCCACGTCGAGGGTCATCTCCACCTCCTCCGGGGAGGTGGTGGTGATGTTGCCCTCGTAGATGTCCTCCATCTCCTCGTCGCTCTCGCTCGTCTCGCCGAGACCGCCGAAGAAGACGTTCGCGAGCGACCGGTTCATCGACTCGCACATGATGACGGTGAGGATCAGTCCCGAGGCGCCGACGAGCGTCCCCGCGATGATCAGCACGGAGTTGTCGAGGACGAAGCCCGTCGTCGCGGCCGCCAGCCCCGAGTAGGAGTTGAGCAGGGCGATGACGACGGGCATGTCCGCGCCGCCGATGGGGACCACCAACAGCACGCCGAGAATCGACGCGGCGGCGACGAGCACCCAGTACGAGGGCACCCAGCCGGCGAGCGGTACCGCACCGAGCAGGTTCGGGCGGGTGACGAGATGCGCCCCGGCGAGGACGGCGGCGATCAGGAACAGCGCCTTGACGGCCTGTTCGCCGCTGTACCGGACCGCGGAGTCGTCGACGACGCCGTGGAGTTTGCCGGCGGCGACCACGCTCCCCCAGAAGGTGACGGAGCCGATGATGCCCGCGAGCGCGGCCGTCGCGGTGACGCCGATCTGGAACGAGCCGGTGCCGAACATGTCGATCAGTTCGGCGCCGGCCACCAGGGCCGAGGCGCCGCCGCCGAAGCCGTTGAACAGCCCGACGAGTTGTGGCATCTCCGTCGTCTCTACCGTCGTCGCCAGCCAGACGCCGACTGCGCCGCCGACCAGCAAGCCGGCGAACAGCAGGATCGGCGAGAGGATGTCGGTCACGAGGACCGTCACACCCACCGCGAGCGCCATCCCGCCGGCGGAGATGAGGTTACCGCGCGGCGCCGTCCGCGGGTGTGTCATGTCGCGCAGGCCCTGGATGAAGAGGACGCCCGCGACGAGATAGACGAACGCGAGGGCGGGAGCGGGGAGGCCGCCGAGGATGGCCGCCATCGGTCAGTCCCTCCCCCGGCGGTCGTCCCCGCTCCGGAACTGCTCGAGCATGCTGTTGGTCACGAGGTAGCCGCCGACGACGTTGACCGTCGCCATAACGACCGCGAGGAAACCGAGCGCCGTCGCGAGCGTCGTCGACCCCGATCCCGCCACGACGACCGACCCGATGAGCGTGATGCCCGAGATGGCGTTCGCGCCGGACATCAGGGGCGTGTGGAGGTTGGTCGGGATCTTCGTGATGATCTCGTAGCCGACGAACGCGGCGAGGACGAAAAACGTCAGGTTCTGGACGAACGTCATGGCTCGCCCTCACGCATCGGCTTCACCCTCCGCCGGTTCGGCGTCGCCGTCGTCGGTCTCGTCGTCGGTCGGCTCTTCACCGCCGTCTTCGTGGGGGCGTCGGATCCGTCCATCGTGTGTGAGTAGCGTCGAGTCGACGATTTCGTCGTCCGTGTCGAGGTCGAGTTCGCCCTCGTCGAGCAGGTGATCGAGGAAGTTGTACAGGTTGTTGGCGAACAGTTGGCTCGCGGTGTGGGCGACGGTCGCCGGGAGGTTGGTGGGGCCGAAGACGGTGACACCCTCGTGTTCGACCGTCTCGCCGGCCACCGTGGGCTCGCAGTTACCGCCCGTCGGCGCCGAGAGGTCGACGATCACCGACCCGTCGTCCATCCCCTCGATCATCTCGGCCGAGACGAGTTCGGGCGCGGGCGCGCCGGGGATGGCCGCCGTCGTGATCACGACGTCAGATTCGGGCACGACCCGGCCCAGTTCCTTGCGCTGTTGTTCGTAGAACTCCTCGCCCATCTCGACGGCGTACCCCTCGTCGTCGCCCGAGCCCTCGGTTTCGAGGTCGAGTTCGACGAAGTCGGCGCCGAGGCTCTCGACTTCCTGTTTCACCTCCAGGCGGATGTCGTAGCCTCTCACCGAGGCGCCGAGGCGCTCGGCCGTCGCGATGGCTTTCAAGCCCGCGACGCCCGCGCCGATGACGAACACCTCCGCCGGCCGGACGGTACCCGCCGCGGTCATCTCTAGCGGGAACAGTTTGGGCAACTGCTCGGCCGCGACCAGCGTCGCCTTGTAACCGCCGATGCTCGCCATCGAGGAGAGCACGTCCATGCTTTGGGCGCGGCTGATCCGTGGCATGAGTTCCAACGCGAACGCGCTCACCCGTCGGTCGGCGAGTTCGTCGTACGACTCGTCCGCGAGGTCGAAGGGACCGAGCGTCCCGACGACGGTCTGCCCCTCGCGGTAGGGGTCTATCGGCTCCCCCTCGTTCGCCGCCAGCCCGCGGACCTGACAGATCACGTCCGCGCGTTCGAACACCGCCTCGCGGTCGTCGATCACGTCACAGCCCACGTCCCGGTAGTCGTCGTCCGCACAGTCCGATCCTTCGCCGGCGCCGCTTGCGACACACACCTCCACGTCCCGCTCGACCAACTTCTCCGCCACCGACGGCGTGAGCGCGACGCGCGTCTCGTCGGTCGCCGTCTCGTCCGGGACGCCGACGATCATGGCACCCGCCCCGGACCCGTGGCTGCGGCAGTCGACCCGGCATCGTGTCTTCTCGACCGGTCTACGCTCCCTCGTAAACTGTTATTCCGTCGCATGGTTACACGGCCCTATGTGATGGGGTTCCACACTACGTACGGATGTTTCAGTGCTCACATAAATGCCGGGGACGGATCCAGGCGCTCGATATCGACGAACGACGGCCATCCGGTGTGGCGATCATCGGCATCCGCCGCCGACGGCGGCCTCGATGGCCGCGCCGGTCGCCCGTCCGACGGCTACGCGTCGTCCTCGTCGGCCGCCTCGAACGCCGGCGGCAGTCCGAGATGTTTGATCCCGCTGCGATCCGTGACGTCGAACCGGTACAGCGCCGTCCGCTCCTCGGCGACGGCCCGGCGAAACAGGTCCGGTTGCCACGGCAGTTCGACGCGGTCCGGAAGCGACTCCAGTTCCGCGTCGGCCACGCGCTCGATCCGACCCGTCAGTAGTACGCTCCGCCAGTTGAACGCCGTCTCCGCGCTGTAGACCAGGAACCGCGCCGCCGTCGCTCGGTCGCTCAGTTCCGCTTTTCGACTCTCCCCGCCGACGACGTAGAGCATATACACCGTGTCGTCGCCGTCGTAGCCGAACGACATGGGCCGGAGGCTGGGCGCCCCGTCCGCCGACAGCCCAAGCACGCCCACGCCCTGACTCGACAGAAACCCACGAATCTCCGCGTCGTCCATCCGATACATCCCGTAGTCGGTGAGGTTATCGACCGTCATCCCGGGTAACTAGTCACTCAGTTGTCGTAATCGATTCCCCCGTTCCTACGGGCTGAGAATGAACGTTCGACACCGATACTCGCAGGACCGAAAGCCCTAATCGCAGCCGGGCCTTGCCGATAGTCGATGAGTCACCAGTTGCCTGACGTACAGGCAAGTCAGCCCGACGTGACCGTCGGGCTCAGTCAGGTCGGGGTGACGGGCGTCGAGAAGCTCGTCAAACTCGACCGCGACGGGAAGCGGCCGATCGTCCTGATGGCGGAGTTCCGAGTGTTCGTCGACCTGCCGAGCGGTCGCAAAGGCATCGACATGAGTCGGAACATGCAGGTGATCGACGAGACGCTGGAGGCGGCCGTCGCCGAATCCTCCTACCGCGTCGAGGACGTGTGCGGCGACGTGGCCGAGCGTCTGCTCGACAAACACGACTACACGTCGAAAGCGGAAGTGCGGATGGAGGCCGACTACATCACTCGTGAGTCGACGCCCGCCTCCGGTCTCGCTACGCAGAACACCGCGACGATCATCGCCGGCGCCGTCGCCACCGACGAAGGAACCCGCGAGGAGATCGGCGCCCGCGTCACCGGGATGACCGTCTGTCCCTGTTCGCAGGGGATGTCGGAGTCCCGCGCCCGCGAGACGCTTCTCGACCTCGGCGTCGACGACGAGACGACCGAGGCGTTCCTCGAGCGGGTGCCCCAACCCGGCCACTCTCAGCGCGGCCACGCCACCCTCACCGTGACGAGCGACGGGTCGCCGGACGTCGACCTGCGGGACGTGATCGACGTCGCCCGTGACGCTATGAGCGCCCGAATCTACAACCTCGCCAAGCGACCCGACGAGGACCACATGACCTACCACGCCCACGCGAACGCCAAGTTCGTCGAAGACTGCGTGCGGTCGCTCGCCGAGTCGGTCGTCGAGGAGTTCGACCACCTGCCGGGCGACGCGATAGTTCACATGAAACAGTCGAACGACGAGTCGATCCACCAGCACAACGCCCACGCGGAGCGCGAACTCACGCTGGAGGCGCTCCGCGAGGAAGTCAGCCGATAACTACGGGGCGTCCCGCTGGAACTCCAGCGGCGTCGAATCCACCCACTGTTCCTCGAAGACGGTCCGGACGTCGGTCGCGAAGCTCGCGTCCTTGAAGTCGATCAGCGCGAACGCCTCGTCGGCGTCGAGCGGGTTCGGCACTTCGATACACACCTCCTCGCCGTCGACGAGGGTGAACGTGCCGTCGATGGCCGCGGAGGTTCGACTCGCGTAGCGTTCGTGCGCTCCGAGTCGGGTCGCGTACTTCGTTCGAAGGTCGTCGGGCACCGTCTCGACGAGTTCCGGGTGGATCAGGATCGACACCGAAGCCCCCCGGTCGAGCGCCGACGCGAACGCGTCGAGCATCCGCTGGCCGACCGCGTCCACGTCGATCTGTGCCGACGGCGGTCCCGCGACGTGGTGGATCTCCTCGTCCGCCGCGGAGAGCCGTTCGAGCAGGAGTTCGACCGTCTCCTCCGGACCGACGGCCGCCGTCCAGAACTGTCCGTCGACCGGGGCGGCCGCGTCGAGGTCGTTCACGAGCTCCGTGGCGACCGACTCGTACCGCTCGGCCTGTTGGTCGAGTTCTCGCTTGCGCGTCTCGACCAGCCGGTCCAGCGCCGTGTCCGGCTCGACCGCGACGTACTTTTTCGGGCGACTCGCCGCCTGGCTCCGCACCAGCCCGCTGCCCTCCAGCCCGTTGAGTACGTCGTAGATGCGACCCATCGGCACGCCGCTCGACGACGACAACTCCTTTGCCGTTGCCGGCCCGCGATCGAGGAGCGCACGATAGGTCCGGGACTCGTACTCCGAGAGGCCGAGATCGCGAAGTGATACCATATGTCGTCCTCGCGCCGCCACAGTAAAAACGAATCGCCCGTTTACTCGGTTACGTGGCGAGGTCGGCGACGGCGTCGGCGAGGCCGGCCGGCGTCGACACCGTCCGGGAGCGGTCGCCGACGGCCACGACGGCCGTCCCGGGGGCCGGCTCCGTCGCGTCGGGCACCACCACCGCCTCGTGGTCCGCGACCCGGAGGGCTGCCCGGTGGAGGTCGGAACCGGCCTCGGTCGCGACGGTGACGGTCGGGAGATCGTGACGAAGACGGGCTGCGACGGCCCCGTAGCCCGCGACCTGGACGCCGAAGCGATCCCACGCACCCGCGAACGCAGCGACGGCGTCACGAGCCACCTCGCGGTAGTGCGTTTCGCCGGTCAGGACGGCGAGGTCGAGGAGAGCGTCGGCCATGGCGACGTTGCCGTCGAGAGGGCGGAGCGGCCGGTCGAGCAGCCCCGGTCCGGAGGCCGGCCCGTCGCGGAAGGCGCCGTCGTCGCCCGCGAGTTCCGAGACGGTTCGGTCCGCGACGCGGCGGGCCATCGACAGCGCGTCGTCGTCGCCGAGCACCTGCGCCGCGCGGACGCCCGCCGCCACCGTGTGGACCTGGTCGTCGAGGACGAGCGTCGGCGCCGACTCGCCCTCGTAGTGACGGATCGATCCGTCGTCCTCGAACTCCTCGCGGAGTGTCGAGAGGGTTCGACGGGCGTACTCGCGGGGACGTTCGCCGTCGGTGTAGCCGGCGAGAACGAGGAGCGCGTCGACCGCGAGGGCGTTCCCGCCGGCGTAAGCCGTCAGGTCGGTTCGGGGTCCGGCGTCGTCGGCTCCCGGTCCCTGACTCCCGCCGAACGCCGACCCGTTCCAGAGCGCGTCGATCAGGTACTCGACGGTCCGGTCGGCCGGGCGACGGTACGCGTCCTCGCCGGTGTAACAGTACGCGTGGGCGAACGCACGCACCAGCGCCGCGTTGTCCGCGAGGAGTTTCGCGCGGTCCGGATCGCCCCAGTCACGCGTCCGGGCGTAGCGGTAGAAGCCGCCCGCCGCCTCGTCGAACAGGCCGCGGGTGACGGCGTCGAGCGTCTGTCGCGCCTTCGCCCGGTCGCGTTTGAGCGCGAACTCCACGGTCCGGGGGAGCGGGAACTTCGGTGCGTCGCCCCAGCCGCCGAACTCGTCGTCGAACTGCGCGTCGAGTTGTCCGGCGAGGTGTTCCTCGATGCGACCGGTCACCTCGCCCGCGGGCGTGGGGTCGCCGGCGAGGGCGCGGGGCACCCGACCCGCGTCCATCCCGCTCGCGTCCCAGCGTTCGCGCACGCGGTCGATCACCTGCCGCATCCCGTCCGGGCCGAGAAAGCCCGCGCCCGCGATGCGGTTCCCATCCGGCGTACAGAACACGGTCGATGGGAACCCGCCGACGTTGTAGCGTTCGCGCACCCGCGGGTGGCGGTCCACGTCGACCCGGACGGGCACGAACCCGTCGTTCAGGTTGGCGGCGATCCGTGGCTCGCCGTACGTCCGGGCGTCCATCTCGTGACAGTCCCCACACCACGTCGCCGTCAACGCGAGCAACACCGGCGCGCCACGGCGGCCGGCCTCCTCGAAGGCCGCCTCACCCCAGTCGCGCCACTCGACGCGCGTCCCGTCGGTCATATCGGGTCTCGGTGGCGGGCGGCCCTAAGCGCTTCGTCCCGGCGCGACGGGTCAAAAGGGCTATCCGTAACCACCCGGTATCGGTAGGTATGCGCCTGCGCTGGGTCTTCGCGCTCCTGTTGCTCATCCCCCTCGCCGACGCCCTATTCCTCGTCGTCGTCGCCGACAGCATCGGCGCCCCGGCGACCGTCGCCCTGGTCGTCCTCACCGGCTTGATCGGCATGTTGCTGGTGCGGGCCGAGGGACGACACACGATCCGCAGCCTGCAGAAGAAACTCGCAACGGGTGAGGTGCCGGCGAAGGAACTCATGGACGGCGGCCTGCTCATCGCCGCGGGCGCCTTCCTGCTCACGCCCGGCCTCGTCACCGACGCCATCGGCTTCCTCGTCGGCGTTCCGCTGACCCGGGCACCGATCCGGGCCGGGCTGGAACGGTTCGTGGTCGGCCCGTACCTCGACAAGAGAACCGGCGGGTTCGTCACCGGCACCGTCTACACCGGCGGGTTCCCGAACGGGGACGACGCTTACGACGACGACGTCTACGACGTGGACGGGAGTTCGTACCGCGTCGACGACGAGTAACCGTGGTGTGACACGTCCGACGGGAACCGAAAAGAAACGCTTAAACGACCGACTGCGCAAGCAACTGATGCGCTCGCCTGGGCCAATAGCTCAGTCAGGTTGAGCGCTCGGCTGATAACCGGGAGGTCCGCGGTTCAAATCCGCGTTGGCCCATCCATCGTACGGTCGGCCTTCATCTTTCGAAGACCGACCGCACGAGACCGCTACCGCACAGGGACAGCATTCTCCCATTTCCGAGACGCAAGTCGACCGTTTCATTCGAACCGCCGAACGGTTGGAGGTCGACGCCGTCTCCCGATAATTCTCATATGATGTGTAACTATTTAAATACGATTATCAAAAAGGAGGAAAGTTTCAACCGAGGCTGATCGCGAGTTCCGTATCTCTCCACTCGCTACGTCGACAATACGTGCCTACCGCAAGGAACGCGGGCCAGCCAAAGGACGTGACGGGCGAGCGGGCGGATATTGGACAGCCACTATCAGAAAGGTTCGGCGGCCGAGAAAGCAGAGCGGCGAAGAGATCATTTGAGGGATATCTAACTCTCCGAAACTCAGATGAGTGGTTTATTATTGCGAAGATCTCAGACGCCGAGCAGGGGTCGTTCATTCAATACAATGAGAGTAAAGCATGATCAGGTTTTTTCTACACAAAATGGCTCATCTGCGAGAGGATTTGATAGTTGAACTTCAACGCCTCGCGACCAACCTTGATCGCGGACCAACCCCTGATGAAGTTGATAAACTGGGAACATATACAGTCGCGGACTACAGAGACGAGTTCGGTTCGTGGGCGAACGCGCTTGCTGTTGCCGATATTGACCAACCTGCAGGACGAAAGATCCCTACCGAATCGCTCTGTGCGGAACTACGTCGGTTGGCTGACGAACTGAACACGACCCCGACAGGGCAAGAGATGACCAGCCACGGCCACCACGGGCTTCAGACGTACACTAACCGATTCGGATCGTGGAACGACGCGCTTGCGGCATCGGGGCTTTCTCAAAAACCGGATCGAAAAGAGCGGTCAGATCAGGAGTTACTTGCAGAAATCGAACGCCTCGCCGAGGAGTTAGGACGAACGCCATCAAGCCGAGATATGGCCGAACACGGGGCTTTTGGCCGCATCACGTACCGGAAGCACTTCGATTCTTGGAATAAAGCACTTGACGCGGCAGGCTTTGATCGTCGACGGCCAAAGAATAAGATATCCGAAGCGGAACTGGTAACGGAACTACGGCGCTTGAGTGAGACACTTGAGACGATTCCAACGACGGACGATATGCAGCGGGACGGCGAGTTCAGTCCGGGCACCTATATCAATCGGTTTGGGTCGTGGAACGCGGCTCTCGATGCCACGGATCTCGATTAGCGGTCGTTCGTATCTTATTGAATCATATATCCCCTGAAATGTCGGTGTTCAATGGCTGCTTGAACTGTTTGATATAGTCCCACCGGTTGGTTCAAGCGTGGCGATCCGATTTCAACTGCCCCGTTGAATAGCGTGTGAGTAAGCGACAATCAGTCATAGAGTCCTCTTCAATCACCTTACAACAAGATAGGTAGGGGTGAATGGGTTGAGTAAGCGCGTTCGGTCACAGCACCGGGCTGTAAGGACGCGCGAAACCAGGTAGATCGACAATGCAACGGCGCAAGTTCATCGCAGGTGTGGGATCGCTCGCTGCCGGCGCGGCAGCTGTCACGGG
>ERZ1034573.280-NODE-280-length-14972-cov-10.717839_pt1 | contig 14972 bp, 11 predicted proteins | sample MGYA00520641_ERZ1034573 | MGnify/ENA primary metagenome ERZ1034573 (study PRJEB33760, sample SAMEA4777724) | hypersaline lake metagenome | biome: hypersaline environment; feature: brines | place: Spain | collected 2014-08 | depth 0 m ...
CGCGACGTCACCGTCCGGATGCGGAGCGGCGTCGGGTTGGTCGGCGCCGACGTCGCTGACGAGGTGGGAGACGGCGACGAACCGGAGCCGCCGCTGCTGGCGGTGGGCGGCGAGCGGATCCGCCACGGCGGCGGGCGGTTGACCGCGATCGTCGCCGACGGCGACATCGACGCCGGGGCGCTGTCGGCGACGGTCGACCGACTCGCCGCCGAGAATGTCGTCGTAGACGCCGCGGGCGTCGCGGGCGACCGGCTGGTGGTGGTGGTGCCGCGGGCCGACGGCGCGAACGCGCTCCGGCTGGTGGAGGCGGCGCTGGCGGCGGTTCCGACGGTTTAACAACCACCAACCGACTACGCCGGAGCGATGACGCTGTCCGTGACCAACACCCTGACCGGGGAGCGCGAGCGCTTCGAGCCGCGGAACGACGACGAAGTCCTGCTCTACGTCTGTGGGCTGACGGTCTCGGACGAGGCACACCTGGGCCACGCCCGGCTGTGGATGCACGCCGACGTGATGCACCGATGGCTCGACCACGAGGGCTACGACGTGCGCCACGTCGAGAACTTCACCGACGTCAACGAGAAGATCGTCGCCCGGACCGGCGAACCCGGCGTCGGCGACACCGAACCCGAAGTGGCGGACGTTTTCACCTCGACGGTGATCCGGGACATGCGCGGGCTGAACCTGAAGCGCGCGGCGGTGTACCCCCGGGTCTCCGAGCACGTTCCCGAGATTATCGACCTGGTGTCGACGCTGGTCGACCGCGGGTACGCCTACGAATCGAACGGGTCGGTCTACTTCGACGTGACCGCCTTCGAGGAGTACGGGAAGCTCTCGAACCAGCGGCTCGACGAGATCGAATCGCAGGGCGCCGACGCCGAGCGCTCCGAGAAGCGCCACCCCGCCGACTTCGCACTCTGGAAGGCGGGCGCGGTCGCCCCCGAGGACGTCGCCGAGCACCGCGATTCCGACCTGGACCCGATCTCCGAGCCCGCCGGCGAGACCTGGGCGTCGCCGTGGAGCGAGGGGCGCCCGGGGTGGCACGTCGAGTGTTCGGCCATGTCGATGGCGCACTTGGACGACTCCATCGACATCCACATGGGCGGCCGCGACCTCGTCTTCCCGCACCACGAAAACGAGATCGCCCAGAGCGAGGCGGCGACCGGCGAGCCGTTCGCCCGGTACTGGCTCCACGTGGGGCTGCTCGAGACGTCCGGCGACAAGATGTCCTCCAGCCTCGGGAACTTCCTGACCGTCGACGACGCTCTCGACCGGTACGGCGTCGACGTGGTCCGGACGTTCTACCTCTCGACGGCGTACCGCAGCGAGCAGACGTTCGGCGAGGCCGAGATGCGGGAAGCGGAGGAGCGGTGGGACCGGCTGGAGCGCGCGTACGACGCCGCGGTCGCCGCCTGCGACAGCACCGACGCCTACGCCACCGTCGTCGACGACGACCTCCGGGACGCCGTTTCCGGGACCCGGGCGTCGTTCCGCGACGCCATGAACGACGACTTCAACGTCCGGGAAGCGATGGCGGCGCTGCTGGAGCTCACGACCGGCGTGAACCGCCACCTCGACGGCCACGAGTCGTACGACTACCGGGGGCTCCGGGAGGCGGTGGAGGCCTTCGAGGCGCTCGCGGGCGACGTCTTCGGGCTCTCGATCGGGGACGACGCGGCCGACGACGGCGACGTGAGAGTCGCCGAGGAGCTGGTCGAACTCGTGTTGGAGGTCCGCGAAGCCGAGCGTGAGGCGGGCAACTACGACCGCGCCGACGACCTCCGCGACGAGTTGGCGGCGATCGGCGTCGAGGTCCAGGACGGCGACGACGGCCCGGCCTACCGGTTCGAGTAGCCGGCCGCCGCGGGGCGGGAACGGCCACGGGCCGTCACCCGTCGAGGCCGTCCCTGATCACCCGGAGGTTGTGTTCGAGCCCCCAGTCGAACCGGCGTTCGAGCAGGTACGCCACGACCAGATACACCGCCGCGCCGGCCGGAACCAGGACGACGAGCTCGACGAGCGGCGGGAGGCCGACGACGGAGGTCGCGTACCGCAGCGACCCGAACATCGCGAGGGCGGCGACGAGCGGGTACGCGTACTCCGCGTACAACTGCACCGGTCGGGCGTCCACGATACGTGCCGCGAGGTAGACGTCGATCGGCAGCATCGGGACGATGTAGACGCCGACGACGACCAGGGCGGTCCCCTCGATCCCCCACCGCGCGGTCGCGGGCCAGATCAGTAGCGCGATACAGCACACCCGCAGGAACCCCAGCTTCGCGACGTAGTCGGGGCGGCCGAGCGCCTTCCAGACGGCGCCGAAGTTCCGCGTGATCGCGTGTAACAGCCCGTACATCGCGAGGATCTGCATCGTCAGGATCATGGGCCGCCACTCCTCGCCCAGGACGACGGGAACGAAACTCGGCGCGACCAGCGCGATCCCGAACGCCAGCGGGAACGCGACGAACGCGGTCAGCCGGGTGGTCTGGATCAGCGCCTCCCGCACCCGGTCGAGGTCGTCCTGGAGCTGCGAGTACGCTGGGAAGGTGATCTGCGAGACGATGCCCGAGAACTCCGAGGCGGGGGTGTCGGCGAGCCGGTAGGCGTACTGGTAGAACCCCAGCGCGGTCGCCGAGAGGAACCACCCGACGAACGCGTCGTCGCCCTCGCTGTAGATGAACCCCACGACGGACGCGCCGGTGATCCACTTCCCGTAGTCGATGAGCCTGCGCGCGGTGTCGATCTCGAAAGCGGGCCAGGGGCGGTAGCCGTGGAGCACGTACGACAGGGCGAACTTGGCGAACGCCCGGCTCAGCGAAGCGAACACTAGCGCCCACACCGTCGGCGAGTACAGCGCGTAGCCCACGCCGACCACGAACTGGATCGCCGCGGCACTGCTCTGCCAGACGAAGTTCCGGTGAAACGAGAGGTCCTTCTGGAAGTAGACCACGCCGGGGTTCCGTAACCCGATCAGAAACGGGCTGAGCCCCAACGCCCGGATGAGCACCGTCGCTTGCGGCTCGCCGAACAGGTCGGCGACGAACGGCGCCGCGACGAACAGCACGGCGAAGATGAGAAAGCCGCGGCCGGCTTCCAGGCTCCACGTCGTGTTGAGATACCTGTCGACGTCGTCGTCGGCGTCCTGGATGAGCGCGGCGTTGATCCCGATGTCGGTGAACCGCCTGGTCGCCGAGACCGTCAGGAGCGCGATCCCGATCAGCCCGAAGTCCCGCGGGGAGAGCAGCCGCGCGAGGATCACGAGCATGAGGATCTGGGAGGCGCGGACCGCGACCGTCGTCATCGACACCCACACCCCGCTCCGCATCGTGCGCTGGACGATCGACCCGGACGGAACGAGGCGCCGCAGGAGCTCGCGCAAGCGGCCGCTCATCCTCGTTCGACCCGTTCCCGACCGATCGGCGAGCCGCGGCTCCCACCGGATCCCATCGTCCCGTACAGGGGGGGATGCGAGTTTTGTTATTCCCCCCGTACTCCCCGGGCGTGGGTCGATATCGACGGCGCGACCCGTCGGCCGCCGGGTACACACGTCGCGCCCGACACGTGAGGCGGCCCGTCGGGGTAGCCGGCGCATAATTATGCGGTGCCGACGCCACCGCCCGGTCGATGGACGGACGCGCCGAGGAACCGGTCGGAGCGGGCGGTGCCGGGGGGTCGAGCGACGCACGCGACCGTCGGCCGGGGCGATGAGCTCCGGGGCCGGGCTCACGGTCCTGCTGATGAGCGGCGCGTGGTACGAGGGCAACGCGTACATGTCCCTGCTGTCGGACGCGCTCCGCGAGCAGGGGGTCGACGTCCGAACCCCCGGGCTACCGGTGGCGTTTCCGCTCACCCGGGCGCTGCTCCGGAACCGCGACGCCGACGTGGTGCAACTCGACTGGCTCTACGACTACTACGCGACCGACGACCTGTCCGCCGGGTGGCTGAACCACGTGGTGTCGGTGGCGCGGGCGGTCGCGTTCCTCCTCGACCTGCTCGTCGTCTCGGCGCTCGACGTCCGCGTCGTTCGGACCGTCCACAACGAACGGAGTCACGACGGCGCCTACCCACGGACCGAACGGGTCGTGACCGAGTGCGTGTTCGCGGTCGCGGACGCGGTCACGGTGAAATGCGAGGCGGCGGCCGACCGGATCGCCGCCGCCTACCGCGTGCCCGACGCCGACGACCTGTCGGTGGTCCCCGACGGGAACTACGTCGGCGCCTACGAGAACGAGGTCACGCGGGCGGACGCCAGGCGCGACCTCGGGATCGACGACGCGCGGTTCGTGTTCGTGTTCTTCGGCCGGGTCCGGCCGTACAAGGGGGTCCCCGAGCTGATCGAGGCGTTCGCGTCGCTGGAGCTGCCCGACGCGGAGCTCCTGATCGCCGGCAACCCCGCGTCCGCGGCGTCGGAAGCCCGGGTCAGGCGGCTGGCGGCGTCGGAGCCGCAGGTCCGGACGACGCTCTCGTTCGTCCCCGACGACCGGATCCAGTACTACCTGAACGCCGCCGACGTCCTCGTGCTCCCCTACCGGCGGATCCTCAACTCGGGGTCGGCGTACCTCGGGCTGTCGTTCGGAACCCCGATCGTCGCGCCGGCGATCGGGTGTCTGCCCGAGACCGTGCCGCCGGAGAACGGCCTCCTCTACGATCCGGCCGACGACGACGGGCTGTCGCGGGCGCTGCGGCGGGCCTACGGGTCGTCCGACCTCGACGCCGTCGCCCGGGCGAACCGCCGCCGAGCCCGCACACGGACCTGGGAACGAACGTGCGAGCGACTCCTCGAGGTGTACGCGGACGCGGAGTGAACGCAGGCAGCGATCCGACGGGTACGACGCGGCTACCGCCGGCTACGCTGGCCATTACTTCGTTGCCGTCCGCCCGACTCCGACCGATGACGCACGCGACCGTCGTGGACGCCGGTCCGGAGGAGCGCGCGCGGGCGGCGATCCAACTGCACACGCTCCGCGCCACCGACGCCCCGCTTCCGGAGACGATCCGGCGCGTCGCCGACGCCGGGTTCGAGGGCGTCGAGTTCGCGGGTGCGTTCCTCGAATCCGACCCACACGCCGTTCGGGACGCACTCGACGACGTCGGCGTGACGCCCGTGGCCGCTCACGTCGACCTCGCACGGATCGAGGGGAACCTCGAAGCGGTGGCCGACCGACTGCGGCACGCCGGCTGCCGACACGCCGTCGTGCCGCACCTCGGCGGCGGGTTCTTCAGGACGAACGCCGACGTGGACGCGATCGCACGGCGGCTCGACGCGCTCGCCGGCCGCCTCGACAACTACGGGGTACGGCTGTCGTACCACGTCTCCCGGGAACCGTTTCTCCCGCCGCTCGATCGGGTCGGGCTCGGACGGCTCGCGCGGTTGCCGTCGCCGGGGATCGCCTGGCGCGTCGCCGCGGAGGCGGTCGATCGCACGATCCGCGGCGCCGCCCGCACGCTCGACGTGACCGCGTTCGATCGGCTCGTCGACCGGACGGACGACCTGACCTTCGAGGTCGACGTCGGGTGGGTGGCTGCGGGCGGCCACGACCCCGTGGCCGTCTTCGACCGCCTCGGCGACCGGATGCCCCTGATCCACGTCGCCGACGTGCGGCGAACGGCCCGGTTCCCGCCGGCCTACGAGTCGGTTCCGCCCGGTGCGGGGATCGTCGACCTCGACCGGGTGCTCGACGCCGCCCTGGAACGCGACGTCGAGTGGCTCGTCTACGAGGACGACGATCCGACGGGTCCCGACGCCGCGATCGAACACGGTCGCTCGCTGTTCGAACGGCTGGCGGACGGGCGGTAGGTGCGCCCGTCGTGACGCGGCGACGCCCGATCGCGGGTCAGCGGTTCCGGAACGCGACCAGCCGACGGAGCGGGCCCGCGACCGTCGCCACCCCGGGGCAGCCGTCGAACACCCACAGCACGGTGCCGAACACCACCGACCCGAGCTGGAGCGCAACGACGAGCGTGAGCTCGAGCGCGACCACCTGCGCCACGTACTGCCGGAACAGCGCGGCCGTGCTCCCGGCGAGTGACCCCCCCGCGTCGATCGGAACCCGGTCCGAGACCGGCCACAGCACCGGCGAGAGGTCGAGCGTCCGTCTCGACACCGAGGCGGGGACGACGTCGCCGACGAGGTGGAGGAGGTAGCCGACCCCGAACGCCCCGCCTGCGACGCCCGCGCCGCGCCGCTGCGCGAGCACGGCTACCGCGAGCATCGCGGGGACCGCGACGAACGCCGAGTGCGCCACCGCGTAGCCGGTCTCGAACAGGCCGAACTGCCACGCCAGCGGCTTGTCCACGAGGTCCGGGAGCACCGCGCCCACCGCCAGCGCCACCACGGCCGTCCCCGTCGGTCGCCGGCGGTGGCGGGCGTGGACGGACAGCGAGTAACAGACGTACGCGAACAGCACGTGCTCCCAGGGCCACATCCGACTACGTCACGCCCCGGAGCGGTAATACGCCGTCGGCTCCCGGCGGCCGGCCCGACCGGGCGCCGACCGCGTCGGTGCCGCCGGGCGGCCGGCCCGCCACGCGAGTCGCCGCGGGGCTGCGGCCGGACCCGTCGGACGCGCTACCGGACTTCGACGCCGTCGACCGTGACGGTGGCGTCGCCGTCGACCCGGAGGTCCCGGAGGGGGCCGCTGAACCGGTACCGCCGGTCGCCGGTCGCGACCGCGCCCTCGGCGGCGCACTCGGAGATGCGGGCGTCGGCGTCGGCGGCCGACCCCGCAGCCGGGGCCAACTCCCCGCCCACGGTGAGTTCGTACGTCGACGCGGTGCCCGACCCGCGGATCCGGAGGGTGTGGTCGTCCGGGTCCGCGGCGGCCGACGCCCGTCCGACGACCGAGAGGAACGTCGCGACGGCCGCGGCCCCGAGTCGGAGACAGGTCCGGCGTCCGACGCCGTCCCCGGGGGGCGGACCGCTCGACGCCGCGCTTCGATTCGACTGTGTGCCGTGTGCCAGCTTGCGTGCCATGCGGGAGTTAATACGAGCTTACCCGGCATAATTATTTGGAATCCTATATATTCACCGGGGCGTGACCGTCCCCGGATCTGACAGGTTCGCGGCCGCGCCGTCCGGGCGGCGCCGGTCACTCCGCGACCCCGCCGAGCTGTCCGGCGTCGTACATCTCCTCGAGGGGGTTGCCGTCGATCTCCAGGGGAAGGTGGACCCGGCCGCGCCGGCGCGCGGACTCCCAGCAGGCGAAGATCAGTTGGGTCCCCCGGACCACTCGGCGGCCGGATATCACCGGCTCGGTGCCGGCGTCGAGCGACGAGACGAGGTGTTCGATCGCCCGCTCGTAGTGGGTCGGCGGGGGGGTTGGCCCGGGGACGCCCGGGACCGCGGACGCGACCGTGTCGAGGGCGACGTGAACCACCCCCGGCGTGGGGCCGTAGACGTTCTCGTCGGTGGCGACGGTCCGCCACTCCCCGTCGGTCCGGACCCGGAGCGCCGGTCCGTCTGCGGGCTGGATCTCGATCACCCCCGAGTCGCCGACGATCCTGAGGTACGCGTCGACGACGGTGTCGCCGTCCTCGGCGGTCGAGGCGAACCCGACCGTGCCGTCGGCGTACCGCCACCGCGCGATGGCTCGCGTCTCGTTGAGCGCGCCGAACCACCGGTTCTCGAAGGCGCAGTCGATCCCGGCCAGCGCCCACTCCGGGCGCGCGCCGTCGACGAAGTGATCACAGAGGTCGAACAGGTGCGAGCCGGCGTCGAAGAGGTTCACCTCCGACCACTCCAGCCGTTCGAGGTCGCCGATCTCGCCGTCGTCCAGCAGGCCCTTCGCGCGCTGCACCGGCTCCGACAGCCGTCGCTGGTGGTCGATCGTCAGCTGGACGTCCTCGGCGTCGCAGGTTTCGACCATCCGCTCGCAGTCGCTCCAGGTCGTCGCCATCGGCTTCTCGCAGTGGACCGCGTCGACCGAGGGGGTCGTGGCGCTGTCGACGACGAGATCCGCGTGGGCCGCTGGCGGTACACAGACGCTCACGACGTCGGGTTCGACCGCCTCGAGCATGGTCTCGTGGTCCTCGTAGGCCGCGGTGAGGTCGTGGTGGTCGGCGAAGGCCCGCGCGTTCTCGGGGACGATGTCGGCGCAGGCGACGAGCGAACACGAGTCCAGCCGGCGGTAGCCGCCGGCGTGTCGGTACGCCATCGCGTAGCCGTCGCGGTCCTGCGTCTCGGGGTCGGGCCCCGTTCCGATGATCGCGACACGGTGTGTCATTGTCGGGCGGTCGCCGCGGTGGGAGAATAGTATGCGTCCGCTACTCGCTCGGGTCGCGGCCGTGCGGTCGCGCGGGCGAGGCCGGAACCGGGGTCGTCGGACGCCGGCCGGCGCCACGGGTCGAGGCCGCCCGGACACCCGCAGTGAGGACCCGTCGACCGCGCCGCTCCCATTCAGCGCCGTATAACAAAACCTCCGGGGCGGGGGACAGGTAGTATGTCCAAGCCGTTCTTCGAGCTCACCAGCTTCCAGCGGGACCTGCTCTACGTCATCGTCGGGTTGTCGGAGCCGTCGGGACAGGACATCAAAGCGGAGCTCCAGGAGGTCGTTGGGGAGATCACACACGGACGGCTCTACCCCAACCTGGACGCGCTCGTGAACGAGGGGTACGTGGAGAAAGGCCGGAGCGACCGCCGCACGAACGTCTACGAGATCACCGACAAGGGGATCGAGGGCCTCCGGAGCCGACGCGAGTGGGAAGATCGGTACGTCGCGCTGTGACCCGCCGGCGCCGACCCCCGGGGGTCGGGCCCGCGAAGTATCCCGAACTTTCCCGTTCTCGCTCGATCGTAAGCGTCGGCCTGACCGGCGGATGGCCCACCGTTACCGGCCGTTAGAGACGAGTTCCGGCTCCCGCGACTTCGCCCTCGGCGACGGAGCGCCGGCCGGCCGCCCCGCCACCCGTGGTCGTGCTGAAGCGGCGCATAACAAAATCCGGATAGACCGCCTGTACTAGCATGATCCGCCGCATAGCTCCGACCGCACCGACGACGCCGGACGGGCCCGAAAGATGAACTTACACGCCAGTCGGACCGGCGGTTCGTCCGCTCGTCCGCCGCGTCACGGGAGGACCGCAGCGCCGCCGCCGCAGGGGGCCACGGACTGACGATGTACGACGGACAGACAGTCGGTGTCGTGGTCCCAGCGCACAACGAGGCGGGGTTCGTCGGCGACGTGATCGAGACGATGCCCCCCTACGTCGACCGGATCTACGCCGTCGACGACGGATCCGCCGACGGAACCTGGGACGAGATGGTGGAGGCCGCCCGGCGGGTCAACGGCGGCACGTGGGACGACGAGGTGTTCAGCCTGGACGGCGAGCACGCTCCCCGGGTCGTCACGGTCCGTCACGACCGCAACCGCGGGGCCGGCGCCGCGGTCAAGACCGGATACAGGTGCGCCCTCGAGGACGGACTGGACGTGACGGCCGTCATGGACGGGGACGGACAGATGGACCCCACGCACCTCGATCGGATCCTGGAGCCGGTGACCAGCGGCGACGCGACCTACGCGAAGGGCAACCGGCTGTCCGCCCGCGGGGATTACGAGCCCATGTCGCGGTGGCGGCTGTTCGGGAACCTCGTGTTGACGCTTCTGACGCGCGTCGCGAGCGGCTACTGGGAGCTGTCCGACCCCCAGAACGGGTTCACCGCCATCTCGAACGACGGGCTCCGGGCCATCGGGATCGACCGGCTCTACGACGGCTACGGGTTCCTGAACCACGTGCTTCTCGCGCTCAACGTCAACCGGGAGCCGGTGGCCGACGTCCCACACCCCGCGGTCTACGCGGACGAGACGAGCGGCATCGACTACCGGACGTTCGTCCCGAGCGTCTCCGTACTCCTGGCCCGGAACTTCCTCGAACGCGTGTTCCGGTCGTACGTGCTCCGCCGGTTCCACCCGCTGGTCGCGTGTTACGCGGTCGGCCCGCTCGCGACGCTGGTCGGGGTCGGCGGCGGGGCGTACGCGCTGTCGTCGTCGGTCGTGAGTTGGTTCCTCGGCGGCATGGTGTCGGTCGCCGTCGCGACGCTCGGCGTGCTGGTGTTGGTGCTCGGCGCGTGGTTCGACCTCTCCGAGAACGAGGGGTTGGTCCTGAGGGTCGACGCCCCCGGCCCGCGGATCGTCGACTCCGAAGACGAGGGCGTGCCGGGCGTCCGCCCCGGGTTCGGGGCGTACCGGAACGGCGGGACGCCCCCGACGTCGGCGGAGGGTGAGTCGGAATGACCGACGTCGCGTTCGTCCTGGGGACGAGACCCGAGATCATCAAGCTCGCGCCGGTGATCCGCGCGTGTCAGCGCTCGGACGTCGCGTTCTCGATGATCCACACGGGCCAACACTACTCCGACAGCCTGGATTCGGTCTTCTTCGATCAGCTCGAACTCCCGACCCCCGACTACGACCTCGGCGTCGGATCGTCCTCACACGGCAGACAGACCGGCGAGATGCTGATCGGCGTCGAGCGGTGTCTCACGGAGACCGACCCCGACGTGGTGTTGGTCCAAGGCGACACGAACAGCGTGCTCGCGGGGGCGCTGGCCGCCAGCAAGGCGGACGCGGCGCTGGGCCACGTCGAGGCCGGACTCCGGAGCGGCGACCGGTCCATGCCCGAGGAGATCAACCGGATCGTCGCGGACCACGTCGCGGACCACCTCTTCGCCCCGACCGAACGGAGCGAGGCGGCGCTCCGCGACGAGGGGATCCCCGCCGGCCGGATCTCCGTCACCGGCAACACCGTCGTCGACGCGCTGTTGCGGAACCGCGAGATCGCCCGTCGGAAGAGTGGCGTGCTCTCGGAGTTGGGCGTGGACGGCGCCGACTTCTTCGTGATGACGGCACACAGACAGGAGAACGTCGACGACGAGGAACGGTTCGAGGGGATGCTCGCGGGCGTCGAGCGGGCGGCGCGGACACACGACGCCGAGGTGATCTACCCGGTGCACCCCCGCGCCCGCGACCGGATCGAGGCGTTCGGGCTCGACGTCCCGGACCCGATCCGGACGGTCGAACCGCTGGGTTACCTCGACTTCCTCCGGCTCTCGGCGGCGGCGGCGCTGATCCTGACCGACTCCGGCGGGATCCAGGAGGAGGCGTGCGTCCTCGGCGTCCCGTGTGTGACGATGCGTGACACCACCGAGCGCCCCGAGACCGTCGCCGTCGGCGCGAACCGTCTGGTCTCGACCGACCCGGACCGGATCGTCGCGGGCGCCGCGGAGATGCTGTCGAGGGGCGGCGAGTGGGCGAACCCGTTCGGCGACGGCGACGCAGCCGAGCGGATCCTCCGGGCGCTGCCGCTGGCAGCCGAGTCGAGGGAGGCCCTCGGATGACGTCGGTCTGCGTCCACGGGCTGGGGTACGTCGGGTTGCCCACCGCCGCGATGCTCGCGGGCCACGGCTTCGACGTGTACGGCTACGACACCGACGCGACCCGCGTGGCCGAACTGGAGAACGGCGAGGTTCGGATCGAAGAGCCGGGTCTGGACCGGCTCGTCGGACGGGCGGTCGAGTCCGGGCGGCTGCGGATCGTCGAGGAGGTCCCGGCCGCGGCGTACCACGTGATCTGCGTTCCGACGCCGTTCGACGAGGACCGCCGCCGCCCGAACCTCGACCACGTCGCCGCCGCCGGACGGGCCGCCGGGTCGGTGCTGCGGGCGGGCGACACGGTCGTGTTGGAGTCGACGGTGCCGCCGGGCACGACCGAGGGGCGCGTCCGGCCGATCGTGGAGGCGGAGTCGGGGCTGACCGCGGGAACGGAGTTCGGGCTGGCGTTCTGTCCGGAGACGGTGCTCCCGGGGAACGTGATCGCGGAACTCCGGGCGAACGACCGGATCGTCGGCGGCGTCGACGAGGGGTCCACGGCGGCCGCGGTCGAGCTCTACGACTCGTTCGTCGACGGCGAGATCCGGACGGCGGCGGATCCGACCGCCGCGGAGTTCGTGAAGCTGATCCAGAACACCGCCCGCGACGTCGAGATCGCGTTCGCGAACGAAGTCGCCCGCGTCGCACACGACTACGGCATCGACGCCCGGACCGCGATCGGGATGGCGAACGCACACCCCCGAGTCGACGTCCTCGACCCCGGACCGGGGGTGGGCGGCCACTGCCTCCCGGTCGACCCGTGGTTCCTGGGGGTGGGCTCCGACTCGCTCGAGTTGGTGCCGACGGCGCGGGCGGTGAACGACGGCATGGTCGGGTTCGTGATCGAGCTTCTGACCGAACTCGTCGGCGATCTGGGCGGCAAACGGGTCGCGGTGTTCGGGATCGCGTACAAGGGCAACGTCGGCGATTCCAGGATGAGCCCCGGGCTCAGGCTGGTTCGGGAGCTCCGGCGCCGGGACGCTCCTGCGGCGCCGGCGACCGACGGCGGCACCCCAGGGTCCCCCGCCGTGGCCGTCCACGATCCCCACGTGGTGGACCCGACGCTGCGGCTCTTACCCGCCGAGGAAGCGGCGCAGGACGCCCACGGGATCGTGCTCACCACCGACCACGACGAGTTCGCCGACCTCGACCCCGACCGGTTGCGAGAGGTGATGGCGGCGCCGAACGTCGTCGACACGAAGGGGATCCTCGACCCCGACCGGTGGCGCGAGGCCGGGTTCGACGTCCGGCGGGTGTGACTCCGGTCTCCCCGCCGGTCACGGCGTCGTCGCCGACGGGGCCGGCGTCGGTCGGCCGCCGCCCCCGGTCGAAACCTGACTGATCCGATACCACCGACGGGTTCGCTCGCGTCGAGTGCGGCCGCCCAGTCGGTCGTCGCGGCCGTAACGCACCCCGCGCCGCGTCCCGCCCACCCGCGTCCGTCGCGGCCGGTAGCCCCACCTTTCCGTCGGCGAGCAGCCCGCGACGACCGCCGAGCCGGCGCGAACCCGGCGGTCGGTACGTTCTCGATTCGGCGGCCTCAGGGCCTGCGTAGGCGGTAGGGTGATACTACTGGCCCCGTAGCCGAACACGACGGCACGAGCCGGGCGAGACTGTCGTTCACGCCGGCTCTGGTATCCATCCGTGACAGTCACGAAGCCGTGAATATATCATAAAGAAAACACTTATGTGAGTTAGGGTCAGACTACCACTCGCGATGGCACACAGGCTGGCACGCAGCGGCGGATCAGGGAGTGACGACTCTTCGAGAACCACCCCGGGGGACGGCCGGACGCCGCGGGCGCTCACGAGGCGGGGGTGGCTCGCGGCCGCCGGGGCGGCCCTCGCGTCACTGCTTCTCGGCGGCGCGGCGAGCAGTGCCGCGGCCGGGGACGACGGCACGACCGTTCACTGGACCGACTTCAGCGAGGCGCGGCTGTGACCGTCCTGGACGTCACCGAGTTCGGCGCGACCGGCGACGGCTCCACCGACGACCGCGACGCGATCCAGGCGGCGGTCGACGCCGCCGGCGCGGGCGACGAGGTGTACTTCCCCGCGACGAGCGAGGCGTACCTCGTCGAGGGCGCCGAGCGGATCATCGACGTCACCGCGGCACACTCCGGGGTGACGGTCCGCGGCGACGGGCCGGAGAGCCGGATCAGATACGGCGGCGGGAACGGCGGCGCCAACCTCTACGTGTTCAGCCTCGACCCCGGTGACGAGGGGCTGGACGAGTTCGTCTTGGAGGACCTGTCGGTCGACGGCGGCCGCGAGAACGTCGACGGCAGCCCGTACGTCGGGTCGGCCGTGCAGGTTCACGACCCCGAGCCGGGCGCGGAGGGCAACGTCGACATCACGATCAGGAACGTCGAGGCGACGAACTGCTACGGAAACGGGATCGACGTCCGGGCCGCCGGAACCGTGGTCCGGTCGTGCACCGCGCGGTCGAACCGGCAGCACGGGTTCGGACTCCAGACCGGCAACGACTCGTTCAACCGGCCGGCCGTCCGGTTCGAGCGGTGTCTCGCGGCCGACAACGGGTTCGGCGGTGGGTTCTACGGCATCGACCTCTCGGGCGGCGTCGGGGTCGCCGAGGAGTGTGTCGTCCGCGACAACCGCGGCGCCGGCGCGACCAAGTGTTCCGAGCAGACCGACGAGGTGACCTACCGGCGGTGCCGGCTGGCGGACAACACGGGACACGCTTTCCTCAACACCAACGGCACCGACGCCGTGGTGCATTTCGAGGACGTCGTGGCGGTGAACCACGACGAGTGCGTGCGGCTGAGCGAGGACGGTCGGTACGACGTGACGAACGGGTCGGAGCTGGTGGTCTCGGACGTCGGTCCCGACAGGCGGGGCGGGATCTTCCTCACCGACCGGGCGGTCTTCGACGCGGGCGACGCGACGGTGTGGGTCGGCGGGGTGATCGACGGCCCCGGCGTCAACTCCGCTTCGAGCGGCTCCGGAAGCGAGATCGGGACCTACTACCACGCCGGAAACGACGGCGGCGCGATCGGCGACGACCGGAACGTCGCCTTCGGCACGGTGGCCGAGGGGTCGAAGACCGACCTCGACGGGGTTCCGACGGCCGATGCGGTCGGCGCGTGGGCCGGCGACGCGGGCGGGACCGAGGATGGGACGACCACTCAGTCGGGGACGACCGACGAAACCGGTACCGACGACGGCGCGTGGACGCTGCGGTGGGACTCCGACCCCGCGGACTGGTCGATCGTCGCCGGCTCGGAGTTCGACGGCGGCCACGCGCTCGAACACGAACACTCCGGATCCGAGCGCACCCGTCGGGCGATCTCCTGGGACGACGCCGGCACCCCCGCCGACGTGGAGGTGCTCGACAAGGTCCGGGTGCCGGCGTTCACCGACGGCGTCGACCTCGGCTACCACGCCAGGGTCCACGTCCGGTCGTCGTCCCGCAACGGCGCCGAGCTCGGATACTGGGTGGAGTTCGAGAGCGCGGCCGACTCCTTCCGGCTGGCGTCGTACACGGAGACCGGGATGACGACGCTGCAGCGTTTCGGGTCGCCCGAACCGGACACGTTCTTCTACCGGCGGTTCCGCGCGGAGGGCGCGCGGGGGGAGGGGGGCGGCCTGCTCGGCG
>ERZ1034573.285-NODE-285-length-14869-cov-7.384771_pt1 | contig 14869 bp, 16 predicted proteins | sample MGYA00520641_ERZ1034573 | MGnify/ENA primary metagenome ERZ1034573 (study PRJEB33760, sample SAMEA4777724) | hypersaline lake metagenome | biome: hypersaline environment; feature: brines | place: Spain | collected 2014-08 | depth 0 m ...
CTACTGTTCTGTTTCAGACTGGATTCATCATCAATCTTCGATATTTTAACCAGTTCTCTTGTAGCCTCTTTCTCTATTGGATACTCTTCGCCTTCAAACTCAGTATGATAGTAACGACCAGATTCATCACAGTCTTTGATAGTGTAAACAGCATCTTTTAATGTTGCGATACCTGTGTGAATACCTGCAACATCATCAAGTCTTCTATACGACTCTATCTTATCCACGTTTTTGTACTCCTCACCACTAAGGAGACGCCATTTGTCAGGGTCGAGAGATGAGTAGTTTATATCTATAATCTCCTTTGAGGATATATCTTCCATCGGTTCATCCTCGTCCATTCTAATGTACTCAAGTGATCCTTTCCTCTTCTTGTCCATAATGGTTATTGCGGTGTAGATAAGAGCATCTTCGAACAGTAGCCTTTCACCGAAGTCTACAATCCTCCGCACTAGCTTGTTTGACTGCAGGAACTCTCGCAGATCCTTACCTGTTATCGTCGTAAAGTAGTTCAACGGTGTTATTAATCCAACTCTGCCATTACTGTTCGTGACATTCACAGCAAGTTCCATAAATGGGATGTACATATTGAAGTTACCTCCGTCGACTGTCTCATACTGATTAGTTAGCTCCTGCTTCAATTCATCATCCATTTTCTGTATCTTGACATACGGAGGGTTTCCAACAACAGAATCAAAACCGTCCGTCGCCTCTTCAAATATGTTCGCCCAATCAGCTAAAAGAGAATCTTCACATACTATGTTGAACTCTATATCTGAGGGTTCTTCACCGTTAGATACGGCGAACAGACAGAGCAGTATCTTGGACTGACGTACATTGTTCTGAATTATGTCAGATCCAAAAATTTGATTCTCTACAATATCCGTAACGGACTTATCAGTTTCTTTATATATGTACTCAGTAATTTTCAGCAGAAAAGCACCTCCTCCAGAAGCAAAGTCGAAAACCGTGTCAGAAGGTTCTACTGTGTTCTCAACAATATAATCAGTTACCGTTCTCGGAGTGTAATATATACCGTTTACTTTTCTGTTCTCACTCAGAAGTTCGAAAACCCTTAGAACATCATCAAGAGTAAGATCTACCTCATTATTCAACGAGCTAATTATATTATCGGATTTCGTCTCATCCATAGATTCAACGTAGTCCCAAACAGCAAAATCATCATCTACATCGTACTCTTTAACGTAATGATGAACAACACTAGATTCTATCTCCCGTATATCGTATTCGGACAATAATTCGCTAACATCAGAGGACGATATGTCGGAAGATTCGGTATTATCAGGCATGTACTGAGGTACGAATCGTGCCAATATAAAACTTGTTCAACAGCTGATCCCTAAGATATTTAGATAGAAGTTTCTAAGAGATTCTTATGACAGTTGAAACGTACTGTGTATGTGGAAGTAACATAAAAAGAACATATGGCAGACCTTCCGGACTTCCGTATAAGGGAGAAGATAGCTTGAAAGTACGTGTCTCTCTTGTTTCAAGACTGACGGATCAACATCCGTCTAGGATACATTTATGTAAATCATGCAGGAGGGAGTTCGCACGGCGACGTAGAAGCTCTGGGGAGTCCTCAGGTGATGCCGAAGGATCTGTCAGGCTCTGCGATTTCTGCAGAACTGAAGTTGATGGGGCGATAAGCAAGGCAGTGAAAGGACCTCTTGGAGCAGTTAAATCATGGTCTGGGAGGAAACAAGGAGCTTCTGACGCATACGAAAGATTGGATGTCTGCGTGGATTGCCAAGAATCGTTCATGAAGTTCGTTGAAGAGAAAAGAGACTGAATTTCTCGTACTAGAATATAAACATACAGTTCAAAAGATTACATTTCCAAAAGTTATTTTTGTCCTGTCTGTATAACTCCTGCATGGCAGATCCAAGAGATTCATTAGAGTATGAAACCGGGAGAGCGTACTGTCCTTTCGAAGAATGTGAGTGGAGCATAGTTGAAGAGATGGATGAAGCGTTCTTTGACCATTATTACGAGCATACGGAACTTGTCGACAAGTACCCACGATTCCAGAGGAAGACAGGAGAGGAAGAGGACATTGATTTTATGCATGATAATGTTGATTTCCGTTGTGAGAAAATGACGGAATCTGCTATATGGATGGTTGCGTATGGATACGAGAACGATGATGGAGATGAGATAGATATTCACTATGATTTCTATGCGAAGGATGAAGGATATATAGAAGTGGTTCGTCGTGTCGAAAGAAGCGTTGATTGAACTGATTATATTATTGAGAGCAATAGGAGGATATACATGGAAAAAGACAAGTCCTATCAGTCTAATTTTAGAGTATGCTAGGATACGCTGGTCGTAACAATACACTCAGAGAGCGTGATCCTCCTGTTCGATGCAACAGAGGTATGCAGAAAAAAACATGGGAGAATGAAGGTATCTCATACGCAGGCGAACTCGCAGAGAGGAACTTCAAAAGCTTAATACGGATAATTAGATGGAATATCAGGAATGGAATTGGATTTTACCGATGCACATCTCAGTCTTTTGTCCCGTGGAACTCACAGTACAACATCGAAGAGCTTCCGAATATTGATCCTATCCGAGAGATAGCTGTTACATGTGGCTCTATAATAATGGATAACAATGTTCGACTATCTTTCCATCCTGACTACTTCGTTAAACCAGCTAGTGAGTCGGAGGATACTAGAGATAAGGCCCGAAGAAGTTTAGAGAATCATGGATCTTGGCTTGACCTGATGAACCTACCGAAGGATCACAGGTTTCCAATAAACATACACATAGGAGGTCATTACGGGGATAAAGAGAAGACAGCTGAGCGTTTCGAGGAGTTCTTCCAAACTTTATCCGACAGCGTTACAGAAAGATTGGTTATAGAGAACGATGACAGTAGCAATCTGTGGTCTGTACAAGAGTTACACGATATGATCCATAGCAGAACTAATTGTCCGATAACGTTCGACTACCATCATCATACATTTTCAGGGACAAGAAACTCGTATAGAGAGGCGTTTGAACTGGCTTCTGAGACTTGGGATTGCAGACCTGTGACGCATTACTCTCAGCCAGCTATTCTGTATGAAGAGGATGAGGCGGATCGACCACAGACCCATGCCTCGTACGTCTCACAAGTCCCTGAATGGCTGATGAAAAATTCGGATGTGATGCTTGAATGCAATGGTAAGGAACAGGCTGTTCAACAGTTGATGGATTCGAATCCAGATCATACAACTTTAGATAGGTCTTAATCCACCATTATGCGGGGAATATTTATGTTAACCTGTGCGTTAATACTGTGTATGAAAGTTCCAGATGATCATCCGATAGAGGATTTGGATACGCCTAATGAAAAGTACGAGCCTGAGGAGGTAGTTGAACTTCAAGTGGAGGCTCTTCAGGATAACGATAATCCGAGAGAGGATGCGGGAATTGAAACCGCGTATAATTTTGCTTCACCCGGGAACAGATCAAATACAGGACCGATAGAGTCGTTCAAACGAATGGTGAAGAACCCGTTGTACTCTGATATGATAAATCATCATAAAGCTTCATATATTCCTATGGAGAAGGATGGAGAAGTTGCGAAGCAGGAGGTTGTTCTGATACAGGAGGACGGAACCGAGACAAAATACGAGTTTGTGGTTTCCGTTCAGTCCGAAGGCGAGTTCGAAGGTTGCTGGACAACTGATTCTGTTAGGAAAGTATGATTATACACCATAATCGCATTAGCCAAAAATTATTATGATGCCCGATTGTTTCTCTGGTTATGAGTCCTGTTGAACTGGCATTTCTATTCACTTTGATAGCCTTTTTCGCACATATAATAAAAGGGTTGACCGGATTCGGACCTGCTATTGTGTTTGTTTCTGTCGGTTCAATTCTGCACGACCCCGTAGAAGTTATTGTTCTTGCGTCTCTCCTTGATATTGTCGGCGGTGCGTATCTAACTTTCTTGAATCCTGATTTCTTGGATAATAAGGAGTACTGGGTTCCTGTCGGTATTCTAATGGTTATCGGTGCGATAATAGGAGGAGCAGTATTATCCGTAATACCACCTACGGCGTTCGAATATATACTCGGAGTCTCAATAATAATCATAGCTATATGGTTTGTAATCGGTGAATCCGACCCTGATGATGGGGCGGAACGAGAGGATTTCAATCTGCCAGACGCGGGCGTCGGATTGTTCTCAGGTTTCTGTGGCGGTTTCACAGGAATGGGTGGTCCTCCTCTGATAGCGTATCTCGGATCGAAACTTGACAAGGAGCTTTTCAGAGCTGTTATTGTACCCATATTCCTAGTAGCCGCTATTTCTCGGTTCTCAACGTACGGAGCTCTCGGTATGATTGAACTGACAAACTACCTATTCTACATACTCCCACCTGTGGGTGTTCTGTTCGGTAATCATGTTGGTAATTACTTCTTTGAGCATGTTGAGCAGAAATGGTTTACGATACTGATCGGAATTATTCTAATGCTATCAGGTATCAGGCTGATTATAACCTAACTTGGCATCATGTATTCTAGGTTAGCCAATTGTATTGCAATTTAATTGTTCGGATCGGAATTCTCTGAATAGTTATATTTATAAACACACAAATCGAAAAAGAAGTATGACAGCTTTAGAAAAAACGGTTAGCAGTCTTAGATCACAGTTAAACGGTTTCGATGCGGGTATAGCCGTGACACTTGGGTCAGGACTAGGTGGTTTTACTGATAGGATAGACACTCAGAAAGAGGTCTCCTATGCAGATGTTGAGGGAATGGTTTCATCGTCTGTTGATGGCCACGAAGGAGAATTCATCTTCGGAACAATTGATGGTGTTGAGATAGTTGCGATGAATGGTCGGATTCACTATTACGAAACAGGTGATATGACTCCTGTGGTTAAACCGATTCGGATTCTTTCAAGACTTGGCGTGGATAAACTGTTACTTACTAACGCCGCTGGTGGTGTGAATAAATCCTATGAGCCAGGGGATGTGATGATAATCGAGGATCATATCAATAATATGGGCGACAACCCGCTTATTGGCCGTCATAATGAAAGCTACGGTGACAGGTTTCCTGATATGTCCGAGCCGTATAGTTCAGATCTTATATCTGTGATAGAGGAGGTTTCAGAAAATAATCCTCTGCGTTCTCATAGAGGGGTTTACATGGCTAATAGCGGGCCGTCGTATGAAACTCCAGCCGAGGTGAGAATGGCTCGTAAAATGGGAGCTGATGCCGTTGGAATGTCAACTGTGCCAGAGTGTATTGTTGCAAATCAGGAGGGAATGGAAGTTGCTGGATTATCAACGATTACCAATCATGCCGCTGGTGTAACGGATGAACCATTATCTCATAGTGAGGTGAAGAATACAGCAAAGAAGATCCGTGAACCGATGAACAATCTCGTGTCTGATATAATTAATTCAATTTGATCCTACGGGTTTGTTCTAATGCTTAGTTATTTAGACTGTGAGCGTAATCCTCAAATAATGACTGATAAAACTCTTTCAGAAGTTCTGTATGACGATGAGAGCTTAGGTAATTACTCTTTGTCGGATATTTGTTCAAGGAAAATATCCTATGATATAGGGGATGACCCAGAGAAATGGTGTTTTGTACGGGCACAGACAGGTGATAGAGGTGTTATGATAAAATCAAGAGGAATATATGTTGTTCTTAGGACGAAGAAGTATGATAGATTGATTGAGGATCTGGATACAGAAGGTAAGGAGACAAACCATTTTAAGACATCTGAAATTGTAGATGGTATGCCTCGTAAGGAGCGTCGATCAAAAGTAGCTCCTTCAATTAAGGGAGAGTACCTCACTGTAAAAGAGGTTCAAGGTTACGAAGATTCAGATGGTCGTATCGAGATACAGAAGTCAAGTGGTTTCACTTCAGATATTCCTGTTGAGTATGTTATTGAGCCACTAAGTTATGATGAGGTTGTTGTTGAACTTATAGATCAGAGTATCTGAACTAGCGTTTCTAAACTAGGGTAAAGTTGTTAAATCGGAAAGCTATTTACTTCTAGATAGTATTGTTCCATTTATGAAAGTAACTAATCCAGCAACCGAACAACTTGTTGATGAGTATGAAACAGATGATGAAGATGATGTTTATGATGCTCTTGATGTTGCTGAGGAACGGTTTGAAACTTGGAGTGATAGGTCACTACAACATCGTGAAAAACTTCTATCAAATGCAGGTGATGTTCTACGAGATGAAAAGCGACGGTACGCTGAGATTATGACGAAGGAGATGGGTAAACCTATAACTCAGTCTCTTGCAGAGGTTGAGAAATGTGCGTGGCTCTGCGACCATTACGCTGAGAACGCAGGTCGTTATCTTCAAGATGACGTGTATCCGAGTCCACCCGGAACAGATGTCAGAACCGAATACGAGCCTCTTGGAGCAGTTCTTGCTGTTATGCCTTGGAACTTCCCGTTCTGGCAGGTTTTCAGATTCGCCGTCCCGTACCTCACAGTCGGGAATGTCGGTTTATTAAAACATGCTTCTAGTGTACCGGGTTGTGCTTTAGCGATACAGGAAGTGTTTGAGAAAGCAGGTTATCCAGAAGGAACATTCCAATCTCTGTTGATTGGTTCAAGTGATGTTGAGACAGTAATTAATGATAATAGAGTGAAAGCTGTTACGCTGACTGGAAGCGGACCAGCTGGCTCCGCAGTTGCTGAACAAGCTGGCAGTCAGATTAAGAAATCTGTACTTGAACTTGGAGGAAGTGATCCGTATGTAGTTCTTGAAGATGCTGATATCGAACAGGCTGTCGAGACGGGGGTTTGGGCAAGAAATCAGAACGGAGGTCAGTCCTGTATAGCGGCGAAACGATTCATTGTCGTTGAGGATGTGTATGATGAGTTCTTGGATAAACTGAAATCTGGTTTTCAGGATCTGAATGTTGGTGACCCAATGAATGAGAATATTGATGTTGGCCCGCAATCAGATGAGGATCTAATGGAACATATGCATGAACAGGTTCAGACTAGCGTCGGAGCAGGTGCGAATCTAGTTCTTGGAGGTGAGCCTATGGACAGAGACGGCTTCTACTATCCGCCAACTATACTTACCGATGTACCTGAAGGTTGTCCAGCGGATCAGGACGAGGTTTTCGGACCTGTTGCTGCGGTCTACAAGGTTGAAGACCGAGAGGAAGCCGTTGAAAAAGCCAATGATACTGATTTTGGTCTTGGTGCGAGTATCTGGACGGAAGATACAGATAAGGGAAGAGAGGTTGCGTCCAATATTAATGCTGGATGCGTGTACGTGAATGAAATGGTTAAATCGGATCCAAGAGTTCCGTTCGGTGGTGTTGGAATATCTGGATACGGTCGAGAGCTATCGGAGGTTGGAATTAAAGAATTTACTAACAAAAAAACTGTCTGGGTTGACGATAACTGAATCAATCCGTATCATAAGTCTTATAGCCAGAAGATACGAAGTCGTGGTTATGGATGAAATACCAGAGCTTTCCAACGAGAAGCTAAGTTCACATTCTCAAGGAGCGGATATTAGAACCGTTAATTCAATAACTCATCTATCAGGCGAGTCTGTTCAAAGACCTTTGGATGCGTCAGATTTGCAGGAGCTTCAACAGTCGAAGCTGACCAGCATACCGACTCAAGCTTGCTATACGTTGCTTCCATCTGAAAACCGAGGAACGTTCACTTTCACGATACGTAAAACACAGCTTGAGAGAACTATTGAAAGAAGGGAGCGGAATGATCATTTCCCTGATGATGTCTCGGCAGAACTTGTCATTGCGAGGGAAGCTAGCTGGATCGCTAGCACTATAAACAACGGTCAGAAAATGAGACGATATATCGGTCGAGTAAGCCATGATGACTACTATGTTGAAGTCGCACGCGAGGATTCAAAGTTAACGCTGAATATTGTGTTTGAAGGTGAAGGAAACTGAGCGTCACAAATAATTAAACACCTGAGAATGTATTTCTGGTAGTGATTGCTCGTCATTTTAAAATTTTCGTATTAGTGTGCTTACTGATCAGTCTAGGAATCGGTTTCGCAGTAACTGATTTTAACGAAGCAGAGGAGCGGGGTGAACATACAGAATACTCTTCTAATACGATAAGTACTGGGAGCATGCCTGCCGACACGATGGAGGAGAGAGCAAAGATGCGAAAGCTAACTGCTATGGCCGACTACAATTCTACTGGTTGAGATTCAAGGTTGTATCGTTTGACCACATCCGAAAGAACTTAAGACATATGAGTACTTCAATCGAGGTATGAAAACGATTGATCTTTTCGCTGGAGCAGGTGGTTTTTCACAGGGATTTGAACAAGCTGGATTCGATGTTATCTGGGCAATTGATAATGATGATAAAACAGAGGAGACATTCGAGGAGAATCATGATTGTGATATGGTTGTTGATGATATAACAGCTGTTGACCCTGAGAATGTTGAACTGAGTAAGAACGAGGTTGATGTTGTGATAGGAGGACCTCCTTGCCCGACATTCTCACTTGTCGGAAGATCTAAAATAAACTCTATTAAGGATAGGGATAACACAGAGGACGAACGTCATCAGCTGTATCAGGATTTCCTGAAATTTGTAGATTACTATCAACCGAAATTCTTCGTTATGGAGAATGTGAAGGGAATGATGTCAGCGGAGAACGAGGATGGCGAAGATGTTGTTAGCGTTATAAAATCAGAGATGGACAGTATAGGGTATGATGCTAATGTGCAGGTTCTTAACTCGGCTAACTTTGGCGTTCCACAGAAAAGGGAGAGATTGTTCTTTATAGGTAACAGGCTTGGTAAACAAAACCCTGATATGAGCAAGTGGCGGTCACATCGAGAACCGGAGAGCGAAGAGGAGAAGAGTATAAAATTTAAATCCGATTCTTCGGATTTCCCATCCTATGAGGAGGATCCAGATGAGAGGAAACCTTGGAATACAGTTAATGATGCGATAATGGATCTGCCACCCGTAGTATCTAAAGGAAGTACACCGCCTAAAAACACAGAAGACTATACTATGGGTTCTGTCTCGGAGTATCAGGAATGGGCTCGTGATACAACTGAGGACTGGGAGGATGCGACTCTTAATAATCATGTATGTAGAGGTCATAACATGAGAGATTTAACTCTGTACAAGCTCATGGGAGAAGGTGTAACGTACAAGATAGGTGATCTACCAGAAGAGCATCAACCGTACAGAACAGATATATTCCCTGATAAGATGAAGAAACAGAATCCTAAAGAACCTTCTTCAACCGTTGTAGCTCATTTGTACAAAGATGGGCATATGTTTGTTCATCCAAGGGAGGCACGTTCGATAACAGTTAGGGAAGCGGCTCGTCTACAATCGTTTAAGGATAGCTTCAATTTCCCTGTTGCTAGAACCCATGCGTTTAAACAGGTAGGTAATGCTGTTCCGCCATTACTGTCAAGAGCAATTGCTGAAGCAACAAAAGAAAAATTCCTTGATTAACCTTATTTTCTTAACTCGTGAGGTGTCTGTGATTAGGAATATTAGCGGAAAATTACATAGGTGAGTAACGGTTAATATTGTGGATATGACAGACCGATCAGTTCAAGTGGAGATCGAGGGGATGTCTTGTGCTAGTTGCTCTCAGACAATAGAAGATAGATTGGATGATGCTGAGGGCGTTCTAAACTCACAAGTCAATTATGCGACTGGTGAGGCGTCAATAACGTATGATCCTAATCAGGTTGCACTATCACAGATTTACGAACTTATCGAGCAATCTGGATACACTCCTGTCTCTAATAGGGAAACTATTCGTATCTCTGATATGTCTTGTGCGAACTGTGCGGAGACCAATAGAAAGTCGCTTAACTCTAACTCTGGAGTTCTGGAAGCTGACGTTAACTATGCGACTGATGAAGCCGTCGTTGAGTATAATCCGTTAGAGACCGGTGAATCAGATCTGTATTCATCAGTAAGAGAGGCTGGCTACACCCCTGTCGAATCGACAGATGATAGAACTGATAATAGGTTGTCATCCGCTGATGAGCAACTACAACTCACAGTATTCGGAGCCTTATTCTCAGTACCGTTCCTAATTCTGATGTTGGATAATCTTATTCTCGGCGGAATAATAGCACCCGATTCAATCATGGGCGTAGAGATCGGGTGGTTCGAAGCCATCATAGCAACGCCTGTTCAAGTTGTTCTTGGCTGGCCATTCTACAAGAATTCGTATAATGCATTAGTTAATAATCGTAGAGCGAATATGGATGTTTTAATCGCATTAGGATCTACGACAGCGTATGCGTACTCATTGTTTGTTCTATCTGATGTTATCGCTGGAGGGATTTACTTTGACACAGCTGTATTAATATTAGTTTTCATAACCTTCGGGAATTATCTTGAAGAACGAGCAAAAAGTCAAGCAGGTGACGCATTGAAAAACCTTCTTGAAATGGAAGCTGAGGAGGCTACGGTATTGAGTTCTGAGGGCAAAGAGGAGAAAATACCTGTCAGCGATATTCAAGTCGGCGATACAATGAAGGTTAGACCCGGTGAGAAAATACCGACAGATGGTGTGGTAGTAGGAGGTCAATCTGCTGTTAACGAGTCGATGATAACAGGGGAGTCGGTTCCTGTTGAAAAATCAGAAGGGGATGAGGTTATAGGTTCAACATTAAACGAAAACGGTGTTTTAGAAGTTGAAGCGACGAAGACAGGTGACGACACAGCGTTGAAACAGATAGTTAAAACTGTGAAAGAGGCTCAGTCGAAACAACCGAATATACAGAGCGTCGCCGATAAAATATCAGCGTACTTCGTTCCTGCAGTTATTATTAATGCTATAATATGGGGATCATTATGGATGTTGTTCCCCGAGCTTCTCGGTAGCTTCGTAAGCTCTCTACCTGTTTGGAATCAAGTAGCAGGAGGGTCAACGGCAGTTGGCGGAACAATCTCCGTAGTGGAGTTCTCGGTTATAGTGTTTGCCTCCTCCGTTCTGATCGCTTGCCCTTGTGCCCTTGGTCTTGCAACACCTGCGGCGACGATGGTTGGAACTACAATCGGTGCTCAGAACGGCATTATATTCAGAGGTGGGGATATTCTTGAAAGAGCGAAAGATGTTGACACAATAGTATTTGATAAGACTGGAACATTAACCGAAGGTGAAATGGAGGTTACTGATGTGATAACAATAGATGAGTTCTCGGATACTGATGTTCTCAAATACGCTGCTACTGCCGAATCTGGAAGTGAACATCCTCTTGGAGAGGCCGTCATCGAAGAAGCTGAGCGGAATAGTATAACTCTTGGAGATCCTCAATCCTTCACAAGCAAACCAGGTAAAGGCGTTAGATCAACAATTGGAGATAGCGATATTCTGGTAGGTAATAAGGAGCTTATGCAGGATAATCAGATTGATGTTTCCAATTTGAAAAACAAATCTGAAGATCTTGAAGCCCAAGGAAAAACCGTCATGTTCGTATCATACGAGGGCGGTTTAATCGGAATAATTGGTGTCTCCGACAAAATTAAGAATAGTTCTGCGAAAGCTGTTTCTGAACTTCTTTCAAGAGGTATTGAGGTAATGATGATAACAGGAGATAATGAGAGGGTCGCCCAGTCAGTCGGTGAGGAAGTAGGTATAAAAGACGAGAATATCTACGCTGAGGTTTTACCTGAAGATAAATCAGATACCGTCGATCAGATACAGGCTGACGACAGGAAAGTTATGATGGTAGGAGATGGTGTTAATGATGCTCCAGCATTGACAACAGCATATGTCGGTACCGCCATTGGATCTGGTACAGATGTAGCAATAGAAGCTTCGGATGTAACTCTAATGAGAGACGATCCGCTGGATGTGGTTAAGTGTCTCCGCATATCACACGCTACGCTACGCAAGATCAAGCAGAACCTGTTCTGGGCATTAGGTTACAATACTGCGATGATCCCTCTGGCATCACTAGGACTTCTTCAACCTGTGCTCGCCGCTGTTGCGATGGCCTTTTCATCTGTATCAGTACTTATCAACAGTCTGTCCTTCAGACTGTATAAGGGTGATGAGGATTACAGGTTCTTCAATTTCTTAAGATAGACGATTCAAGTCTTTCGATTCCATAAGAATTTTATACTGATGCGTTTCAATTGAATACACGGATGAAATGCCCCGAATGCGGTGGTAATATAGTTGAAGAGGACGGTGAAGAATACTGTGGTAGGTGCGGAATAAAACCAACTGAACCCACCGATTTAAATTTCCGAGGTTTTATGGAAGATGTTAACTCGGAAGATTCAGAATATCAGATAGAGAAAGGACTTTCGGAAATTGAAAGGATAGGGTTGGAGACTAATCAGCCTTCGTACATAACAGATAAAGCAAAGGAAGTATTCCGAACGATAGTTGACGAACAGATTCTTCAAGATGAATCCACGTATTTTATATCCATGATTTGTTCTAATGTAGCTGTGGAGATTTCGGGTGGTTCATCCACCAGAACATCTATAATCGAATCTGGTCAGTCTGTCACCGAAGTTGAAGATCTTGAATCGCTTAGTGACAAGGTTATCAAAGAGCTTGAACTGGATAAGGACTCCGAATCCATCTGATATACGCTAAACTTAAGTTATCATAAACGAATCTGTTGATTATGTCTGATAGAACCCTCTTAGTTTCTGTTGATTCTATACGAGCTGATCATCAGAAGTACCTGAAGCGGACGGACAAGTTTCTTGATTTTGAGGAAAAACCTGTTTTTGCGACTGCTCCAGCAACTTACACCAGTTTCCAAGCGATAGTCGGGGGTCAGTACGCGTCGGAAAATCCCTCATTGGATGTTGTTGCCGAACAGTTTGACGACTACAGTATAGGAATAACCACGAATAATTTTCTTAGTCATACGTACGGGTACGATAACGGATTTGATTACTTCAACAGTCCGAAGAGCAGTATGACATCAGGATGGAAATCAAAGGTAGGAATGATGCTTAATCCTGGGAGTCGCAGGCACAAGATAGCTGTAAAAACTTGGAGCAAAATGCAGGAGCTGAAATCGAGTGTCCCGTACCTCTCTGTTGCAAGAGATTTCCGAGACGCGGATAGTATTATAGATGAGTTTGATGAGAAGCGGGAGAATCACTCTAATTGGTTCGCTTGGCTTCACTTCATGGAACCACATCATCCCTATAATCCACCTAATTCTCAGATAAGCAGATCAAAGGCGAAGTCGATGTCACGGAAAGTCCGATCCTCATCCAACACAACCGATTCAGAGGAGGATTCTGTTCGTTCGCTTTACAGGGACGAAGTTAAATTAGTAGACAGGAAGCTGGAACGTCTATGGGATATGATCCCTGACGACACAAGAGTTGTTTTCTGCTCAGACCACGGCGAATACCTAGGCGAGGGCGGTTACTGGGGGCACGGAGGGGATCTAACTCCGACCGTTCTAAAGGTTCCATTAGCATACAAAGGTCTGAACACGGTTCCAAGTGGGGATGTTGTTTCACTTATCGATATACCGTCTATTCTTCTCGGTCGTTCTAGCTACGGGAAAGGAAAAACTGACAGATCGTACGCTTACGCTACTTCTGATGACAGCAAAGCGGTTCTCGGGACTGAAGGTTATGTGAACAAGAACGGAGTGTTTGATTATGACGGAGAGGAGATTTCTAACGATGAACTTGAAAGTAAGTATGAGAACTTCAGTTCCAGTAGTTCATCGAGGATGGATGCTGGGGTTGAGGAAGACCTGCGATCACTAGGTTACCTTGAATGATTAAGCGATAGACCAATTTAACAACCATTCTGAGAACGGTATGTTAGGAACGGTCAACATCCACTACTCCGTCGACATCTTCTCCCATCTGATGCCGATCCATCTTCTCTTGTCTTTCACCGACCTCCAGTACATCATCCTCTGTAATCTCGTTTCTCGCTTCAGTTCTCAGCCTATCAATATCAATATCATCAAATGAAAGATCTTGTACATCCTCCACGTCATAAATTTCGTTCACCAACTTATTTATCGGTGTTACAATGTGAACTCCTAGGTCGTACTGTACAGCAGGTTCGTCTAATTCGTTTATTATATCATCCGACATCTGATGTGCAACATGCGAACTGGGAACGTATGGTAGTACTCCATCGTACAGGAAATCTTCGTCGGAGTGAGGATGGCTTCTGTATGTCCAGTAGTAAAATCCGTCTGTCATACAAAACAGTTGAGACTACCAGGTTAAATCACTACCGAAGTTGAATTACTGGCGGAGTCGAATATATATGAAACAATTACCAGATTGGACTGTTAGAATCAGTTGCCGAGTTCAATTAATTAACTCTAAATCAACAACAGGAGAACCATCTATATCTTCGTTCATCAACTCCCTAATCTCGTATTTATATCCGCGACTCGTTGCCTGACTATTACGTCTCGCAGACTGTAAATTCACATGATTATAACCTTGTTTTATCAGCTCTTTCTCGTCCACATCACCGTCAAGATCGGCGTCAGCATCCCAGAAGACAGTAACGCTACTTTCAGGGTTTGAAGGAACCTCCGACGTAACAAGATGCAGAGTCTCCTCAGTTCCATCTTGGAACTGCGTAGTGTTCTTCTTTATTGTCATCCTGACCTCATCTCCTTCGTTAAGACGATTCAACACCTCTGTTATCTTGTTATTATTTTTCATAGATGTTGATACTTACGTTTCCGTTATATGTTTTTCCGTTGCAGAGGCCGAACGAACCATAAAATAATTTAAATGATATAACTCCGTATAACAAATGTGGAGAAAAAGAAATTCTTTGAACAGGTTGACAGGACCACTACGAAGGCTTCGAGCGATGCTGATGAATATAAAGAGGCCAGGGATATTTAT
>ERZ1034573.286-NODE-286-length-14849-cov-11.389347_pt1 | contig 14849 bp, 11 predicted proteins | sample MGYA00520641_ERZ1034573 | MGnify/ENA primary metagenome ERZ1034573 (study PRJEB33760, sample SAMEA4777724) | hypersaline lake metagenome | biome: hypersaline environment; feature: brines | place: Spain | collected 2014-08 | depth 0 m ...
GGAACAGGGTGTGGAGCTCATAGCTGCGAGATGGTCACCGTTGCAGCGTGTGGTGGTGCCGCCCGACGCCCCCCATGGGCGGGAAACAGGTACACATCGGGTGAAATAGTGGCGTACTAATAAGAACCCGTCAGACGCAGGTCAGACGGTGGGGGTAACAGCGTTGGTCGCGTTACTCGTACAGCGGATAGGCCGCACAGAGCTCGTCGATCCGCTCGCTGACCTCATCGATGACACGCTGGTCGTCGTGGTTGTCGACAACGCGATAGATCAGGTCACCGACCTCCGCGATCGTTTCTTCATCGAACCCGCGGGTCGTCAGGCTCGGCGTCCCGGCGCGGATACCACTGGGGTTGAACGGCGAGCGCGTCTCACCCGGGACGGTGTTGGCGTTGAGGACGATCCCGGCCTCAGCAAGGGCGTCTTCGGCTGGGCTGCCCGGCAGATCAGGATGTGATTCCCGGAGGTCGATGAGCACGAGGTGGGTGTCGGTGCCGCCGGAGACAAGCTCAAAGCCGTGGTCGGCAAACGTCTCAGCCAACACATCAGCGTTGTCGACGACCTGTTGGGCGTATTCGTCAAACTCCGGCTGGAGTGCCTCCTTGAAGCCGACGGCCTTGCCGGCGATGTTATGCATGAGCGGGCCGCCCTGTCCGCCGGGGAAGACCGCGTTGTCGATGTCGTCGGCGTGTTCCTCGCTGGTCATCACGATCCCGCCGCGACCGGCGCGGATCGTTTTGTGGGTTGATCCTGTCACGAAGTCGGTGACACCGACCGGTGACTGGTGGACGCCGGCGGCGACGAGCCCGGTAATGTGAGCGATGTCGGCGAGGTGGTAGGCTCCAACGTCATCGGCGACATCCTGAATCCGCTGCCACTCGACCTCACGGGGATAGGCGGAGTACCCCGAAACGATCATATCCGGCTCGAATGTATCCGCCATCTCAGCGAGCCCCTCATAGTCGAGATACCCTGTTTCGGGGTTGACCTCGTACTGTTCGACCTCGTAGAACTGGCCGACGAAGTTTGCGGGGTGGCCGTGGCTGAGGTGGCCGCCGTGTGTCAGATCCAACGAGAGGATCTTGTCACCCGGGTCGAGGGTCGCAAAGTAAACGGCCTGATTGGCCTGTGTGCCCGAATGGGGCTGGACGTTGACGTGTTCGGCCCCCCAAAGCTCCTTGGCGCGCTCGATAGCGAGCTCTTCGACCTCGTCGGCGTACTCACAGCCGGCGTAGTAGCGTTTCCCCGGATACCCCTCGGCGTACTTGTTGGTTAGCGCACTACCCTGTGCTTCCAGTACGGCCTTACTAACATGGTTCTCGCTTGCGATCATCGCCAGCGTCTCTTCTTGGCGAGTATCCTCGCCTTCGAGCGCGTCTGCGACCGCCGGATCGACCGCACGAACCTGCTCGTAGTCCATACTGAAATGGGGGTGTTCAGGCCAATAAGTGTGTCTGTACAGGGCTACCCCGCCGGTTGGTAGTGAGGGCAACAACGGAGATTTATTAGCACCATTTGCTGGTTAATTTAGCCAAAAATCGAGTAATGAACGCTGTAGTCGTCGATAATATTAAGTGTGGCTTCGCCCCTAATTCACTTATCAGGATGGCGTCGAACACGCATACAGAAGACCGCCGTGAGCTGCTCACAACGGCACTGGCCGCGACGACGGATGGCTGTTGGATTGTCGATCCAACCCCGGAAACGATCACCGCGGTCGTCGATGTCGCCAGTGACACTACCACGCTCCCGCAACTGCGGTTGTTGGCCGCTGAGGACACGCTCAAAGCGACGTTTGGGGATTTTCTGGTTGCCAGCCGCACCGCGGATCTGCTCGGCGATGATTCGCTTGCGGTGCGAACGCTTGAGGCACCAACCACGAACTCACTGATTCTCACCGAGGAGGCGGTCACAGCCGTCGTCGCCGCGGGCGAACAGGTCGCCGGGCTCCGCACCGACGACACCGAGTTCGTCGAGACAACCCGGGACAGCATCACCGATCAGTGGGCAGCAGCCGATCCCTTCCGGCTGCGAACCCCAGCGATCTCACAGATCCGAGCCACGCTGGCCGAGGAGATCGGCGCGGCCAGCCGCGAGGATTTCGATCAGCTGCTGGCCTCACTTGAGACAGCCCGCGGTGACGGCGACGGCCTCGATGAGGTGACGATCTCACTGCTCATCGCCGCGAAAAACGAGGTGCTGCTGTACGACATCTCAAAGTGGGGTGAGGATGTCGGGATCGCCAGTAAGGCTACCTTCTCACGAACAAAGAGTCGGCTGGAGGAGTCCGGTGTCATCACAACGGAGAAGGTTCCGATCGATGTCGGGCGGCCGCGGCTCCGCCTCCAACTCGGCGACGACCGACTGCGGGAGGCCCCGGCCGACAATCTCGCTGCCGTTGCCGCCGACATCCTCAGCTAAGCGCCCGGAGTCGACCCGTTTTTGGGTTGGGCCGTCGTGGCCGACGCATGGAACTCGCGGTCTGTGGTCGCGGCCCCGCTGTTGATGCCATCGCGGCCGCCGCCGAGGATATCGACGGCACCGTCCGCCAGATCGAGCCGACAGCTCTCAGCGAGGAGACCGCCTCGCTGCCCGCAACCGGGGCGGTCGTCGCCCCGACTGGTGCCGAGGTGTTTCCGGTGGCAACCGATCACTTCGACCGCTGGGTCGCCGTTGAGATCGGTGGCCTCGGCGGCTACCCGATCGACGATATCGACGCGGCGGTGACGACGTTCGGCCCCGACACAGCCTGTTATCGTTGTCTAACCTACCGGGTCGGTGCCCACGAGGACGCATCCGGTGAGAGCCCCCGTGGCGATCGCAGCACGGTGCGGCTGGCCGGAGCTATCGCCGGCAACCGACTCATTTCGCTGCTGGCCGGCGAGACGACCGGCGGCACGATCAGAGAGCTTCCAGGCCCTGAGCGGCACCTGCTGTCGGTGCCGGACTGTGACTGTGGTGGTGACGGGGCGGTCTCACGGTCGCTTCCGCTGACCCATCGCAGCGTCGCTGTCGACGACGCATTGACGCGAGCCGAGCGCGCCGTCGACGAGCGGGTCGGCCTCGTCACAACCGTCGGCGAGCGCGAGTCGTTCCCAGCGCCCTACTACATCGCCGATATCGCCGACACCACGGGGTTCAGCGACACGGCGGCCGCTGACCTCGCCGCCGGGGTCGACCCTGACTGGGATCGGGCCTACATGAAGGCGATCGGTGAGGCACTTGAGCGATACAGTGCCGGCGTGTATCGAACGCGAGCAGCGACCCGTGGCTCGGAACGGACGCTGGCTGCCCCCATTTCGCCGCGGCGGTTTGTGCGCCCTGATGGATTCGACCACCCGGAGCCAGACCACCGGATCGATTGGATCGAGGGGCGATCGCTGCCGGACGGCGAGGCGGTGTCGCTGCCGGCGGAGTTTGTGTGGTTTCCGCCACCCACGCAACGATACCGCCCGGCGATCACGACCGGGCTTGGCCTCGGCAACTCGCCGATAGAGGCGGTACTCGCAGGGTTGTATGAGGTGATCGAACGCGACGCGACGATGCTTGCGTGGTACTCGACGTTCGAGCCGCTGGGGCTGGCAGTTGACGACGACGTTGTCGACGAGTTGACCAAGCGAGCACGGGCTGAGTCACTGACTGTCACCCTGCTGCTTGTCACACAGGATGTCGATGTGCCTGTCGTGGCCGCCGCCGTCCATCGCGACGGTGCGTGGCCCCGGTTTGCCGTTGGCTCGGGGGCCACCCTTGATCCGGTTTCCGCGGCACGGTCGGCTCTCGCTGAAGCCCTCCAAAACTGGATGGAACTACGGACGATGGGCCCGGAGATGGCCGCCGACCAGGGCGGTGCGATCGCCGAGTACGCCGATCTACCGGCGGCCGCCGAGTCGTTTGTCGACCCCGACAGTCGGATACCGGCCGAGGGGGTTGGCGAGTCGTCGTTGACGGGTGCGGCTGAACTGAGGGCCGTCTGTGATCGGCTGTCGGCGGCTGACCTCGACGCCTACGCCGCGCGGTTGACGACCCGGGATATCGACGCCCTTGGGTTCGAGGCCGTTCGGGCCGTGGTACCGGCAGCCCAGCCGTTGTTTACCGGAGCCCCGTATTTCGGCGAGCGCGCTCGTTCGGTGCCGGAATCAATGGGCTTCGAACCACGACTGGATCGGTCGTACCATCCCTATCCGTAGGCGAGCGAACGGGATTGTCACCCTCGGGTCAGCCGTTGTCAGTCGATGAATCCGAAGCGGCGTTGTCACCAACTGGGGCGGTTGACTCGGCTGCCGGCGGCTCCTCGGAGCGGCTCTCAGCCGGATCAGTTCGTGGGCGATCAGCATAGACGAGTTGCCGGTGGGGGTAAGCCATCGCAAGGGTGGCCTCGGCGTCGATGAACCGCTGGCGGATCGCGGTTCGAACCGCAGATTCGATAGTAGCGATCTTATAGGGCTTCGTTACCCAGTAGCGTAACCGAAGCAACACGCCGCTGTCGGCGAAATCAGCGATGAAACAGTTGGGGGTGGCGGGGTACCGCGCGCTGCCGACCCGGATATCCGGGCCGCCGTTGATCACGTCGTCGGTGTCTCGGGCGGCCAACTCCATCTGGCGGCGGGCCTCCGGGATGTCGGACTCGTAGGTGACCAACACCTCAAGCGAGAGGCGGGTGCGTTCGTCCTCCGCGGAGTAGTTGGTCACATCCCGGTCGCGGACGTTGCCGTTTGGAATCACCAGAAAGGTGTTGTCAAGGGTGAAGACCTTGGTATAGCGGATCGTGATATCGTCGACAAAGCCGCGGGTGCCATCATCGAGTTCGATCATATCACCGATCTCGAAGGGCTGGTCGGCCAGCACAAAGATGCCGTTGAGCACGTTGCCGACGATCGGCGCGAGAATGATCCCGACGACCGCCGAGAAGACAGTCACCGAGAGGACGATGTTGCCGATCTGGAGGCCGACAAGCGAGCCAGCGATAATGAGCGTGACGGCGATCGTGGTGGCACGAACGCCACCTAAGACGATCTGGGCGACGCTCTGGCGTTCAAACCGACGGGCGATCGGCCGCCCCAAGAGGCTCACAAGCACCTTCGACAGCGAGACGCCAAGGGCGACAACGAGTAGCGCGGCGATAACCCGGTGGCCGGGGAACTGCAGCCACGTCGGCAGCAACGCAGCGGCCACCTCGGCGGCTGCGGCCTCCGTGGCCCCCGCCGGCTGGGTAGTCGTCATTGGCTGGAACTCTCCGCCGCCGTAAAAAAGGCTTGTCCCCCGCGATCTCGCCTGCAACGTCTACCCCTGTCAGAAGTACTGTGTTCCGAAACAAGGTGCAACTCAGTAAAGAGTAAATTTCATACACACAGGCGCTAACAGATCAGTATGGCAGACGACCTGCGGATGACCCTGGAACACGTCGGCGAGCGGTTCAATCTCGGCGAGTACGAGATCGACGCCTACCTCGCCGTGCTTGAACACGGGGAGCTCACCGCCAGCGAGATCGCCGACCGCACCGATATCCCCCAACCGCGGGTCTACGATACGGTTCGCAGCCTCTCAGATCGCTCCCTCGTTGAGCTCCGGGAGTCACGGCCGATGCAGGTCGTCGCCATCGACCCCGAAACGGCCTTCGGCGACCTCCAGTCGTCGTTTACCGAACTTGTCGACGAGCTTACCGCCCGGTACACCGCGCCGGCCCGGGACACCGAGGCGGTGTCGTTGGTCAAATCGCGGGCGACGATCATTCGCTATCTCACCGAGATCGTCGAAAGCGCGGCCTACGAGCTCACGCTGTCGCTGACGCCGTCGCTGCTGGCGGAGTTCGAGGAGACGCTGCGCGACCAGATCGATAGCGGCGTCAGCATCGAACTCCTGCTCACGCCCGCCCGTGAGGCCCCTGATCCAGCGGACTTTGAGTATCAGGCGGTCGCAACGACCGTTCGGGCCCGCGAGGGGATCACGACACCGGTGATTGCGGTCGCCGACGGCACGGATTCGATCTACGCGACCCAGGATGCCCTCCGCGATGACCGGGATCGCTACGGTGTGATCTTCAGTCGCTCCGCGCTGGGCTTTCTGGTCTCAGGCTTTTTCGAGACCGTCCTGTGGACGACCGCCGAAACACTGTCGACGACGCCGACAGAGCGGGCGTTTCCGCGGCGATACGCCTCGATCCGCCGAGCGGTCAAGGATATCCGCGACCTCGGCGGGGATTTTTATGCAACTGTCGAGGGACGAGACACCCAAACGGGCGAGCCGGTTGTGATCAGCGGAGCCGTCGAGGACATCGAGTTCCGCGAAAACGAGTCGGTCGCCTCGTTGCTCGTTGATACCGGCGACGACAGGATCCGGGTCGGCGGACTCGTCGCCGCGTTTGAGTCGATCGAGGGACAGGCGATCCACATCGGCCGTGAATCACCGCCCGAGGTGTAGCTGTAGCAGATGCCCTGTTTGTTGTATAAGGGTACAGCAACCCACCGTATATGGTCTCGGCACCACACCTGCAACACATCTACGCGCTTGGGTTAGCTGGTGAGAATCAGGTAAATCGAGCCTTTGGTGGTGGGCTGCCGACGGGAAGTCTCGTCGTGATCGAAGGACGACACGGCGCGGGCAAAAGCACCCTTGCCGGTCGGTTTGCGTACGGCCTCTGTGAGCAATCACAGACAGTCGGGTCTCTCTCGACGGAACGGGAGTTTACGCGCTTTCTCAGTCAGATGCGGTCGTTGTCCTACGCCTCCAAGCCGCCCAGCAGCTGTGGGTGAATGATGTTGCCATCTTCGATACGTTCAGCGATGTGCTTCTGTATGATCCAACCGTCGAATCGCTCGCCGCAAACAGGGACGACCGCCGAGCCGTCCTGTCGTTTTTCCGGCGAATCATGGCTCCCGGCACAACGACTGTACTGTTGGTCTCGTCAAACGGGCTCCCGACGGAACCGATGGAGCCGCTGCGGGCGGTTGGTGATGTGTTGCTTCGACGACCGTTGACGACGCCGGCGGTCAACAGTACCGGTGGATCAACGTCTGTCGGTTCGCCGGGATGGGCCAGCAGGTTGCCGACCGGATCGCGTTTTCGATCCATCCCGGTACCGGCGTCGGTATCGAGAATCGAAGTGTAATAACTCAGTAAGCTATTCGGCAGCGATCGGATAGTCGTCTGCAATCAATTTGCTTGTACGATTGCCACAACGCAAGCGTCTGATGGCTCACGATGAATCATCGGCATTCTCGGAGAGCACCTCTTCGTCAGGGCCGCCCAGATTGACCCGTTCTGACTGATTGAGATGGACAAGCGAGGAGATCAGGTACGCTGCCAGCAACACCGCGGTAACAACACCCACTGAGATACCGTCGGGCAGCCAGTCGAGATAGCTAAAACCGAGCACGGCACTGCCGAGGAGACTTAAGCCAAGATAGTACACCGACCACGGCACCGTCTCCTCGGGGACAACTTCGAGATAGACATCCAGATTTTTTGCTTTCGCTGTCGGAGACAGCCGGTCGCCGTCGACAGTGATCAACCCGGCGTCTTCCAACTTTGAGAGGTGATGCTGTTGGATCGAGGTGTAGACACGCTTTCGCTCTGTCGAGGTGATCTCGCCGATCGGCTTGTCGTACTCCCAGGCAGCGACCTGTTCGGCGACATCCGAAAGTGTTGTCTCGCCGTCAGCTTGATTGCAGGCATATAATACATACCGCCGGCGATGGCTACTCAACACGCTAAACAGCGTGTTTTTACTTTCGCGGGCGTCGGGTGAGATAATCGAACTCATCGTAACGTAGCCGACACAACGGCTCTATCCGAGAGCGACAAACTGGAGCTACTTAACGATACTATCTGCAGACGGCAGTGGGAACGTGCTACTCTCCCACCTCATGACCAGCTGATCGCAGCAGCTCAACACACCGTTCTCGGGGGTAGGCAACATCGTAGGTGTCGGCCAGGTACGTCTGTAGCGCCGCCGGCGTCCACGTCTCGGCGTCGACATCGACGGCTGACGGTGTATCGTTGAGGGCGGTGATTACCATCATGTACTGTTCGTCGGTGAGACCGTCGTCGCCACCCAGCGACATGAAGTCGTCGTGGGCGGTGAGATCACCGCCACCATCTCCGGAGTCGACGCTCTCGTCGCCCCACCCATCCCCATCGTCGTCTACGTCGATACCGTCATCATCCCGGTTGTCGGCTGTGGTGTCGCGGTCGGCTTCCGCATCAGCGAGAACATTATCGTCGGCGATAGCACCATCGGGCTCACCCGACGGCTTCGTTTCGACGGCGGACTCGAATGCTGACTGCAGCTCCGGGCCGACGACGGGGTCATCGGCGTCGTCAGGGGCAGAGTCAGCAGCATCGGCCCCACTCTCGTCGTTAGACTGTGGCGTATCGACCCCTGCGTCCGTCGCTAGATGACCGGCCCGTCGCAGCAGTCTCTTGCAGTCTTCACGTGGGTAGTCGATCCCGTATTCCTCGAAGAGATACCGCTGCAACAGCGGCAACGACCACGACTCGGCGTCAAGCCCGGCGGCCTCGGGTGGCGCATCAAGCGTGTTGTTGACGGCGACCTGTTCCGAGTCGGTGAGCGTCGATCGTGGGCTGTCGGCAGCCGACGATGTGGTCGTCTCAGTCGCCGATTCAGCTGTCGACTCGGGTGGCTGTGGCGTTGGGCCCCCGGTGGGGTCATCGGAGCGCAGCCAGTTTATGCCGCGGTTTGCGGCGTCCTGCGACGCGCCGGGCGGGCTCGGTGGGGCTGAGCCAACATACCGCAGCAGAAACGAGGGCATGATCCGCCGCAGCTCCTCGCCGAGTTCGAGTTCGCGCTTTCTGGAGCGCAGCCGGAGCCGATCGGTGCCGACCGTGGCCACAAACACCCCAACGACGACACTCCCGACAAAGAGGTTGATCCCCGCGATGGCGACGATCGGATGGATCGTATGCAGGCTGGCGATCAACGACGGCGGCAACACGACCAGATACCGGTACTCACGGACAAACCGCAGGTAACTCCCCGTCTGATCGGGGGCTTGCATCGTGATAGATGTCTCTACCGTACTGCGTCTCGGGACGTAAATCTGGGCGTCACTGACCGCGACGCCGTCGCCTGCGGCCTCTAAGAAGACCACCACCGGGAGGTAGCCGCTGTTCTGCATCGCGTAGGTCACCTCGCTTTCGCCACCAACGGGAATGATCTGTGGGTTGTCGGTCGGGGACTCCGAGCTTAGGATCTCATACTGATAGACACCGGAGGGCAACAGCATCGAGATATTGAGCGGGATGATAACGACCAAGGTGAGCACCGCGATCACGATGATGGCGTTTTCGAAGATGCCACCCCGCGTCCGGCTCCGCTGTCGTTTGTCGGTCGCGCCGGTGACCGTCCCATACACAAACAGCACGAGGCCGGTGACCATCGCGGCCGTCGATAGCGTTGTTACCTCGATATCGAGGCCCAGCGGAACGAGAACAACGTTTTGAATCGCGGTGCCAACCGACCGCACCGCGGTGACCGAGGCACCTAACCCCGGAATCACGACGATCCCATCGCCGACGGTCAACGCGACGGATTTGATCTGGCCTTCCGAGACAGGGGGTTCATCCCCATCCTGATCGGTAAACGGGTTGGCATCCCCCTGGGTGATATACCCCTCGTCGGTGATCTCAACGACGCGGTGGGTCGTCAGCTCACCCCCGCCGAGATTCTGGGACTGAAAGAGGATGACATCGCCGACCTCGGGCTCGCCGGCGAGCATCTCCGGCACCGCGAGATAGCCGTCGTTTGGCTGCAAGGTCGGTGCCATACTCCCGGTTTCGACGAAGACGATCGCCGGCTGGCCGAGCAGTTGACTCACCAACAACAGGAGGATAAATCCGATCAACAGCCCGCCGGCGACGTACTGCAGGAACGCTGAGGGCTTCATCGAGGGACACCCGGATCAGAACTCATACTCATCGAACTCATCGATGGTCGTATCCGCGTAGCTCACCAGCCAGTCGCGGGCCGGGGAGTCCGGTTGGATGTAGATGTAGATGTACGTGTCATCCAACACGGTGCTGACACCCAACTGGTCGTCTTCGATAACGCGTTTGTTGGTATCGATCGCCACGTCCACCAACCCTTCGAGGGTGTCGACGAGGACGGTCTGTTCGTACTCCCGCTCGGAGGGGAACTCGCCGGTGGTGATCCACTCGGAGAACCGCTCGCGGGCCTGTTCGATGTCAATGAGCTCCTCTTCTTCATCGGTTAGTTCGGTGTAGCCGGTGTACCGGAGTCCGACGAGGACAGCCAACAGCATGACGACGAGCCCGAAAGCGACAATCGAGCCGTAGGCCTGTAGCGGTGAGGGCTCAGCAAAGACCTCAACGGTCTCGAAAGACTCGTGTGTCTCATCGATAGTCTCGGCCTCAGCAACCCGGAACGTCGACGGCGAGACGACGATCGGCAGTTCGCTCCGGTAGGTCGTGTTGATGCTGTCGCTTTCGACACTGCCTGAAAGGTTCGAGACCGATACCACCCGTACGTCGACGACACCTTCGGTCGCAGCAAGCTGCTGTTCGACGGTGCCGATCCTTCGCAACACATCGATGATATTGACGGTAAAATTGAGGCGGTGTGCTTCCTCAGGGGCAAGTGTCTCGCTGTCGGCAGCCAATGGCTCGGAGACTTCCCAGTAGGTTTCGGTCATATTGCCGTTTTCCATCTGCCCGCCGCGGATCAGCAGATAGGTGTCGGTGCGAACGGCAACGCTGCCACTGTCGGCGGTGTACTCGTAGCTGTAGGTGCCCTCCAGCCGCTTTGAGAGCGCGGTGTAGTAGAGGGGGCGATTACTGGCTCGCTCGCCGGCGGCAAACGGTAGGCTATCGTTGGTGATCGGCGCGCTGTGGCTGTAGCCGGTTGACTCCGACCACTGTTCTGTCAGCCGCTGTTCGGTTTCGACGCTGGGTTCAAGATTGATCTGATAGGCCCACCAGCCGACGCCGGCGGCGGCGAGTATCAGGATGATAATGAGCACGGTCGCCCACTCGTTGAGAAACGAGCGGATGCGGAGTGAGCGATCGATCTCTGCCATCTATCGACCCCATCGCACGGACGCCCTCATTCGACAGCGATCGAGCACCCCTCGCTCCGAACGGCGGGGGTGAGTTGATCGCTGGCGTCGCTGCATATCGCCACAGAGCACGCCGACTGGTAAAAGTGCAGTGCCTACACCACGCATACCGCTTATTCTCGTCGACGCGCTCGCTCCCGATCAGCAACCACCGGTCGACGCGGAGTGTGGTCTGGACGTAGCTGACTGGCAGTCGCTTGGGGTGCAGTAGGGTTTCAGGCGTCGCTTAATTCCGGGTGGTGGCTTTTTACTCACCGGCGTGAAATATGTTGTTGCAATGGTACACAAAAAGGTCACACTCATCGGCACCAGCACGGATGGCTTCGATGCAGCCGTCGACGACGCGATCGCCCGCGCCCGCGACACCCTGGAAAACCTCCATTGGGTCGAAGTCGAAGAGTTGGGCGTCGAACTTGCCACCGCCGACGACAAGGAGTATCAAGCGGAGGTTGAGGTCGCCTTCGAGCTTGAATAGTCGATAGTGGAGGCAACTTCCTGTCTCACAGACAATCACCCGCCCCAAAGTGATTTTACACCCGCTGTTCGTGGTACACCCATGAGCGACAGCGGGCCACTTGGCGATGCCGGTGCGTCTACCGCCTTCCGTGAAGCCGCAGCGCTCCTTGCTGAGCCGTGGCCACCGGTCGTCCTCCGAGCATTGGCCGACAGCGACGGGATGAGGTTTGAAGAGCTCGCCGCGGCACTCCCCGAGATCGGCGAGGAACTACTCGGAGAGACGCTGTCAACGCTGGAGGCCACCGACAGTCTCGAACGGGTCGAGATCAGCCAGCACCCACCCGAGTTCGCCTACGTGCTGACCGATCGTGGGGCCGAGTTAGAGGCGATCTGCCGGCAGCTCGCCGACTGGGTTGACACCGTCCCTGAGGAGGAGCGGATCATCGTCGTCGCCGACGACGACCGACGCGTCGCAACGATGCACACCGCGTGGCTCTCCGGGAAGTACGCGGTACGCACAGCCCACGATGGTGATGAGACGATCGAGGAGCTCGGCCCCGAGGTCGACGTGCTTGTCCTTGATCGCCGAATGCCGGGGCGATCCGGCGACGAGGTGTTGGCGTGGCTCCGCGAACAGGAGTACGACACCCGGGTTGTGATGATCACCGCCGAGGAACCCGGTACGGATCTCTTCGATCTCGATTTCGATGAGTATCTCACCAAGCCGGTGTCGGAAGCTGAGTTCAAGAGTGTTGTCGCCGATCTGATCGAGCGGGGCGAGTACGACAGCCAACTGCAGGCGTATCTCGCCCGGCAGTCGACGGTTAAAGCGCTTCAGGCGGCTCAAAACGAAAACGACGACGTGACCGGAGACGACAACGCAGCAACGTCACCTGACGACTCCCACCAGCCAACGGACGCCGATACCGATGAGTTCAACCGTTCGGAATCCGGCGGGGAGTCATAGCGCGATGCCCACCGACGACACCTTCGTGCGCAGCGATGATACCGCGGTTGAGACAGTGCTTGATCGCATCGACGATGCCGTCTACGCGCTGGATACCGACTGGGAGTTTACCTTCTGTAACCAGCACGCCGCCGACCTGCTTGCGGTTGACCCGGAAACACTACTTGGCCAAACGTTGTGGGAGGCGTTTCCGGACGCCGCCGAGGGGCGTGTCGGCGAGGAGTTTCGCACCGCGATGGAGACCGGCGAGGCGACCCGCTTCGACATCTACTATGAGCCGCTTTCACGGTGGTTCTCGGCGCGGGCCTATCCCAGCGACACCGGGCTCACCGTAGTTTTCCGTGATCTTGTCGATCAGGACGGCCACGACCTCGACCTACAGCGGAAACAACGGCTCTTTGAAGCAGTCTTTGAGCAGACCGCAGACGCCCTGATCGTCGCCGACGGCGATCGCCGGGTCACGGATCTCAACCCAACCGCGGAATCGCTGTTCGGCTACACAACGGAGGAGGTGGCCGGCCAGCCGGTGTCGACGCTGTACGGGGAACCTATCGGCGCGGTCGACGGCACCGCCCCGGCCGACGACCAGTCATACGTCCTCACCTACGAGCGGGCCGATGGCACGACCTTTGAGGGCGAGACGCTCAGCACAACGCTGACCGGCCCCAACGGGGCGGTGTTGGCAACGCTGGCGTCGATCCGTGATGTGAGCAGCCGGATGGCCTACGAGCGACAGATCGAGGCCCGAAACGACGCCCTCCGGCGGTTCCACGCGATCACGACCGATGAGGAACGCTCCTTTGCGGCAACCGTCGAATCGGTGTTGGAGTTGGGTGTCGACTATCTTGATGTCGATATCGGCGTCTTTGCCAGCGTCGATGCCGACACCTACGCGGTGGAGGCCGCCGTGCCGGACAACGGGCCGATTACCGCCGGCGACAGCTTCGATCTTGAGGAGACCTACTGTAGCTCCGTTGTTGCGTCCGGCGAGCCTGTCACATTCACCAGCGGGCCGGACGGTGAAACCGTCGACACGGCAGCGTATGGAACTGATGGGCTTCAGACCTATCTCGGTGTGCCGGTTGTCGTCGACAACACACCCTACGGAACGCTCTGCTTTACCGCCCAAGACAGCCGAAGCAAGGCGTTTACCGACGGCGACACCGCGTTCGCCCAGATCGCTGCCCAATGGCTTGGGTCAGAGCTTTCGAGCAACGCGTTTGCGGCCAAACTCACCGCGCTCAACAAGACCGCCAGACAGCTGATGACAGCGGAATCGCGTGACGCAATCGCTGAAGTCACAGTCGATCAAGCGGCGTCGGTGCTCGACCTGTCGCTCACCGGCGTCTGGTGGTACGACGACGACCGCGAGGCGCTCCTGCCGGCGACCCAAACGACCGCGGCAACCGAGTTACTCGACGGCCAGCCGACATTCCACCAGGGTGAGGCCATGGCGTGGGAGGTGTTCACCGACGGTGACTCCCGGGTGTGTGACGACCTCACCGACGCCGAGGCGTTGCACAACGAGGAGACGGTGTTCGGCTCAGAGATGTTGGTGCCGCTTGGCGATCACGGGATCCTCGTAACCGGGGCAACGACAGCGCATGCCTTCTCGGAGACCGATCGCACGTTGATCGAGGTGTTGGCAGCGACGGTCACCGCGGCCCTTGATCAGGCTGAACGCGAGGCGGTGCTGCGAGAGACACAGGCCGAACTCGAAGCCGCAAACGAGGAACTCGCGCTGTTGAATCAGGTCGTTCGCCACGATATCAAAAACGATGTGGCGGTGATCTTAGGCCACGGTAACAGTCTCGCCGACCGGCTTGATGAGTCGGTAGCGGACTCCCTCCAACCGATGTTGCGGGCTGCGACACATATCACCGATATCACCGAGACCGTCGGTGAGTTCCTTGACGTCCTCGGTGGCGACGCCGAACCCGAACTGGAGCCGATCGATCTTACCGCGGTGGTGACCGACGAATGCCGGAAAGCACGCGATACCTATGGGGATGCTGACATCCGGATCGACGATGGATTTCCCACCGGGGTTGAGGTTGCGGCGACCGAGCTGCTCTCGTCGGTGTTCCGAAACCTGCTCACCAACGCGGTCACGCACAACGACAAATCGACACCCGAGGTGACAATCAACGGCGAGGAACGCGGTGACAGCGTCGTTGTTCACGTCGCCGACAACGGCCCCGGTATCCCCGAAGACCGCCGCGAGGAAATCTTCGGCCGCGGGGAACAGGGATTGGAGAGCCCTGGTTCGGGGATCGGGCTGTATCTCGTTGATACGCTTATAACGCTGTTTGGCGGGGCGATCGAGATCACCGACA
>ERZ1034573.287-NODE-287-length-14799-cov-7.029775_pt1 | contig 14799 bp, 22 predicted proteins | sample MGYA00520641_ERZ1034573 | MGnify/ENA primary metagenome ERZ1034573 (study PRJEB33760, sample SAMEA4777724) | hypersaline lake metagenome | biome: hypersaline environment; feature: brines | place: Spain | collected 2014-08 | depth 0 m ...
TCCTCGTACTGCATCTGGACAACGCCATCTTCAGGTACTTCCGCTAGAAAGGCTTCAATTTCTACACTTCCACTCGGTGTAGAGTGCCCTATGATACCTAAGAAGAACTTGGAGCTCTCAACATCTTTGTAACAGGAGATATTGAGCTTGGTATTTCCATTGAAACCCTCCGTAGCTACAAGGCGGTTTGGCTTATAACCGTCAGACTGGAACTCTTCTGGTACAAACCGAGACCAGTCCTCCTTTGCGTAGAGATCCTTAATATCACTAAACGCTTCTTGAGCTACCATGTCTTCATGTCGGATCTCAACTTCCCCGCTCATACTCTCTAATACCCACCGTGTACAGAAAAGTGTTTTGTTTAGACATTCCAAAGTCAACTTCACCTGTTGATCTTGGTTGATCGAAATATCAATACCCGTCCAGAACCATTAATTCATAGTGTCAGATAGCTCTAGAAGACTCTTCCGATTCAAATACAATGTCTATGTCGGGTGTAGAAGCTCTTCGTTCGATATTTACTCTAATAGATTTGACGGTTATACAAGAAGACAACTGAAGAAGCAACTGAAAAAACGAATAGGGGATCATATCGGTAGAAAAGCTGGAAGTATCGGTAATTCCTATCTTCTGAAAGGGCAAACACCTGACAAGTCCACCAACAAGGGATTTTTATTAGGAGATAATGGAGGTAGTATATCCGACAAGGATTCAATGCAGTACGTTTACGATCTTATAACCTTCACCGTAGTTGACTCGGAAGATGCAGATAAAACGGAGAAGGTCTACTATGAGGTTTTGGATGCTATTAACGAAACTGTAATTGAACTGGATATGGGAGTCATCTTTGGTAGTTTATCAACATCAAAAACCAGAGAATTCCGACTAACTGTTACTGAACCGAAGCCTCCATACGAAGGAGATCGATTCAGTAGTCATGATGACCAATCTCTTACATCATCCATACCAGAGTCCTCTTACAAAGATGTGGATGTTGTTGACGAGATTTCGTCTACCGGTTCAGTTACTGATCCTGTTGAAGCGACCGATGAGGCTGGTGATGCGGAACAGGTACTGGACGAGTATGATATAGATACTCAAGTTGAATCATTGAAAGAAGATTATAACGATGAGGCTGTCGAGGTAAGGAAACCTACTGAAAGCGAAGTTGAGAGAATTGTAGACGCTATAATTGAGAGATTTGAGGAGATGTGCGATTCCGAGGAACAGATGTATTTCGAGAACCATCCTGATTTCTGGGAAGAAGCCAGTTGCTCTAATTGTCAGTCTACTGACTCCGATATGTATCATATTAGCAAGCAGAAGATGGAATCAATAATTATGACACAATTGAAAGAAGGATTCGGTATTACAGATGATGAAGACTCCAAGAGAAAACAATTATCTCAACATCTCTCAAACTTCTACGTCAGCAACACTGGGGAGGTTCTGTTCAGGCCAGAGGAGGTTATAAGCTGGATTATAGATTATATTCATTACGTCGAACCTTACTGTGAAGATTGTCACACAAAAATAGGTGGCGATAGTCATCTAGAGGTTCGTAAGAACTCGAAAACTGAATCTTTAGATCCTGGAAAACCAAGTTCCTACTCTAATTTAGATACCGTCGATACTGGTGAAGACACCGAACTTCAAACAGGTCGCTTAAGTGATTCAATAGAATTTGAGAGTGATACAGAGAGCATTAGCATAGAAACTGATGAGGTTGATGATGTTTCATGGACTGTTTACAGGTCGCCTGAGCCATCGGAAACTGAAGAGATAATGGGACGGATTGTTGATCACCTGTACAGTCTTGGAACAAGAGCTGATATTAGTTATAAATCTCAGAGAGATGGGATATACAGAGTTATAATGAAAAGAGGTGAGTTTGACGGAGATAATTCACTTGAGACCTTTCAGTGTAAAGACTGCGGAGATTCCATAGATGATGAGGAGAAACATCATCCGATTCCACTAAAACTTAGAGAAGCTCACATGGATATTATAAACACAGTTGATCGTTCTCCTCAATCCAATCCGATATTAGTAAATGAGTCGGAGAATGAGTACATACTATCGCATCAGTTTTTATGGAGAATGGAGTCACATATTAAAAACTTGGATATGGTGGCTTTCAAATGCTCAGATTGCTCTTCGCCAAACGATTCAAGTAACTCTAACGAGGATCAGATGTACACCCAAAAAACATTATCTGATGTTGAAGCGACTGAGGTTTCTAAGGATGATGTTCGACGGTACGTGTTAAACTACAATCCTGATGGAAGTAGGCCAAAGCATAGAATACATTGTCCCAATTGTAAATCGGAAAAAGGTAAGGATGACAGTATTGTCTGTCGATTGAACGGAGATGGAAGATATGAGACGCCAGATGGGTCTCAGACTCCAATAATTAAACCTGAGCGAATTGGTATTCCGTCTGAGAGAACACAGTCTGGAAACATTGGCGTGTGTTACGATCACGTTGACAAATTAATAGATATGGTTTGGGCGACAGACCCACAAGATCAAGGTGAAGTAGAGGACGAGCTTGAAAAGTCTCTTCTTATGATGTTTAACAGACACAATTGAATCACCTAGAAGATGCAGGCTGCAATGACATCGTCGACATCTCGGGAAGGATCAAAAGATAGAATTTGAGAAAGCGATTTAGCGTTAAACAATTTTAAAAACTTTAGAGCTTCACTAAGTAGCTCTAAATTCTTCAAACAGTAAATTGTAGTTTAGCTCTAATAGGTCGATCCATTTAGTCAGCAGTATTCATCCCATTCAATGCCCGAATCAGCTGAGCATACCTCCTCCTTATTGAACACCTTTGTCATCAGTTTCTTGTTGTTATCGTCAGCCATCTTCCACGTTTTCTCCAGTTTTATATCTGCACTCCATAGCGAACCGAAGAAAGTGTACGGATTCTCACCTCTGTACCTGAACGCTTTTTTCATAAGCTCAGCACTAGGAGGTTGCTCTGCTCCGTCCTCACCAAGATGAGCATTATACACATTCTCCTGAACAGAATGACGACGATTCTCTGACGTGGGCGTAAGAAGAACACGTACAAACTTACGAGGCAGTTGAAGCTCCTCACAAACAGCTCGTAACTCTTCTTGGTATGTCGCGGTCCAAGAAACGTAATCATCCCGACTTGGAAGATCAGGACTTACCGTTTGATCCACCATACACATGCATTTGGCTCTCAATACTATAAAACCACGGATTAGCATCTGTGTTATCGAGTTTGAGGAGTGGTACGACAGGTTTATTAGCTTGAATAGATTAGGTACGATTATGGCATCAGAAAAATCCGTTTACTCAGGAGAATTTCCTGATGGGGAGATAACACTCAAAGAATCCTATGTTAATGGGGAACTGCACTTGGTGTCAGTAGAAGATTCACGGGATAAAATCATTAACGAACTGTACTCTAACAGATCCGAATCTGTTCTTTTTATATTCAAGGTTCACGAGAATAAGCTTCAGATCTCTCGGATCTTCGCTCAAACAGATAACGGTGGATACGCCTTAGATAGTAAAAGAACGCTATCTGGTGGATTCCGAGAATCATTTGATAGGATATCTCTGATGGATGAGGAATCCTTATCAACTATAAAACAGCGGTACCCTGATAAAAGAATAGATAAGCAACTGTTGACAGACAAAATTAGGAACCTATACGATCTAATCATAGAAGCCTGTAAGTCCCGTTTAGATTGATCTCCCAGACTCGATTCGACATAGTTAAGTTATCCCAACTCAAAGATAGTATAACGATGAGCGGTGAATCTCTCAGTAAAACTTCCGACCCTGAGTCCATCGAGGATTCGTCTCAGTTAACTGTTACAACTGTCGAGGCAACGAAGCCATACGGGTTTCTCCCCGAAGAAACAGAGGAAATGCTAGGATGGCATATCACGGGTTCCGTCAGCACTCGCTTAGGATCGCGGGTTGTGCTACTTTCAGATCCGTTCAAGGGAGAGCCTCCCATGGATGAGGTGATCAAAGTTATTTCCCATGAGTATCTACACGATATTCTTGAGGAAGAGATAGATAGAGAGGCGTCAAACATGCTTGACAATATCGTGGAGGCAGGTAACTTCCTTATCGAAAGAGAGGAGAACGGTCGGAATGGTGACCGAGAACTGAAGAATGAGTACAAAACAGAATCAGACTAAACTGATCAAACAGCAACTCCCGTACTTGAATCAGAGCAAATAGCCACAATTTTCCTATCGTATAATCTGCTAGTTAGGCTTTATCTGTGTCTAAATACCAGACCTCAAGTTCTGGTTCCGATATGAGTTTCTCAACATTATAATCCACTCCATCCCCGAATGGATTATCAGCCTCTTCATTACCCCCATCTTCGACCACCCTTGTCGCTAAGATTTTCGATCTGTTAATATCCAATTCTTCTCCACTACTGACCCTCTTTTTTCTTACCAGTTTCGACATACACGGTATAGTATATCTACCGAGTTAAAACTTGCTTTACCAGTAGATTATGGTTTTGTAAATCGGAAATCCTGCTACCAAAGCTCTTCGGTATAATAATACTATTGGACATTTTCGTACCGTTATCAACTGTCTGGTCAGGACAGTATCTGCGTTAGAATGTTGAGTCGCAACAGCCGATGTACTCGTAATCCTTCCAGTTCCATCGGAAGTTGAGAACGCTTTCGCTATCCCATCCGTATAGGTCAGGCTCATCCACGCCAGTAAGACGAGTATCCCATTGACCTTCCTTAGTGAGACGCATAGCATCGAAATCCTCGGCGATTAACTCGAAATCCAGAGGATGAGCTCCGATCAGAGAGGCTTTCGTACCTTTGTAGAATTCCTTTCGGTAAACGCTCATAACCGCCTGCAGGTCTTCCATACCATCCACTACCAGAACATTAAGATTGTCCTTCGGTTCAATCAACCACTTGTGACGACCACCGTAGAACCCTTCGGTTGAACACCAGCGAATCCAGTCACTATCGTGTTCATTTTCAGGAGTGTACGTCGAAGTCCACATACCACCCTTCGGCTTAATCGGGAGATGCATATCCCCGTCAACAGGACGGAGTTCAGCAGGGTCAGGATCCTCATCTCTTCCTTCTGACATCCAAACCTGCTGTCCGAGTTCATCTGACGTGTTCAGGTAGTCACTACGCCGAGCACCTTTCCTCAGCTCCTCCGTAATCTCGTCTTCAAACTCGTCAATATCGATGACCCCGTTAGCGTAAGCCTTTTTCAGCTTCTGAACACGACCTTCATCGTTCATACCTGTATTCTTGAGCTATACAAAAATAAACCTGACGAATCTATCCTTCACCATTCAGAACAAACTGTAACCGATAAAAAGAGTAATAGACTCATGCCCCGTATCAGATACTGTGAGAGAGTCTGGAATTCCAAAAGGATTCAAAGTAAAGCACGATAACATACCGGAACCCGTTAAACCAGAGGTAACTAAAAAAGCGAGCCCAATTTCAGATGAGCTTAGAGATTCGAGGACTATTTTCCTCAGAGTTAAAGAGGTTTGGACAGGTCATATAACAGTTAAACCTCAGAAATACGTCGCAAATCTTGGATCATACTATTTAGTATCTGATGAAGGGGATGAAGTGTATGAAGGTAGAAATAAGTCGTATCAGAACGTCGGTCTTGTATTCCGTAACTTCAACGGCAAGCAGGTTTATGTTGTTAAGAGAGGATCAAACATATGGTTGGTTGACGGTGAAGGAAACAAACTTCATTCGGGTAAATATCATGAGTTCGAATACTTAGGTGGCGGAGAGTTTAAGACAGGTAGAGTCCCGAAGCGTAGTCGTACAGAAATACGCTTCAAAATCGAGTAAGATCCTAGTTCTAGAATTCGAAAATCTGCTGATCTTATCTAAGTTAGGATAAAATCTAACTCTATACCGACAGTTTTAATAATCAAACACGCATAGATATGAGTGAGACGGTCCTTAGCTCAGCCCGGCCAGAGCGGCGCACTGTAGAACTAAGCGGATCTGTCCGCTTGGTGCAGTAATGCGCTTGTCCCCCGTTCAAATCGGGGAGGACCGATATTGTGTATTTAATTTTAATTGATTTTGACCTTTCACTCCTATGTTTTTTCGTGCTGTCTATTTTTGCTTTGTCCGAGTCGAATCGAAATAGTTAATAGTATGCCTAGACAATAGTTGACTGTATTATGACGGACGACATGTTCGACTTCGATGAAGAGGATGAAGAGGAAGATGAGGAATGGGAAGCCGAACGTCGAATGCGAGGCGAATAGAATCATAGATTAACAACTTCTTGTTGCCGTCAGTTAGCTGAACATCGTATTTTTATTAACCTTCTTGAGAGAACAGTCGTAGCTACGTCTAATCCATCAGAAAAAGTATCGTGGAGACAGAAAAGACTCTGCCTCAGGTTGTTAGTCTACTTCGGGTTAAAACCGTTTTTCTTCCGCGTTTTACAGTCGCTGGTAATCCTCGTTCTTCCGCTTGAATTCGTTCCGAATCTTCTGATGGAAGAACTCACCCACAGTATCCTCGTACTGAGATGGAGTGTAAGCCCGTCGCTGAAGCTGTTCCGCTAGATTCTCAGGCACTCCGATATAAACGTATCGGGCACCAGAGCGGAACACAACATGAAGGAATCCATGATCGCCGAACGGATCTTCCTGCCAAGCGAATCGTGACAGGCTCGAAGAAGTGTACGTGCTCTGTTCGCCTTCCGTAACGTCGGTCTTCTGGGTCGCCATCATACAGTATAATAGTAGAGTCACAGTAACATATAGGCTTTGATCTCCGTATCAGTCAGATTCGGAATACTCTCTAATATTCGAAATACTCTCTAATCAGAAACTTTTCTAAGAACTGAACCATCACGAACCGATAACCTGCCGAGGAACTCCGATTCAGACTCAATTTGCTTAACAGGCGTCTCCTTGAAGAAAGCTTTTATTTTATCTAACCGTCCATTAAAATCTCTATGCTCTAGATCAGGAATAACATCTTCTGCGTACGGATAATACTGACCCTCAACCACAATCTTGTCATCCTCAACATCCTCCCGTGTTACTTTTCCATGCCACTTGCTCAAACTAACATTATAATCCATTAAATCATCTCGGAGAACAAACCTAGTCCTTGAATCCTCTTCATGCACGAATACGGCGTTCTCGTAGACGAGAACACTTTTTTCTTGGACAACATCATAATCACCTTTCACCTCCTTAACCTCATCTATATGCTTCTCTATATTATCAATGTTCTTAAACCGTGGTTTCTTCGCAACGGACAGTATGTACTTAAACTCCCATTCAGGATTGTTATACCATGTATGATGATAGTCCTTCATTAACTAAACTGATTAGACCACACCCTAATATTCTTACTAAGCGACTCTCTTCGCCCTAACCATCTACGTACCCCATCTCCACATCTCGCAGAATCGTTCCCGTGTACAGAACTATCACTAATCCAAATCCTGAAAATATAAGATACATTAGAGAACCGATGTTGTCCATTCCAACTGGATCAAATGCTACATATCCGATAATATAGAAGAACATGGTTGTCGCTCCTCCGAAAGCCCCACCCCAATAATTCAGTTCGTCCCTGACGAAGAACAACGGATAGTCAAATGATCGGGCGAACATCTCTGAGGACAATACAAGTATTAACCCAGCAACAACCGACGCAGAAATCAGCAAAATAGACCCTTCTTGTTGAATGCTATAAAAATTGGCTACAATACCGATAATTGCGTATAAAACATACAGTATGTAACGCTTTTCCATACCTAATTGTTGAATCGCATCCGATAAAAAAGTAACTTCTCCGATTAGCCACGGAATCCAGATACGATATTGTGCAGACCGCCTGCCAATCCAATTGCCAGCAGTAGAACAGTTAATGGGAACAGACTAACACTTAGAATATCTGAAACGGCTATTGTCAGAAAACATCCAGCCAATGCGGAGTTCCCGATGAAACTGACGGTTTCACCTCGGCTCGCGTGAATATACGCGATTCCACCCATGATAACTGCAACCATTACATACGCCAAGCTGGTCGGCAGGAAACTGGTGAACTCTCCAATCGTGACCGTTGATGCCATTCCAATAAGCAGAACACCGATTTTTGTCTGATGGTTCATGCCAGTTTATTCGAAATGTGTACTAATAAATATTCTGATTTCACATCGCTAAAGTTCTTTATTACGTAATTAACTCCGTATTCAGTCGGTTTGAAGCAAGTAGAAAGTGGGTACAGATGGATTTGAACCATCGATCTATGCCATGTAAGGGCATCGTCATACCAGACTAGACCACGTACCCTTTGTGTTCGTCGGAAGGAAGAAAACTATGTCTTTCGTGAATGGGTTGACCACTGCTCTCGTTTGCAAGCCGGTTACAGCTTGCCAAATGCGGTTCCCGCCCGCATCATATCCCATCGGGCCGTTCTTCCTTCCTACCTCACTATAATCGGTGGTTAATAATAAAAGCTACGATCACACCTCAGTTAAAAACTGACAGAGCACTTGTGGTACATTTCTTACTCTTGGCACCGCAGGAACCGCTTCACAATCTCTTCCTTTCTACTGTGAACAAAACTTACAACAGTTCTAATAGCGTCCTCATTGGCAGTAGGTGGACTTCCGTTACAGAGCTGATGATACGTGTGATTGTATCCGTCTCCTGTGATTCGTGGATGAACGTCCACATGGAGTTGCTTTCTGTCACTTCCATCTCTGATGTCATGACCGCCATGCGGATTATGATCTGAATGAGCGATAACAGTCCATTTTCCACCATCTAGCTTGTTATCATCTATAAAATTTTCAACTTCGCTATTACGGAATTTTATCTGGACGTTAAATCTTGAACATACGTCGGATTCACTATCATCCCATAGTTTGACTACTGCCATTCTAAGATTAATTGAATGACCTTCGTATTCAGTATTAATATCCGTACGTTCAATGCTACGAGACTCAACCATTAATTGAATATCACCTTGAAACTACTAATCTGTTTTGATTCGGGTTCTTTTAATACGTTTGTAAGATAAGAAATATAGGCTCGTATAGTATATCTGACATTATGGGTACTTATAACACCAGATCAATTGGAAATACACTACAAGATGTACAGAGACTTGTTAGTACCAAAACACAGCATCAAAGCCTTAGAGAGGCTGCCGGCAGGCTACTAGATGATGAAATGAAGGAACTTGTAGGTAATGCACTATCTAAAATAGAACGTAGTTCCAAAAACAATGAGGATCAGGTTACTTTGAAAGAACGTGAGGAGAAAGCAATTGGAAATCTTCTTCGACAACTTTCAACGGGTGATCCTGAATTGAACAGAGGTATTAGAAATCACACTAAAGACATGTTCGGTAATTATCAGGGGAGAGACTTTGGAGCACACCGATAGCTCCTGTAATACTGATACTATTTTACGAAGAAGCGGAGAATGTTAATTTCCTACTGATTAAACTTTTATACCTATGGATTAAAATGTGTGTTGCAATGGCACAAGAAACACAGCAAAAAGGAGCAAAACACGTCCCAGAAGATCAGAAGGTTGTGGCAGGAGTGCTAGCACTACTGGTAGGTGGGCTAGGAGTTCATAAATTCTACCTCGGACGAACAAAACAAGGAATAGTATTCCTACTTCTATTCTGGACAGGAATACCAGCACTAATAGCCTTCATAGAAGGTATAATGATACTTGCGAATAACAAGCAACTACTCTAAGATTATTCTCGTACAGAATATAGTAATACTTTTTTACTGATTGTCAGTCGGTGGAACACCGAAATCGACGGGTTTTTTAACACACGAATCGAAGAAACAGTATGGAATGGAGCTTCAACTCTCAGTTAGATGAGAACGGCAGAGAGGTCGACGGGGAGTTTAATATTCTCGGTCGAACATACACGTATGAAGATGATAAATTACAGTTCATCCTTGGAGGTATTGGACTTGCAACTGTATTTTCAGTGGTGTTTACTAGCATGATCTACATTCTCTTCACTCTGCTAACCATGTACTCTTGGGCGATAGTGGGTATCCTTGAAATTGTCCTAGCGGGTCTGGTGTTAATCTCCTTCATCGGTGGGCTGAAATACGTTGTTACTGGTGACGCTAGGCCATTTGTCAAGGTTGAATCGGAAGAAAACAAGAAGCGGATTACATTCTTAGAGTGGTGAGAAAATCTACTAAAACCGTTTTAGAACCTGTCTAAAGCCTGTTTTTCTATACTATGGTTTTATGTTGCTTCAGTCTAATATATTAATACTCTATGGCACATGCAAATGGAAAACTGATCGTAGAGGTTGAGGCACAGGATCCGAATGATTGCGTTGAAATGCTGGAAGAATTAGATGATAAAACAGAGGTGGTCGATGCTTCGGACTATCCTGAAGACCCGCATCCAGATGAACTGGCGGAAGGTCTTCCCGTGAAAATTTCAGGTCATCGTTACAGATGGCATTATTCATCTCGACCAGATGAGTATCGAGGCAATCAAGAAGCACTAGGATTCTCGGTTGGGTTCACACCAAGAAAGTACGGTGGAACGACAGACTTGGGGACTGTAAAAGAAAGAGCAACGGAGCTTTCAGAATTCGCTGACCTCGTTGAAAGTGAAACTGACAGAGATTGTGAAAGCTACATGACCGTTATAACTGTGTAACCCGTTTAATCTTCAAGTGTTTGTCCGTCCCAATCACATCCGAATCGACCGCAGATTTCTCGGGCAGGTTCACTACCGAGTTTCACAACATCGGTTTCCTCACCACAATCGGGACAGGTCTCCTCAAGGCTGAAGTCTGCCTTCATACAAAGCAATACAACACACAGGTACTTGTATCTTCCTATACGAGCCTACCACCCCATACTATTCAATATCTTTCTTATATTCCCAAGATATCTGACGAGGTTCTTTATTCGTCTGTTTAAAAACCTCACTATTTCGTATATCTCCCGTAGTTAGAGTTTTCTCCCCAACTGAAAGTCGCTTATGATCGTACAATCCGAGTTCAACACTCTTATCTTCCATTTTAGTTACCTGTGCGTACGCAACATGATTTTTCTCACCGTTAACCTCCAGCTGTTGTTTGACCTCCAGGAAGTCACCGGGCTCTATCTTGAACATTTTCTGAATCACCATCTTTCATCTACTATGGCGTCTATTCTTTCATCTTCCAGTTCTCTTAACGCAGGATTATCTCGATTCAGTCGGTAACCATCCTCTACCTTCTTTATAAATTCTTCAGATAGTAGTCTCTGAAAACACCTGTTTATATTACTGACACCCTTTGACTCGTCAACATCAGGATGATCCAAGAAGTCACTTGGCTCTAAGCTAACGTAGTTTCTTGCTAAGAATCCTGATATAACAACTCTTGTCAGATCATCATCTGGGAAGAAGTTACTGCCGTCAAGATCTGACTTTTCGAAGAATTCATCTGTTATTTTCATTACAGTCAAATTCTCAGGTTATTCATATTAGTTTTTTGATTACTGGCATCGAATCTGTTTTTTGGTATTTTAGTGGATCTGAGAATCAAAACAAAACGTATTAGTATGGAGGAGAGCTAATTTGAAATGTAATGGATTTACACGGGGCTTCAGTTAACTGTGAACGATGTGGATCAGAGATGCATACAAACGTCGGTTCACGGTATAGTGAATGGATGTCAAAGGCACGTAGTGATGATGAGGAACTCCATTGTTCAGACTGTCGTCAGGAAGTATCGGATCCAACGGAACGATACATAGATATTGACGCAACAGACAATGATGATTCCGTTGAATTTGAAATCGATCTTGTGAATCCTACTGAGGCGTCTGTTGGTTTCTCACTAAAAAATCCGATGTTTGAGGAAGAGGATCAATGGTCTGATATGACGGCTTGGTCCGAGGCTTCGGAGGATCAAAAAGGAACTGTAGGTGTTCTTGCTGTTGTGAATGAGTCAGGTGATATAGTGTTCGAACATGAGTTTAAAAGATTCTTCTCAAGGGATGTTCCTGAAAGCCAGATGATAATCGGTGGTGAGAGAACAAAGAGCATGTCGGTGGAATGGCTTGAAAACGGAGAGAAGAACACTCGAAGAGATCAGACGGAGCATACTCGATACGTATCCGATCCGAACAGTTCTCCGTATGACCACTCAGAACTCACAGCTGTGTTTATACTGGAGGCAGTCCCGCGTAGCAACTGGGAGTATAAGCAAGCCTCCGAATCCGTTGACGTTTAAATCAGTTAATAATCACAGTTGACTCATAAAGCGTTCCATGTTACCCAGATAGTACGACTTAACATCAGGTATCACGTCCTTGCTGTACCAGTCCTCACAACTGCTTAAGCATTCTATCATCTCTTTAATCCAGTAACACCGATACCTATCTTCGTTGAAACTGTTGTTTGAAGTTTTAAAATACGAAGAGTGTAGCATTTGCCTGTAATCATCATATTCCTCCTCATCTATTCTTTCATTCTGTGAGAAACGACCGATTAATTGGCGTTCAGTTTTAACTAAATCATAAAGCGGGTCAGCTGAACGAATAAACTCCCAGTCAATCAGGTGAGTACTATCATCCGAATGTATAAGATTGTTATACTTAACATCACAATGACATACAGACGGGTTCGAATTAAAATCTATATTCTCCCGAAAAACACTCCGAATATCATCTCTGACATCCGAAGATACAGTTGACTCAGATATGTTTTCAAAACTGTAATTGATCTGACTGAGAGAAAGACCTAATGAATCGGGATATCCGTTTTTCAAACATATTGAACCATTATCAACGGTGAACCACCCGAAGTTATCAACAGGACTTCCCTGATTATGTAACTCGGCTAGCATTTCACCAACAAACTCAATGTAATACTCAAGTTCCCCGTTTTCATACACATCCGTGAAATTCAATTGGTCACCCTCGACGTACTCATAAATGAGATAGGCGTCACCCTCGAAAATACCGAAATCGGTGATTCTTGGAATTTTAAGATGATCACGATCTTCAACGTATTCTTTAGTTACTTTACTAACAGCCAGATAATCATTCGTATCGATCAGATTTGCAGTAAACCTCTTCCCAACATACTTACTTCTATCAGATGATTCATCTCCTGATGCAAAATAACATGTCTGGTTTACTCCGTCATCCACGATTTCCAGTATCTTAGAATCAGGGAACTTCTGTTTGACGAACTCCGTCATTAGACTTTACTAATCACTCCAGAAGTATAGAGATTGCTACTCTGAACAACTACTCCCCGCCGATAACTCTTCGACTTGCGATGTTGAAACCACGTTCATGACAAAACGGGCATTCAGCAGGTTCGCTGAACGGAGCAATCCAGAACTCATTCCAACATGAGTTACAAGTACACTCCTTAGCCGCACCGTCTGGTTCTTCAAGTCGGAACTCCACGTAGTTCGTGTGCACGCATGGAGACATCGTAAGAGCCCCTGAATCATTCGTTTCTGAAAGATTACGAACCTCTTCCTTTGAACGGCCTGAAGTATCATGCCACTCACCATCACCCCGACCGCCGTTAAAATCATAGGTCGTCGCACCTTCCATTTCAAGCTCCTCTTCATGATTTAGTGGCTCCTCTAGGATCGCCACGTAGTCCCCATCGGTAATCGGCTGGTACAGTTCGGCATTCAGTTCTGGGACTTCCTCTTCTGAACAGCTCATAGCTTACACTCACATACACCATCGATGAACTTGTATGTTCCGTTTTGCATCTGTAATCAGAGCCTCAGCCAACCAGTTCTGATACGTTCAGCCGTAGTTGAATCGATTGGTTTATCAGTACGTATCTCATATTGATCAGTATGTCGCTCCAGAAGGCTGAAAAAGCGGATACGGTGAAAACTGGCTCAATTCTTGAAGTTGGTGACATGGATTCCAGCGAGGACATGGAGAACGCCTACGAAGAACTTGTTGAAGAGCTCGTTGACGAAGTTGTAGCTGGTCGTAACTCGGAGAACTTTCAGGAGCTGATGGATACGCTCGCAGTTGCTGGAACTTACTCCACTCGCAACAAGTTCCTTATCAAGGCTCAGAATCCTGATGTAATCGGACCGTTTAACGGTTACAATCAATGGATTAACGAGTTCGGTCGAGTCCCAGAAGAAGGGAGTGAAGCCCTCTGGATTCTCGCACCTGTAATGGTTACGCACTGTGAAGAAACTGAGCAAAGAGCGAAGTACTGCGATGAATGCGACGGGAAATGTGAGGAAACGTACAAGGTCATGGTTGACTGTAAAAGCGTTACAACGTTCGCATACAGTCAAACCGTGGAACTTTCCGAAGAAGACAAGCCTGAGGACACTAAGGACATTTCCGTCATTAGTGAGAAGACTGCTGAAGCAACGGCAGACAACGAGATTATTCACAGCTGGTATCAGAACCTTGTTCAGTCCTACGAGAACAAAGGGTTTGATGTAAGCGAAATTGACAACGCAGAGAATTGGAAGCTTTCTACTGGTGCTCGTGGATTCTTTGAACACGGGGATCGAGGTGTAACCGTTCGCAACTTCAAGGTTGGAGAAGATGCTGAGAGTGTGGATATTGCGGAGCGATTCTCAACGCTTGCTCACGAAGTTGCCCATTCTCTTCTCCGCCACGATGAGGAGAACCTTTCTGGTGCAAAGAAAGAACTCGAAGCGGAGGCAGGTGCTTACATTGTCTGCCAGCGACTTGGAATACAGACTGAGGCTGGAGTGTACTTCGCAAACCATCCTCACAACACAGCAGACGTGA
>ERZ1034573.288-NODE-288-length-14789-cov-75.651961_pt1 | contig 14789 bp, 22 predicted proteins | sample MGYA00520641_ERZ1034573 | MGnify/ENA primary metagenome ERZ1034573 (study PRJEB33760, sample SAMEA4777724) | hypersaline lake metagenome | biome: hypersaline environment; feature: brines | place: Spain | collected 2014-08 | depth 0 m ...
ATATACTTTTTCCACGTCTTCAAGCTCTATTACACTCATCTTGGATCATCCTCTACTCTCTCGTCTTTGAAGTATGAGACTCCGCCACTCACAAGCGTGAAGTAACCTGTGAAGAACGCTGTCAGGGTCACAGCCACCAGAGTAAACGTCAGATCAACCGTTCCTGGTCCAAGCAGGAAGATGCCATACGTTATGATTACGGATATTACGGCGTTGATAGCTCCCTCAAGTATCCCGTTCTTTATTTCGTCTTTGTCTGATGCGTACATAACATCATTTTGGTGACTGTTTATACAAAGGCTTGGTGTGCCTGACGGTTCAGAAGTATTAAGTCTCTGTTAATTTCAAATTTATCTATGAGTTGGACTGCAGAAGATATGGATGATCTAGGTGGTGAAACCGTCATAGTTACAGGGGCGAATTCAGGGCTTGGTTTCTCGGCGACCAGGGAACTGGCCAGGCATGGAGCACAGGTTGTGATGGCTTGTAGAAACCTTGAGAAGGCTGATGATGCCAGGCAGGAGATAGAAAATGAGGTAGACAACGCAGATCTTGATGTGATTAAGCTGGACCTTGCTGATCTTGAATCGGTAAGCTCCTTTGCGGAAAACTTCAGGGAGAAGTACGATTCTCTGGATGTATTGTGTAATAATGCGGGTTTGATGGCTATTCCACGCAGAGAGACTCAGGACGGGTTTGAGATGCAGTTTGGCGTTAACCATCTCGGGCATTTTGCCTTAACAGGGCATCTTATTGACATGATTCAGGAGTCTGGCGGCAGGGTTGTAAACCAGAGCTCGATGGCTCATGAAGGCGGTGAGATAGATTTTGATGATCTGATGGGTGAAGACGACTACTCGAAATGGGGTGCCTATGGTCAGAGCAAGCTTGCCAATCTGCTTTTTACTTATGAGCTTGATCGAAGGCTTGAGGATGCTGATTCAGAGGCTATGTCGATTGGCTGTCATCCCGGAGTATCTGATACCAATCTATTCCGTAAAGGCCCTGAGATGACAGGCTCTAGAGTAAAGCTGTTAGTCGGAGAAGTCTTCACCAGAATACTTGGACAGTCGCCTGACAAGGGCTGTCTGCCGATGCTGTACGCCGCCTCCACAGACAGTTTGGAGGGAGGAGAGTACATAGGACCTGACGGCTTCAGAGAGATGAGAGGATATCCAGAAAAACAGGACTCAACAGACGAATCACATAACAAAGAGGACGCCCAGAGGCTCTGGCAGGTAAGTGAGGAACTGACAGGAGTAAGCTTCAATCTCGACTAACTTTCCTCATTTCTGGCGGAAACCAAGCCGTAGCTGAAGCTTAGAAACCCTGCTGCAGCCAGAAAGAAGCTCGCTGTAGTTAAACCCTGTGTTCCATATGCAGCCGCAAACGCCGCCAGTGCAGTCAAATAGATACCTATATCTCTTGCTTCTGTAGGTTCGATCATGTACAAGTTTGCTGTTGGACATATTTAATCGGATGTTCTTGAGTTACTAGATCAAGGTATCCTAGGTTGATTGGAAGAATGATTTGGAGATTTTGTCTCATATACCTACCGGCTTAGTTACCGTTATTCTGGCCTGTAGATTTGTCTAAAATGTGTCAGTTTACCTGAGCGTCGGCCATGTGTTTTGGGAGCCTGAAAACATCCTCAAACACAATATGTAGTGGGTATACTGAACCACCACCAACTATATAAGAGGTGATGAGTCTTGTTTTGATCATGGCTGAGACAGACCTGTTTACGGAACGTACGAGTTTGAAACCCTATGAGTACGGCGACTTCCTTGACTACAAGGACGCGATTAGAAACAGTTACTGGGTGCACACCGAGTTTAACTTTTCGGGCGACGTCCAAGACTTCAAGGCAAATACTTCGCCTGTAGAACAAAGTGTAATTAGAAAGACAATGCTGGCAATCTCACAGATAGAGGTCAGTGTCAAGACCTTCTGGTCCGAGATCTATGAAGAGATGCCAAAGGCAGAGGTTGGAAGCGTAGGAATGACCTTTGCGGAAAGTGAGGTAAGACACATGGACGCTTACTCACACCTTCTGGATATCCTAGGTATTGCCGATGACTTTGAAGAAGTTACAGAGGTCCCGGCTATCAAGCAGAGGATTGAGTACCTTGACGATTACCTGGAAGGTGCCAAGAGCGATGATAGACAGGAGTACGTCAAAAGTATAATGTTATTCAGTACGTTTGTCGAGCATGTCTCACTTTTCAGCCAGTTCCTGATAATGACAAGCTTCGACAAGTACGAGAAGAAGTTCAAAGGTATCTCCAACGCTGTAGAAGCAACCAGCAAGGAAGAACAGATTCACGGCCTGTTTGGTGTAGAGCTTGTTAACACTATCAGAGAGGAGAATCCGGATATGTTTGACGAGGAGTTTGAGGAAGAAGTTCAGGAAGCATGCAGAAGAGCTTTCGAGGCAGAACAGGATATTCTTGACTGGATTTTCAGCGAGGGAGAGCTTGACTTCCTGCCAAGAGAAAACATTGACGAGTTCCTCAAGGACAGGTTTAATCAGAGCCTGGAAAACGTTGATGTTGACCCAATCTTCAATCCGGATGAGGATATGCTTGAGGAGACAAGATGGTTTGATGAAGACATTATGATGACCAAGGACAACGACTTCTTCAGCAAGAGGTCCACCACCTACAACAAGAACACAAAGTCGGTTACGGCAGGTGACATGTTCTAATGTCAGCTACCAGCCAAGTCATCCAAGAATCAAAGAGTACCGAGGAGATACTGGCAGATGTCAGGGAAGAACACAAAGAACCTTGGTACTGGCTAAACGAGGACAGTAAGGAGTTCCTCAGAAACGGATACCTTCTGGAAGGTACAGGACCGAAGGAAAGAGTACGTGATATTGCGGAAAGAGCCGAGGAAATCCTGGATGAGGAAGGCTTTGCTGACAAGTTCTACGAGTACATGAGCAAAGGTTTCTACAGCCTTGCCAGCCCGATATGGTCGAACTTTGGTCTTGACAGAGGTCTTCCAATCAGCTGCTTTGGCAGCTACATGGAGGATTCTATGGAAAGCATTCTATACACCCATGCAGAGGTTGGAGAGATGACCAAGCAGGGTGGCGGTACCAGCGGCTATATGGGAGAGCTAAGACCGAGAGGCGCACCTATCACAAACAACGGAAAGTCAAACGGCAGCTACTCGTTTACAGAGCTTTTTGACACCGCTATCAACGTCATCAGTCAGGGAGAAACCCGTAGAGGCCAGTTCGCAGGATACATCGACGTAGAACACGATGACCTTGACGAATGGCTCAACATCAAGACTGAAGGAGACCCTGTACAGGACATCTACTACGGCGTCATCATCGGCGATGAATGGTTCCAGGAGATGGTCGACGGTGACGAAGAGAAGAGAGAGACATGGGCTGAAATCGTAGAGACCCGTATCAACATAGGAGTACCGTATATCATCTTCAGAGGGAATATGAACGAGGGTAAGCCACAAGTCTACAAGGATAAGGATTACCAGATTAATGCATCAAACCTGTGTACTGAGATTGCCTTGCCTGCAACACCTGATGAGTCGTTTGTATGCTGTCTTTGCTCGATGAATGCATTGCATTTTGACCAGTGGAAGGATACGGACGCGGTCGAGACCCTTACCTACTTCCTAGATGCAGTTATGGAAGAGTTCATCCAAGAAGCGGAGGGCACTCAGTTCATGGAAAGGCCTGTTAAGTTTGCCAAGCGACATCGTGCGATAGGTATTGGTGTTCTTGGATGGCATAGCTACCTTCAGAGCAAGATGATAAGCTTTGACAGCATGGAAGCCATGGAAGAGAACAGGAAAATATTCAAGACAATCAGGGAGAGAAGCTATGAGGCAAGTGAGGAGCTTGCTGACAAGTTCGGAGAGCCTGAGGTCTTAGAAGGATACGGAAGAAGAAACACCACAACCATGAGCGTTGCACCAACCAAGTCCAGCAGCGTCATCCTCGGCCAGGTCAGTCCAAGCATCGAGCCTTTGAAGGCGAATTACTTTGTCAGGGACGGTGCCAAGCTGAAGTCCACCCAGAAAAACAGGTTCCTTGAAGCAATTCTCAAGGAGAGAGGAAAAGATGAGCGTGAGGTCTGGGATAGCATCGCACAGAAGGACGGAAGCGTTCAGCATCTTGACTGCCTGACAGATGAGGAGAAGGAAGCTTTCAAGACCTTTTCGGAGATTCCTCAGATGGCGGTCATAAATCAGGCTGCACAGAGACAGGAATACATCGACCAGGCACAGAGCATTAATATCTCTCTGGACCCGGCAGAAGTACCTCTGGAGGATATCAACGAGCTGTACATTCAGGCATGGAAGAAGGGTGTCAAGTCACTCTACTACCAGAAGTCAGTTAACGCAGCCCAGAAGTTCAGCCGCAACATTCTGGACTGTAAAGCCTGTGAGGGATAAAAACCCTCAAACAACATTTTTTCTTCTTGATATCTACTGATATCCACAAATTAAGCAATAGTTCAGATAAACTATTCAGGAAACCGCAAGCTAAACTCCTGATTAATGTCTCAAGATATCTTCATTCTATGTAAAACAGGTACACTAAATAGAGTATCCATATACAGCCGATTGTTCCGAAAGCTGCTGCAAAAAAGGCTGTTCCACTATCAAGTAAAGCACCTAAGCCGAATAAATTGGTTCTTTTGAGGTATCCAAGACCAAAAAACACAGAGATTACAACTAAAGCGGCTACTGCTCGCATACCAAGATCTTCCAGAAAATCTCGAATAGAAACTGCTTCCCCCATCTTTACTCCACTTCCAACATGAATATTTCTTCTACCGATGTTTCGAAGTATTCTGCCAGTTTCAGGGCGAGTTCAAGGCTTGGGTCGTATTTACCTGTTTCTATGGCGTTGATTGTCTGTCTTGAGACATCCATCTCCGCCGCCAGATCCTTTTGAGTAATATCTTGCTTAGCCCTGAATACGTTGAGCTCGTTTTCCATCTAGTCCAGCCTCCAGAACTTTGAGTCCACGCCGTTATTTATGTAGTAGGCTCTGAAGCCGGCATATAGAACCAGCATAACTCCAATGAACACACCAGGTGCTGCGCTAAGTAGTTCGTCCTTAGTTATCGGCAGGGATTCAACTGTGAATCCAAAGCTTGTGTAAAGTAGAATCACCAGTATACTTGCGTTGAGAATCGTCCAGAAGCTCGAGGCTGCTGCATGAGTGTTAATTTTCTTCATTCTTTCATCGTTCGGTTTGTCTTCTCTGTCAACCCTCTGGACGTTTCTCCATGTAAGATATCCGAAAAACAGGGTTGCAACTAGGAACAGTGCACCTATCTTCCATCTGCCGGCGTAGAACATGGTTCCGGAACCTAGGAGAAGTATGGGAATGATAAATGATGCTACGCCTAGCCGCATTACAGCTGCAAGCTTATCCAAATCACTCATTAAATATCACCTCTGAGCAGATCTGTAATTTTCTTTTCGACGCCTACTTGGTCGTAGAAGATGCTCAGTGCTGTAAAGGAGATTGCTCCAACCAGTGCCACTATGGCTGTGTCGTACGTGGTTACGAAGCCTGAGTATGCCTCGTTTCCGGTTCTTAGTATTGCTCCAATACCTCCTGTTACGATTGCGGAGATTGATACAACTACAAAGGAGATGGACCCTGCTTTCTTGCCGACCTGTATAAACCTCTCATCTTCAATCTCTTGGTCCATTCGTAGCTCCCTCCAGAACCTGTAAACCACAGGTAACGTATATACGCCTGTCGTTGCCGTCATAAGGGTGCTCCAGGTGTTTCCCTGTGAGTATTGTGATAGTGTAACTATGGTGAGGATGACGGGGGCTCCAAGTATGTACGCAAATCTAATCCATCTACTCTTCTTATTCAACTTGAGTCACCTCCTGTATTGAAACCGTATTCAAAACCTGTTTTTGAGTTTGTCTCCACTAAATTTCGATTTGAGTCCCAAGTTCTATCATGTTTCATAGTAGATTATCTCCGTGCTTGTGGTAAAGATTTGAGACAAAGTAATAGATTATGAATGTCCACAGCCCCATGGAGACAGTCTCTCGGATAAGGTCTTTGCTGATGTCTACCTCTGTTGCACCTATCGGTACTGTGAGAAGTGTCACAGCTACAAACGCCCATGCCATTCCTCTGGTTGCAACCACTTTCTTTCTCTCGTCGAAGATTGAACCGCCTCTGTACCAGTTCCAGGCGTTCAGCAATACGGTCAGGGCCGCTGAAGCAAGCATTATCTCAAGAAAGTCCAGTACTATACCATAATCCGGGAGGAAGCTAAACATGAATATCGACATATAGGTAAACCAGAGAGCGTTCATTCTGGGGCCTACGAGCTTTTCTCTCATGGCAGGTAATCACCCACATTGTAATTTTTTATGGCGAACTGAAGCATCATAGACAGTAGTACGGTTCCGGACGCTGATAGCACCTCTTCTGCTGGAGTCAGGAACGGATGTGTCAGGGCCTGATATCCGATCAACGTGAAGGTTACCACAAAGCCGTGTATAATTGATTTATTGAAAATCTCTGTGTCAAGTTCATCGAGTTGTGGACCTTCATGCATTTTAGCGCCTATGGCACCGCCAATGTTTGCACCTGCTAAAACTATGATAAAGGTAAAGACTCCTGGCTTATCCGTTTCCGGTATCATACCGTAAGAAAGCGTGAGTTTGTACGCTAGCATAAGACCTCCTAGAACGCTTACCGAGTAAAGAAAAATCATTTTCGGTGAGAACCAGTCTGGAGTATTCAAACTAATTCACCTAATTGTTCGTTAAATCTTAATGCCTGATAAATCAGTGAGACAACCATTACGCTTGATGCGATTATAACTTGTTCAGCTGAGGAAAAAATATTGGTTCTACTGAAAATCTGATAAGTTAAAATAGCAGTATAGGCTAAAAATCCGTGTATCATCGCATTGTCAATAACAGTTTTATTTAATTCATCAATTGTGGCCTGATCAGTTCTCCTGTATTTGATAAATGAACCGATAGCTGCACCAATCAAAGTTCCGATTAATGGACCAATTAACATTCCAATACCTGGATTGGCGTCAAACTGATTCAAAACTATCTTCTGGGCAATAAGCACTCCAGTTATTGCTCCTATTACAATGATGGTATTCTGCCGCCAAGAAAACCATTCAGGAAGTTTCACAGAATCTCACCTTCGTACTTCTGATAGATCTGCTTCAAGATCAATGCTGCCATAAACACCGCAAAGCTGTATCTTGCGAGCTGGTACGTGGTGAATCCTGAGTCAAAGCCTAGGTTCATTGAGGCGATAAGTATCGCTGTGAAAACGCCGTAGACTGCTGAGTCCGTGATCTGCTGTATTTCTCTTTCATCAACTATGCCACAGGTTCCGAAGTAATCAAAGTATGTCAAAATGTTGAATCCTATCACTCCTAGGGTTGAGGTACCGAATAGCTGCCACGCCGAGTATTCTAGGCCGAGGAGGAATCCAAATCCTTGGATGGTTGTGAAGTAGATTAGTGATGCCTTGAACGGCATTATTCCGTAGTCAGACAACGACTTCATGTAAAGCACGCTTTACTTTAAGTCTTATAAACTTTACTTCAGCTGTCGTTCTCAAACATATAAACCATTTACATCGAATCAACGAGTATGGAAATAGACGATTCAGAGGAAAGAATAAGAAATATTCATCAGGATCTGGTAGATGTGTATGGCGAGCAGGGAGACCATGACGACAGTGACGGCGTCAGACAGCTTCTGATAACGATACTGTCCCAGAACGTTGCTGACGAGAACACCGCCAGAGCCGCGGAAAACCTGTTCAACGAATACAAGAACTACGAGGAGATAGAGAACTCTGACGTTGAGAACCTTGCAGATACTATCAATCCGGCAGGTCTACCACAGACAAAGGCACAGAGACTCAAGAGAACACTAAAAGCCCTACGTGAACACGGAGACAAAGAAGACTACTCCGTAGACTTTCTCGGTGATATGCAGGATTCGGATGCTCAGGAATGGCTCGAGCAGATAAAAGGTATAGGACCGAAGACCGCAAGCGTTTTATTGAACTTTCACTTTGACGCGGATGTTATACCTGTTGATACTCATGTAGAGAGGATATCCAAGAGATTCAGGCTTATCCCATTCTCGGCCTCAAACCAGAAGGCACATGATCTGTTGAACGAGTCTGTGCCACACGACATCAAGAACAGCTTCCACAAGCTTATAATAGAGCATGGGAAAAACAACTGCACCGCCAGAAACCCTACATGCAGTAACACCAAGCTGAAAAAGTACTGTTCACGATATAGACACGTAGAAAATGGTGAACTTGAACCCGAAGAATTTCCGCCGGAGAACCTATGAGCAGAGTTGAAGACGAACTGGAGAACTGGACCTCAGTCAAGAAGTTCAAGGACAAAGAGGTAGAGGAGCAGGAACTTCAGAGAGTATTTGAGCTGACTACAAAGGCTCCTACAGCCTTCAACCTCCAGCCCTACAGATTCATCGTCCTGGACTCAGATGAGGCAATAAAGAAGGCGGTTGAATCGGTTCCGCCGGTGAATAAATGGATCAGCCATGCAGAGAAGATTGTCGTACTGGTCGGTGACGAGGAAATTGATGTGAACGCAGACAGGGTTCTAGACCATAAGCTTGACGAAGACAGGATCGACGAGGAAAAGGCCGAAAACCTGCGTCAAATGTATGAGGACTACAAGAACCGGGATGAAGTATTTATGACCGGCTGGCTGACCAGAAACACTATAATACCGGCTACTTTCTTTATGTTGGCCTGTCGTACACAGGGAATCGGCTCCTGCCCCGTTAGAGGTTTTGACCAGGACCAGGTATCAGAGAAACTTGATCTGAAAGAAAGCGAGAGGCCGATACTTCTATTACCTATAGGTTATCCGAAGGAAGACGACGAGGAGAGAAACTGGCGGAGAGACGGTGAAGAAATATTTGAAGTAATCTAAGGTTTCCTCTACTGTCTTCTCCCACAAGACTTTCTTCAACCTGTAAAGCCTGTTCTTCGTGGCTCTCGCAGTAATCCCAGTATAACCCCCAAACCGGGTTTTCAGCCAGCGAATCGTCAGGTATGCAACCATGTAAGCCAGTATACCTCCTTGAACACTGAAAAATGCGTCAAGTAAAACTCTGACTGAGTGATGTATCCATATGACGCTGTTAATGCAAAAGAGCCAGATAACAAGGATACTGCCTCCTCAGCGTTCAAAAGCGGAGCCTTGATGTTAAACAATCCGTCTCTGTAAAAGGCCTCTACAAGAAAGATCAGGCCTCCGGCGCCCATCAAGATCCCTCAGAAAATACAGAGAAAAACATCCGTATTCACATATGCCAGCATAACTGATTTCTAACAAACAGTTTCCAACACAGTAAGATAAACATAGCTCAATTATCTGGTATATAATCCAAAAGTGTTTAAGACTTACTCTGCAACTCAACATTATGCCTGAAGCAGTTGAAAAACCTGAAGACAGAGATGTAGACGAATTACTTGAGGGTTTGAAAGAGTCAATGCAAGATGTTAAAGACGGAAATACTTCCACGATAGATGAAGTCAGAGAAGAGATTGAAGGAAAGTAACCGCATCAGGAATCCTATCAGTAAGATCTTTAGCTTCTTTCTTAGTCAACACTTTGAAGCAGTAGATTAAATCTTCATTGAAGCTATCGATATATTTACCTTCTATAAACCAAGCTCTAAAGTCACGGCCGAGATTCATCTGTAAAACCGGGTTCATATTACCGGAAAGATACTTATCGAAAGCCTGCTTCGGAGTAGCACCAATATCAAGATTCTTCTCAGTAGACTCAACCTTACTGTAAAAAGTATCCCTGACAGGATTTGGGAGTCTATCAAGGTCCTTCTTCGCGGCATCAGCAACCTCAATATCCATACATGAATTAATATTGGTACGCCTTATAACTACTTTACCTCTCTAAACTTTTCCAAAATAGAGGCCCTCTCACCTTCCTCGGTATCTAAAGAGTCAAGAACTGTCTTAACTTCTTCCTCAGTCAAGTCATACAGGTCGAAGACGATCGCATCAATCAATTCATCTGTCTCCTGAATCTCCTCTTCCAGTTCTTCAGCCTCTTCTCTGTTTTCGATGAATTTCTCCAGGCCTTGTTCTACATCTTCCAGCTTCGGCAAAGTCAGCTTCTCCAACCTGTCAGTAACCGAATTAGTCTTCGTAGCCGACTCCCTGAAGCCTGCGAAACCACCGGCCTCATCCACAGCCAAGGAAACAAACTCCTCAATCAAAGGCCTCATCTTATCGTCCACATTGAACTTCATCGCAGGAACTTTCTCAGTCTCAAAATAGCCCCACCGATCCAACTCATCCTCATCGATACCTTCAGAGTCGTCAGGCTTGTAACGAGCAGAAACCTTCAAGACTAAATCGCCGTTCCTTTCCTCAAACTCAACACCGCCAATCCTGAGGCTGTCCCGATCAGCAGAAGTATCACTCACAACTTTGTCCGAGAGGCCTTCAGCGGGAGTGTAGAGATCACCAAGAGTTTTACCATCGGAGTAATTTCCAAGATAATCCTGGATATTGAGATTGAATGAATTCTGTTTCAATTCTCTCATTTTCTCTGCTAGTTCGATCAACTGTTCTTCTTTTCCAATTTCGATTGGTAGATCAGAAATTGGCTCAGCGAAATATTCGAGGACTCCACCCTTGTCTTTTCCTTTCTCTTTGTAGTAAAATGTCAATAAAGATGAGTTCAAAACAGATTCAAGGAAGGCATAATTTACTTCTGAATCCTCCTTCAAAGTGATGAAAGTAGTGTCAGTAATAGAGTAAGAATTCTCTGCATCAAATGCAAAGGTATTCTCCCTCGCACGATAAGGACAGAAAACTTTCTCTTTATTCTTATCCTGAAGTTTGTGACTCTGAGGTCTTCTTAATTTAAACCATTCGCTTTCGTGATCCTTTCTAGATTCGAGCGCTTCTTTATTATCTTCTAAGTATTTCCTGGCATTTGGATAATTGGAGATGTTATCAACATTTTCTGTGTAGAGAAGTTTTTTTCTGTCCTCAATGCGGAATCTTTGGACATCTCCATTTCTGATGCAGTTTTTGATCAAGGACTTTTCTATGTCATATTTTTCTATATCTTCTTTGTCAAGGATGAAAACAGAATTTTTACCTGTTCCCATACCTTTCCTTGCCTTAGCGAAGTTGTCCAAATCTTGTGATTGGTCGAGTTTTTCCAAAATCCTGCCTTTTTTAGGATCACTGAGCACCCACGGGTCTGCACCGAATTTTTTGAGATTAAGTTTGAATGACGGTTCAGTGTAAAGTTTTTCTGTTAAGCCTTTTTCACCCAAGCTTTCATTTGTTTTCCAAATAGATGCTTCAGAGACATCCTCTCCTAGAATGAATATTGAAGTATGTATTCCTGCATCAGGGAATACTTCGTTGGACTGGAAGTCAATTAATTTTTCTACTGATTTTTTGTCAAGTATATATTTCCTAAGTTTATCTGCATGATCGGCTTTTATCCAATATCTAGAAGTAATGTATCCTACTTTCCCTGATCCTGATAGATCAATCGCTTTCTGATCAAAGCAATAATGAACATCAATCCCTCCCTGATAAACTTTCCAGCTCTCTCTAGACTGGAAATAATCTCTTTGATCCTGTGGAAGGGTATGAGCATTAAAGTACGGAGGATTACCGATTACTGCATCAAACCCGTTCTGGTCTCCGAAGAATACTTTTGGGAATTCTAGCTGCCAATGGAAGTAGTTTCTGTTCTCTGCATCCGACTGAGCATTTTGATACCAACTCTCGCCTTCAAAGGGATTTGATGGGTTTCCGATGTTGATTAGGAAGCTTTCGTAGTCTGAGCTGTTGGCTTCTGATTCGAAGAATTGGCGTGTGTGGATGTTGGCGAGTTGTTGGAATTGTTGGTAGAGCGTGTTTTGGGAAATGAATTGTTTGTATGCCTGTTCTTTTTCGTGGATCTGTTCGACCGTGTTTTCAGGCATTTCTTCGATTTCTCGGTACTGTTCCTGGAAGCTTTCCTTGATCTCCTGTGGGTCGCCGAACTGGTATCTTTCTGAATCTAGTCGTTTCTGGTCTTCTGTTGGATGTGAGAAGATTTCGTCGAAGTTTGAGCCTATCAGTGAGTTTCCGTGTTTGAGGTGGTGGTCTAGGAAGTTTAGGGGTTTTCCTCTTGCTGCTGTTTCGATCCATAGGCTTAGTTTTCCGAGTTCTACTGCTAGTTCGTTTACGTCAACTCCGTATATGCAGTTCTGTACTACCTGTCTTTTCGCCCAGTTTAGTTCGTCTTCGTTCTCATCTAGGTTTTGTTTTTCCAGGTCTGCGTGTTGCACTATGTGTTCAGCGATGTATTCTGTGGCTTCCGTTAGGAAGTGCCCTGAACCCATTGCAGGGTCACAGATATTTAGCTCCAAAATCTTTGTGAGAACATTTGAGTCGTTTTCTTCTGCTCCTTTGATTTTTTCTTCTACTTTTGGACCTACCGTGTTTTCGACTATGTATTCTACGATGTATTCTGGTGTGTAGTATGAGCCTGTGGCTTTTCTTTCTCCTGATTCGTTTGTTAGGTAGAGCTCGTTCTCTTGTACTCTTTTTTCTTCGTCAAATTCTTCCCAATCTTTGTTGGTTTCTGAGAAATCTGTCCATTCGCTATTCTTGAGAATTTTTCTTTCGTCTGCTGCTTTAAACTTGTGTTCTAGTAGTCCTTCGTAGACTGATCCCAAGTGTCTTATGTTTAGGTCCTTGTAGTCTAGGATGATTCTCTTTTGTTTCTCTTCATCGTAACTGGTTGCGAGCAGCTCCAAGATCTCTTTAATGTAGCTTCCGTAGAGCTTGTTTCTGGCCAAGAACTGATTTTCTTCACTTTCTTCCTCATTAAATAGACCTCCGTTGTAAGCAGGGATTTCTGTTTCACTTAGGTCGTAACCGTCGTCAATTCCCTCGAAGAGTCGTGAGATTCTCTTATCCCATGCGATTGTAGTGTCCTGGAATATATGCGTTTCTTCACCTTCTACAATCATTCTTTTGAGCTCCATTAATCCGAATGCTTGTTGGTATGCCTTATCTTCTGTCGGCAGCAGGTCTCTGCTCTCTGCGTTTAGGATAAAAAGTATTCTGTACAGGAATATTAGCGAGGCATGATGTACTAGGTCTATATTTTCCACAGTCTTGTCAAGGTTGTTTGTCTCAAAGAATCCTTCTACTGCTACTTCAAGTGCGTTGTATACTTTATCCTCCAGATCGTCTTCCAGACCTTCTGCAAAATTTACTGATTCCTGATATACTTTTTGGAGGAACCCCTGTTCAAATCCTTCCTGTTCAAACAAAAGGTAGAAGTACTTGAACTGCTCAAGCTTTTCCTCCGTCTTCTCCCCTTTCAGCAGGTTTTCAAGATCTACTTCAAAGTATATGTCAGCGGCGCATTTTTCGTAACTGTATAGACGCCATTTTTTGCCGTTTGTAAGTATTCCCCAGTCTGCTCTCAGCCTGTCAACGTAGTTGTAGATTTGGAAGGCTGGGTTGCTGTGGTCTTGTGTTGATTTATCGAGCTTGCGGTTCCAGGCCTTGGCGTCTCCGACTGCGTAGTTAACGTCAAAGTAGCTTTTCTCCTCATCTTCATGGACATCCATCTGAGTCTCCATGTCCATGAAGGTGTAGTCCGGGTTCAGGATTGTTCCTTTCTTTTTAGAGCCAACTCTTGTTCTTGCTTCAGGAACCCATTTATGACCTAGTGCCTTCAGTACAGGGTTAATGAACTCGCTCTGCGTCTGATCCTCATTTAGCTTTTCGGAAAGTAAGTCGCTTTTAGAGTCGTAGAGTTTTTTCAGTTCATCAAACTTCTCCTCTACATCTGTCTGCTGCCATTTTTCTGTATCCTGAATTCTCTCCCCCAGAAAGTGGTTTGAGAACAGATTATTCTCGTATATACTAGGACTATTCTTATCCACGAGGACACCTATCGAACTTGTTTTTTATAGAAGTTTTTAGTAGCTTATTGGAACAAATCAGCTACAGTTATTCACTCTGGTTGGGGGACGAGCTTGACCTAAGTGCTAGAACTTAACGATATGCATTATCTCTTGGTAGAACCGTTGTAAACTTTATTTCATCTTCCAGTATGTCGAAGAAGGCTCTGTAGTCTCCTATTCTGAGCCGCCAGGTTGATTTTTCCGCTACAAATTTCGTGCTGTTGTGGTGTTTGGGGTCTAAACCGTAGTCATTCAATTGTTTTTGGAACTCCTTCAGTTTTGAAACAATTCTTTCCTGAGTTTCAGACTCTAGTTCGTGAAGCCTTTCATCGAACTTTTGAGTTCTAGTTAGATTATACTTCATCTAGGGGCTTGCGTTCTTGATCTCTTGCTTCCTCTATATCTTTCTTGGCTTTTTCGGAAAGCTTCTTATTTTCTACATCTCTCACAATACTTCTTAGAAGCTCTCCTCTGGAGGTGAAGTTTCCTTTCTCAACCAACTCATCAAGATTCTCGACCATGTCCTCAGGAGCCTTGAAGCTGACAACCTTACTCATGCTTTGGTAAACTCTGTAAAACTTTATAAAACTTCCAGTACGGGGATCATCTGACGACTTTACAATTAAGAAAAATACCATTTCGCGAACTGTAACTGAAAGAAGAGGTAGGCCTCAAATTGAGGCCTGAGAAGCTCTAATCTAACTCAATGCACTTGCCGTTTTCGGACAGGTGTACGTCTTCTCCTAGGCTGTATCCTTCTTCTCGTGCTAGGTCTACGTAGC
>ERZ1034573.291-NODE-291-length-14719-cov-28.938966_pt1 | contig 14719 bp, 11 predicted proteins | sample MGYA00520641_ERZ1034573 | MGnify/ENA primary metagenome ERZ1034573 (study PRJEB33760, sample SAMEA4777724) | hypersaline lake metagenome | biome: hypersaline environment; feature: brines | place: Spain | collected 2014-08 | depth 0 m ...
CCCAACTCCGGCGAACTTACGTTTAACCTTGTTTCTGATATTTCACAGGATTAGAAGTGTTTTTGTTAAGCTAGACTGACTCAATTGTCTTATAGGAAGATGTTTCCGAAACAGCACGCGGCAGTTTCAGGGACTTCGGTAGCAGTTTATGCAGTTGTCCAAGGCCTTGGCTTGACAGATATCCTGATCTGGACGTTTCTGGGAGCTGTTTCAGGTGTACTGATCGATGTAGACCACGCAGTACTTTCCATGCTTGTCGAGAAAAGATACCGAAAGGGCCTGAGATGGTTCAAGGATCCTTTGGGTGCAGTTACAAGGCCTTCTGAGTTCCTGGAGGATATGGATTACGATAAATTGATCTATCACAGGTTGGTATCTCATGCAGTTGTTCTAGGCCTTCTACTGTATCTTTCCGGTTTCTATAGTCTTTTAGTTCCTGTTGCTGTCGGTGTTGGACTACATCTTGTCTGTGATATCGGTTATGATCTTTACAAGGGGAGTTACTGGTTTCAGTCCTGAGAGTTTACCAGTAGTTCTCTTCTGATGTAGAAGGTTTCTCTGTAGAGGTTTGTAAAGTAGGTAAGAACTGCATAGATTATTATGAGAACTGAAGTTCCAATGTAGGATGAAATTTTTGCTATGAAATCAGCTTTGAGGCCTAGAGCTGTGGCTATGGATGTTACTATACTTGCGTAGAGAAGTATCTTGACAGTTAACTGTGCCAGTTTTACCTTTCTGTATCTCTGAAGTGTTTCCTCGTATTTCTCTGTTTTTTCCGGATCAAGGCCTTCTGTCTCCTCTTTGAGGATGCTGTCAGCTCTTCCGAGAGGTGTGAGTTTTGAGGCGTTCACAGGTTTATTTGAGGTTTTTATCTGTTTTAACAGTGCCTGCTTTCTGTGAGATATTTAAGATTCTAGGACCAAGTGGTAACACATGAACCTCGGTAGGAAGATCGATCTTTTCGGCGTTCTGGCTATATTGCTTTTCGGGGCTGTTCTGGGCGGTGTAGCAACTTATCAGAATATGGATTCCCGTCTGGATAGCTTGGAGTCTCAGGTTTCTGCTGATGGGTCAGATACTGCTACACGTATCGTTTATGTTAACTCTACCAGTAACGGTCTTCCAGAGGTATACGATATGGTAGATAATTCTGTTGTTTCTATCGCTGCTTACGGCCCTGAGCCTTCTGAAGGTTCAGGCTTTGTCTACAGCAGGAAAGGATACATTGTTACTAATGAACACGTTATCGAAGGATCTACGGATATAGAAGTTACTTTCACCGATGGAACGACAAAGATAGCTGAGGTTATCGGAGAGGATCCATACACCGATCTTGCAGTTCTACAGGTCGACAAGGAAGGCCTTCAGCCGATCAATCTGGCTAACTCCACTTCTGTAAAGGCAGGTGAAGATGCTATCGCTATAGGCAATCCTTTCGGTCTTAAAAGCTCCATGACCAAAGGCATAATCTCAGCAAAGGGCAGAACTTTGAGGATCACACAGCAATTCTCCATCCCTAACGTTATCCAGACAGACGCAGCCATCAACCCCGGAAACAGCGGAGGCCCGCTCCTGAACAAATACGGCGAAGTGATCGGAGTCAACACAGCTATAGACACACAGACAGGAACCTTCTCAGGTGTAGGCTTTGCTGTACCTTCAAATACTGTAGAACGAGTGGTACCAGAACTTATTTCACAGGGAGACTACAACCATCCATACCTCGGTGTCAGAGGTCTCAACGTAGGGCCTGAAATCGCTGACGAGATGGGTCTGGAAAAATCTTCTGGTTTCCTGATAACAGAGGTTCCTAACGGTACAGCAGCAGATAGATCAGGCCTTAGAGGAGGCCAGTACCAGGGAAGAATTCAGGGACAGAACATAATGCTTGGCGGAGACGTCATAGTGGAGATAGAGGATACAGAGGTCAGAAGCCTTCAGGATGTACTTACATTCCTTGCAAGAGATGCTGATGTAGGTGATACAGTTGAGGTTACGGTCATAAGGGACGGCGAAGAAAGGAACTTCGATCTTACACTAGATCCGAGGCCAGAAGCGAATTAAGGCCTGTAACGGAGGAAGGCTGCAAGGCCTCCAAAGTTATCTATTCTTTCTCCTGCTTCGTGATCTGTGTGTACGATTATGACTTCTCCCCCCTGTCTTTCGACCATCTTGGGAGTCTCAGGATGTTTTCTTCTCTTCTCTGCTGTAATCAGAAGTTTTTTGACCGCTCCGAGCTCTGCAAGTTCTTCAATCTCTTCTCCATAGTCTACAAGGCCATTATCTCTTAGTTCATCAAGGAATTTTTCGACTTCCTGTGTTTCTTCGGATATGCGGGAGCTTTCTACTACTTTTTTGAGGGCTCCTCTTTTGATAGCTTCATGGAGGCCTGTTTTCCCTGTGACTGATGTGTCCTGGAGGAAGACCTTTTCCTTCAGATCGTCTGAGAGTTCGTTGTAGACCTTGTTTTTCTCGTGTCCTGGACCTGCAAGTATTACCTTATCCATATCTTTTGCTGAACGTTTGAGGACTTTGTTTACCTGGTTGTAGAAATCCTTACCCGATTTCTGGTCCGGGTACATCTTCCCAGGGATGTTTTCCGCCACGTCAGAGAGGTCTTTGATCCCAGATTCTTCGACAACATAGAGGTTGGCCTCTCCTTTCTCCACAAGGCAGAACAGGACTTTGTAGGCCTTGTTTTCTTCTGCCTCCATCAGACGTTCCCATTCTTCCTCAGTGAATTCTTTCCAGATCTCGAATTCTTTCTCCTCTTCCAGGTTGAAAGTGTGGTAACCGAGTTCCACGTCTTCAGCTGCTTGCGTGATCTCGCCGGTAACTCTCAAACGGTCTTCCTGATACTCGGTCTTCTCGACCATGATTGTGAGGGTGCATGTCTTTTTCTCACGGCCGTCAAGCTTGGTTCTCTGGGTTAGAGCACGTACCTTGTCGCCTTCAGCGATCAGGTCTTTCATATACCATAGATCGTCCCGGTTCTCCAGGCGGATTTTTGCGTATCCGTCTTCCCTACTGCTTTTGATTATCTCCATACTAAGTGAAAGGCCTCTTACAAATAAAAACCCCCAAACGAAAAACTGGAATATGGAGCAAGGATTCGCTGTCGTTTTAGTTGCAGGCCTCGCGGTTTTCGGCCTCATGTTTATAGCTTCCGAATCTGACCTTACTTCACCGGATTCACCGTCTCAGGAACAGGTTGTCCTGCTTGAAAGAAACATCGGTAACGTGGGCGGTGCGGAGACAGATATCAGGAACGTCTCGTTCAGGGATTTCACTGTAGGTGAGGCTCGTGGAGATATTCAGGCCTATAATGCCCAGAGTGCTGATATTTCGAACGGATTCTTGTCGGGCGACAGCATCAATATCGAGTACAATGCTACACAGCCTCGTAGAGGCCAGATAAACTTTGAGGTACTTGGTCGTACAGGCCAGGGCAAGATTTATGCCGAGGTAAACGGCAACAGGGTGTTTGAGGCAGCTACCGTTACTGGAGCGACTCCAGAGATCAACTTTACTACTGAAGTCCTTAACAGCGGTATTAATGATATCAAGATCGGTACTACAAAGGGAGGCCTGTTTAGTTCAGCAAGTTACACGCTTGAGGAAGTTGAGGTAACTGTGAACGACAGGAAGTTCCATGATTTCAGAGATTCTTTCGAGCTCTACTCACATGAACTTGAGAACTATGTTTCAAGCAATCTTTCTTTCACTATACCTGTAAGTTCCTCAAGGCCTGAATCCGACCTGCAGATCGATGTGAACGGCAACCAGATCTTTTCTGGATCACTGGTGCGTTCTACCCAGGAGGTTGAGGTGGATAAAAGAGAGGCCGATCTCAAGCCAGGTTACAATACTATAGAGTTCAGCACTGATGGAGAGGCAAAATATGAGATTACAAGGCCTGAGATAGTGATGCGTTACATAGGCAGAACCAGGTCTGAAACAGTGAATCTGGACTTCGGGATGACACAGGGCCAGATCTCTTATGCGGGGGAAGAAGGTACTACGGAAACTATTTCATTTGATTACCAGAAGCTTCTGCCTTCCACAAATGAGCTTACCTTCATTCTGAACGGTGAAGAATATACCCACCTGCCTGAAAACGGCTACAATGAGATAGAAGTGGATGCGGAGGACTTCGAGGAGGAAAACAGTTTGAGAATTCAGAGCGAGGGATCATTCAGGATACAAAACCTTCAAATACTATCAGAAAGGATTGAAGGATAGATGTCTGACGACGATGACGGAGGATCAGGAATACTGGGCAAACTGTTCAAATATTTCCTGGTAATCGCGTTGATGCCTTTAACATTGGGACTATCACTGCCTTTATTCCTGTTTTACAAGTACGTCAAGATCTGGTTCGTCTTCTACTTCAAGATGCTTTATGTTATAATAAGAACCGTAGTGTGGGTAACCATACAGTTACCTCTCTATTATATAGGAGTCAGCATGAAGGGGATTTCAAACGCCTTCAGCGAAGCATATGCAGTGATTAAATCAGGTAAGAAGAAATACGGAGCATTCTTCTTGATATTGTTATTCTTAATGGCACAGAGTATACTGCCAAGAAACGTAGACTCATTTATGTCATTCCTAACAGATGCAACGCTGATAGCACCTTTCATTATCCTGTTGCCGTTTTTCATAGTGTTCATGGTAGCGCTGATATCAGCTCACTTCAATGTTTCGAATGTCGCACAGAAGGAAAGGCCTGAAACTGGTATTAAAGAAGGAGCGGCTGGTAAAGCTGGAGCAGCAGTTGGAGCAGCAGCCACAGCAGGTCATGTAGGAATGAAGGCATATAATAACAAAGAGGAGATAGAAAAGGCCGCTAAAGTTGCTTCAAAAGGCTCAAAGGCCTTACCTGCTGACATGATAGGGGTACTTGCAGACATGCCTCTCTTGGGCTCGTTCATCTCTACTGGAGGAGGAGCTGCCGCATCTGGAGGCCTAACTATCCTCGGAGTGAGTGGAGGTCCTATAGTTTTGGCTTTGCTGGCTGTTGTTGCGATTGGGCTTATTGGATGGATCATTATGACAATCGTCATGACTACATGGCTGATTGCACAGGTCCAGTTTGTGTTACCGTTTGTACTGGGGCCTTTGACCAGTGCTCTTGGACTTGGCCAGGCGTACGGTAACTGGTTCGGTTCCGAGGTTGCGAACAACTTCCTTCCTCAGGTCGATCTTACAGCAGAGATGAGGATGCTTGAACAGGCCGGGGCAAAGGTTGGATGTGCTCTTCAGGGACCTGCCTGCCTGAGACAGTGGAGGCTGAACAACACTGCCAGACCTGGTTCTGAAGATGTAGGCGAGGAATACAAGCTGAAGGTCGAGCAGTTCTCCATGGGAGGACAGGGAGGAGTTGATATAGCTTACAAGAGGCCTAACTACGAGATTCCTACCTCTTTCCTGCTGTTGAATACCAGACATGGGCTGAAAGGTATCGATGCTAATAATGTGAACTGGCGTGTGAGAATTGGTGATGCGGACAGAAGCGGTAAGAAATCTTACTGCAGTACGGGTTGGCAAGGCGTAGAAGGCACCGTTGGACGGGATGGTACTATAATGCCAGGTACATCCTTCAGTCCAAGACTTAACGATCTTGAGGATTTGACACTCAAGAAATGTGAGATGCTTAACCCTGCCCTGGGACATGACTATACAGGAGAGCTTGACGTGAAATATGATTACTCTTCACAGTCAACTCTGTATGTCAGAGCTATGTCCAGGCAGAACATGAGAGACGAGGATATAACTCCAGAGTTCAAGAAATCAGAGACCGCTGATACACCTGTTGAAACGTTCATCAATGTAAAAGAGCCGATCACATACATAGAAGAATCCAATACACCTGATAATCAGGGAATGAGAAGTGTTCCTTTCACAGTAAAGGTAGGTACTAACACAGATCTGTATGATGTAAATTACAGAGTACATCCAGATGATTTCACCGTATTGGACTCTTCAAGAACACAGACTGTAGCTGAAGGCGGAGGAGAAGGATCCTGCATCGGCCTGAGCTCGGAAAATGCTGATGGAGAGAATGCATACGGTCTATCAGATCGTACACAGAACAGGATGGACGACAGGATAGAACCAGATGATTCAAGCACCTGGTTCTACAAAGGAAACAACCCTACACCAGCAAGATGTACATTTGAACTGTCCGATCCTGGACTGATCAGTGCTACAGGAGAAACATTGACGATGAGAGTAGATGCAAACTACACAGTAGTAATCGAGGAGACATCAGATCCTTTCGAAGTTAAGAACACGATGTGTGCATCAGGAATCAACTGCCCTGTCCTGTTCACAATTACAGGAAACGAGTTTGGAAACCTGTTAGATGTCGGTTTACCGCCAGATGAGAAAGACAGATTCACCTTTGAAGACGATGAAAGTATACTTTCGGAACCATTCGCAAATTACAAGAATGCGACCTGTGACGGTATAGATGCAGGAAGTGGCTGCACAGCAGTTCCAGAGTACCAGTACCGTTCACCTTACTCTGAGGCAAATCAAACGGCTATAGAGGAAGACGAGATAGCAGTCGAATGGACAGAACAAACAGCAGGAGCAGGTAAACTATTCAGCTGTGGCCTGAGAAATGGAGAAGGAGACTTCAGCAGAGATGCTATCGGGATACCTACAGGAAGTGAACTGGAAGAAGTAAAGGGAACCAACAGCAAGGTATTCGAAATAGATGATAACGGTGACCTTGATGTCGAGGAATACGAGAGAGAATTCTCGGCAGAAGCATTCAGTAGAGTACCTGACTGGATAATAAACGCAGAATATGAGCAGACAAAAACTGCAGTAGGTTGTCAGGGAGGTAAACCTGTATTCGAAGTGGACTGCAGGAACGTAGACGTGGATGGTGCTGCTTCTTTGGCTTCACCAGCAGGTGTAGTTGTCAACCTGGCAACAGATGGAGGATCCTGCTCCAGCGGCTCTAACTGAGTACCAGGAAATAATTCCTCAAGCCTAGAACCAGTCCGTAAACCCCTATCATGAATAGGACTTCCCGGGATATTTCTCCCTTTACTTTCTCTTCTATGTAAAGAGTTATGGGAATGATTATCAAGGCCTTCATCACGAATACGCCGTATTCTCCCATGTTTCTGATGAAGATCTGTGCGAGTGTCCTGGATTCTTGAAGGCCTTTTTGGAGTGCTATTACTGTAGAACCTGCGTCAAGGAAATGTGTATAAATCGGGAAGAGGTATAGGCCTGTCTTGTTCTTTTCGAGGATAAAATGGAGGATATATACTGGAAGGAATGCTGCTGTTGTAAGGCCTGTCATCTGGAGAAAGATCAATGGGTTAAGGCCTGGTTTTATCTGCGTTAAGAGTATTGTGAATGCTGTGAGGCCTATGGTTGTTTCTGTGATGTAGGCTTTTTTCTGGTCTTTTAACCGGGTTATGGTCATTGTGAGTGCTGTAAGTGCTGTTGCTGTGAGGGTGAAACTTGTTGTTACTGTTTGCTGTGTTGCTATAGTGGCTGATGTGAGGGATATGAGTAGTATGTATGGAGTTAGTACTGCTGTGAAGTACTTGTCGATGGTGTGTGTTTGGTTGTTTCTTCGCTTGTTTATTGTGTAGTATGTCAGGAATGCTGTATAGGTTAGGAGGGTTAGGTCCAGTACTGTGTTATGTGTTATCATGATGTTTGAAGGCCTGTTTTAGGGTTGGGTAAGTAAAAGTCTTTTAACCAAGGGATTCCTATGTTGTAATCATGGATCAGAAGCATCTATTGTTAACCTTACTTGTAGCTACATTGATATCTTCAGGTTGTATAGGCGGCGGAGGTAATGAAGGTGGAGGCCTTGATATTGGGCCTGGTGGTAAGACTATTACTGTAACTGATTTTGAGGTCCAGCCTACGGAGATCAGGGCTGGTTCTACAACCCAGATCACTCTTGGTGTTGTGAATACCGGAGGTATGTCTTCTAATGTTACTATTGCTTCTGATGAGAGTTCTGAGAATCAGGGTCAGGGGATTTTGATCAATAACTGTCCTGATATATTCAGTATAAGCAGTTTTGATGCGTACAGTAGTAGGAATCCTGATGTTGCTGAGGATTATTATCTTGAGCCGGGTGATGAGCTTGAGGTTTCCTGGAGTTTGAGCAACAGTAATGAGGATATCCCTTTGAACGGTTATACCTGTCCGATCAGGATGCAGATTCCGTTCGATTACGGGGTTACAGCTTATCAGCAGCTAGAGGTAAAGGAGAACTCGGAGATTCAGGGAGCCACAACTCTCGAGAGCAGAACCTCTCAGGGACCTTTGAACATTCATCTGGAGACTATAGGAAGCACCACTGATCAGGGAGCTCCCAAATTTGTGAAGGGAGACAACAAAGAGGTACTTGTACAGCTTGAAAATACCGCCCCGGAGGATAGCTCCTACCAAGGCCTGGTTGACCTGGACTCACCGAGGATCGAGGCCTCTGAGAATTATCTGATAAACTCTTCTTCCTGTAACATGGATACAACCGCTGACGATGACCTAGTCAGGAGTCTGAAAGTCGATAGGACACTGAGACTTTACCAGGGAGATTCCAGAGTTATCAGATGTGGCGTGGTGCTTTCCGAGGAAAGTGGGAGTAACTCTGCTCTCAGCAGCAATCAGGAGATGCCTCAGCCAAGTATAAGAGGTCAGATTACGGCCGATGTAAAGTACACCTACATAAAGGATCTAGGAGAAAAGGAAATTGAGGTGAAGTACCGTGGATAAGAAGATTCTAGGATTTTTACTTGTGGTAATCGTGGCATCAGGATGTACAGATCCAAACTCTAACGGAGACACAGGTGGAGATGGACCTGAGCTGGCCTCAGACCGGGGTCTGCAGATAGAGGCGTTCAGAAGTACGGATGAGACTTTGAGGCCTTCTCAGCCTGCTGTAGTGAACCTGAGGCTGAAGAATTATCATACTGAGGATTTCGAGATTGACGAGATCAGTATATATAATGAAGGTGATTTGACTGTGGAGAACAAGACCTGTAATCCGGAAATAGGAGATCTAGGTCTTGCTTCGGAGAACAATTATCCGGAGATGGAGTGTCAGTGGGATCTTGAGGCTCCTCCTGAGAGTTATTATGGCAATTTTGATTCGAAGCCTGCGTCTATGAACTTGCATCTTGAATATAGTTCTAGTTTGACTAATGAGGATCCTTTCAAGGTCAGGTTCAAGCCTCTTGATGAGATCAACACCTCTTCGAGTATCTCCAAGACTTTCAGGAACAGTGAGGTTAGTATGAGTGTGGAATCGGAGAATCCTGTACCTATAGAATCTGGTAGGACTATTGAGGTTTCTGCCAGCGAGATCGGACAGGGACGTCTGGTCGCGGATAGTTCCTATGAGTTTGATTTCCGACCTAGCAGTATCTTTGGCGATGACTGTTACCGTGAGGAATCTGCTGTGGTCGGTAACGAAGTTGAGTTCAGCTGCAGTATAGGACAGGATGGAGAGGTTCAAGAGGGTACGAGGAACCTTGTTTTCTCCACATCTTATAAATACGTCAAAGAACCAGTTCTAAACGTTAAGCTCGTGAATGAACAATGAAATTTAAACAGAAACACACTTTGATGGCTCTTGTTACGCTGACTTTAATCGCTTCAGGATGTACCGGTGGAGGAGGCGGAGAAGGATCCGGTGAGAATGCTGCCGGAACGAATCCTATCCAGGCAACCAGTTTTTCTGCATCTCCCAATCCCGCACCTAACGGTAACTCTGTAACTTTTACTTTGGAACTGTCGAACAACGGTAATGTGGATGCGGAAAACGTTGTCGGCAAGCTCTGGAATCCTCCATTTGCTGATGGGAAAGATGATACGAGAACATGGAGAGATAGCGATGAAGGAGGAGTGAGTACAGCAGATAGAAGTTTCAGTTTCGGTGAACTGCGAGGCCAACAGGAAGGTGTGGAAACATTCGCACAGCCACAGACATTGACACTTACAGCTCCAAGCCTAAGTGAGGGTCAGTCTTTCCCATACAACTTCCGTGCTGAATATACCTACAAATACAGCACTGATGGGACGACCACTATCACAGTGATGGACGGAGATACATACAGAGAATCTAATTCAGAGAAATCACAGACAGTAAGTATCTCACACAACAGTGCTCCGATCACCCTTGAAGGACAGCTCCTTACAGGCAACCCTATCGTCTACTACGAAGGAGATTCACCGCCTAAAACACCAAAGTTCTGCGTAGTAGCAAGTAACGAAGGCGGAGGAACAGTATTCTCCAACCCTACAGGGGAAGACATCTACAGTCCAAACGGAGAGAACACTCCTGGAGAATACACCTACGAAGACAATGAAAACGAAGTCAAGCTTACAGTGACAAGCGTAGGAGGAACAGGAGTTAAAGATTCAGGAGACGGAGATTCCTCATTTGGAAACACTGCAGAGGCCACAGTAGAATTAGTAAGCGGAGAAGAAGCTAGAAAATGCTTCGAGCTCGAAGTAGGAAGCCTGGCGAACTCAGGAGACCAGAAGGAAATCGGACCTATTAACGTCAATGCCGACTACGGCTACTCAGAGAGCACAGCAACAGAAGTCACAGTAAACTCTAGATAATAGGCCTAAAAGGCCTTTCATATATTTTCTCATATCTTCTTCAGCTGCCTTTTTTTGGATTCCAAACTCCTGAAGGTATTACAGGTCTGCAGTTTGTTTGGAAAGGCAACTAAGTTTCCTGTAGAAGGATGAAACCTCTTTTTCTGTCTCAAAAACTTTATACAAGACGAAAGAGTTTCAGAGATTTTTTCTGAGGATTTGAAGTTGTTCTAAATTATTTCAGTAGTCCGGCAGAGATAACCTGTGAGCCCGAGTATCTGAATAGGGTTTTTTGTTGAGAACAGGTTTTTGAGAAAAATGTACCTAGAATAGAAAGAGGGAAGAAAAAATTTAGGCCTTTTTTCTGGCTTGGTTTACCATTCCCAGTAGAGGATGGCTGCTGTGAGGAGCAGGCCTGCGATGATTGCTAGTGCTGCTCTTGCGAGTGATCCCTGTCCCTGTATCTGGTTGAGTAGGCCTGTTGCTGCGTCTGTGAATGATCCTGTGATGGATCCTCCGCCTTCGTCACTTTCCATTGCTTCTTCGATGTCTTCTCCTACTACCAGTGTTACTGTCTTGGATTGTTCTACCTGTTGTCCTACTGCTGTTGCTGTGATCTCTACCTCTCCTCTCTTCTGGAATGGTACTCCTGCGTAGATGTCTGCGTAGCCTGTTTCTCCTGGTGTGACTGTGACTGTTCTTTCGTTTTCGTCGTTTTCTCTGTCCCTGATGTCGATCCATGATGGTCCTTCGTAGCTGAGTTCGTAGGTGTTTTCCTGTGTTCCTGTGTTTTCCAGTCTTACCTCGTAGACCTGGCTTCTGTTCTCTCCTGCACTTGCTACTTCCGGAACGATGTTCATCTGTAGATCATAGCAGTTTTCAACGTTGAATGTTCCTGATACAGCGTCGCTTGGTTCTCCGAATGTCGAGGCAGTCGAGGTTACTCTGTAATTCGCCTGTGAGGCCTCGTCTCCGGTGCTGTAGCTGAGGTTAAGCTGCTGTGATGCTCCAGGTTCCAGGGTTACTTCCTGCTGTGAGAGATTTCCTCTTGTCGTCTGAAGCGTGAATGTTTCCTGTGCTTCTCCGGTGTTTTCTACGTTTACTGGTGTATATGTTTCTGTGTTTTCACAGGTGTTCACCGTCTGCTGTGGTACGGTGATTTCTGATTCCATTCCGTTGTAGACTGTCGCTGATGCTGTGGCCGTGCTGGTGACTTCTGATTCTGCTGTGATCTGTACCTGCTGTTCGCCGAGTTCTTCTGGTGCGTACTCGAATGTCGTCGTAGCTGATGACTTTGCAGGGACCTGCAGTGTCGTGTTCTCTAGCTCTCCCTGGCTTGATTTGAGTACGAATTCGTCTGCACGTGTTCCAGTGTTTCTGACAGTTACATCGTACTCTGCGGTGTTACCGGATGCTACTCTCTGGCTTCCTGGGTTGACGACTACTTCTGAGGAGTAGCACGTCTCTGCCTGGAAGCTTGCGCTCTGAATTGACTGTGCGTAGCTTGTGGTTGATGCAGCTACGATGTTGAAGGATTCCTCTTTTTCCTCTTCAGAGGAAACGTAAAGTTCTACGGTCTGTCTCTCCCCGTCTTCAAGTGTAACCTCATCCTGTGAGAACCCTCCTACAGGCGATGTCAGTTCGAAGGTCTCCTTCGTTAGGCCTTCATTTACCAGTCCAATACTGTAAGTTGCTCTTTCACCGAGGCATACTGCTGATCCCGGTTCCCTCACCCTCATGGTCACGTCGTGATCACGGATTACATTAATGAAACCCTGAGCTGAATAGGTGTTTCCGTTTGCCCTTGACTGAGCATTGATGTCGAAGCTGTATCGTCCAGATTCTTTCTGCGTGTCCGGGTTGTACCAAACGTTGACAACCTCAGATTCACCTGCCTCGAGTTCTACCTGTATAGGTGCGATATCGATAGCTGAAGAATCTGAAGAAGTCAGAGAGTAAACGTCTTTGACCGGTCCTGTATTTTCAACAGTGACCTCGTACGAAGTGAAAGAATCAATCCTCGTGCTGGATTCCTGAGGGAACAAGGTTATCTCTGCAGGACTCGCAGCCGTTAAAGCCACTGAAAGTGTTAGTAGAGTTGAAAGTATTACGAGTTTAGATGAGCTATTCATGCTGAATTGTCACCATATAATAACACTCTGACCAAATCTTTTATATTAGTCGATAGTGACAAAAGAAAGCAACTTCCTTCAGGTAAAAAAAGAAGAATAAGTAGAGAAAAAAAGAGGCCGGGAAGAGGTTAAAAGCTGAAGAGGCTCTGGATACCATCCATCAAGTTCTGGAAGAAACCACCATCTCTTTGTTGAGACTCCGTCGTCCCACCTGTAATTACATCCAGTTCCTCCCTGTAGATCTCTGTTCCACGGGAATCAACCGAGATTGAAGGCTGATAGCTTCCTTCCTCCTGAGGTGTCAGGTAGAAGTACACTGTGTCTCTTTCACCTTTATCCAGGATCAGCTGTTTCTCGCTCTGTGAAATCCAGGTGCTTGGAAGGCCTCCAAGCTGGAGATCGTACCTTCTCTGACCTTCATTTGTGTTGTAGAGATCGACCTTCACGAGGCCTGATCCAGACTCCACAGATGCTATCTGGTTCGGGAAGCTCTCTGCTTCAACACCCATCTCAAGTGTCTCGACTGTTTTTGATGCTGTGTTGCTTTCTCCAGATGTAAGGGCTGCTATCCTGTACTGATGTATGCCGGGATCTCTTGCTTCCTGGTCGAAGCATACTCTTCCGTTCGCTGTCTTTGAAGTAACTACTTCGCCGTCTCTTTCCAGGATGACCTCTGGTTCTATCTGTGATTCGACGTTCGCACATACCTGGAACTGCTGGCCTTCGAAAGCGCTGACAGGAGCTTCAAGGCCTGTGACTCTGGATGTAGGTATCACTCTGAGAGGCCTTGATGCCGAGACTTCCCCTGATGTTGCTGTGACTGTTTTGGCTCCTACTTCGGTTGCTGTGATCCATGTCTGGTAGTAGCCGTCTGGCTGTGTCCTGACTGAGGCCTTTGTTTCTCCGTCTACGTCTATGTCTACTGTTGTTCTTCCGTTTGCATCATCGACGAAACCATTGACTTTTACTGTTTCTCCTTCTACTGCCATGTTTGGCTGTTTTGGGTACTTGAGCTGCATTGAGATGTCTGTTGGTTCTCCTGTTGCTGTTGTTCCACAGCTTTGTACCTGTAAAGTCCTGGATTCCGAGTCGGAGTCCTGGTTGTTTGCTGTTACGGTGAACTCTTCGGTTCCGGATCCCTGTACGTTTGTGAACCTTATGGTTTTCTCCACCGTTTCTCCTTCATTCAGGCTGAAGTCTCTCAGCGAGTTTATGCTGCCGAGGCCTTTACCTGTGAGTGTTACGAATTCGTGGAAACCTGCGTTGTTATCTATAGTCACCTCTGCAGCCAATGTCGATCCTCTGCAGACTGTCTCCGGGTAGTTGACGTCTGTTATCTGGAGGCCTGTCTGTGAGGTTCCATCCTCTGATAGGCGGAAGACTTCTACTGTGTCCTGTCCCCTGTTGATGTGTACTGTTTCCGTCCAGCCACTGTAACCTGGTTTATCTGCGGTTGCTGTGTATGTTCCCGGGTCCAGGTCTACTGTTGTTCTTCCGTCGCTGTCTGTTTCTCTTGTGTAGCCGTCTACTGTGATCTCTGCGTTTTCAAGTCTGTTCCCATTCGTGTCTTCGACCAGTGCTACAAGTGTTCCCTGATCAGTATCTCTTCTGTCCAGTGTAACTGTCAGGTATCTATATTCTCCAGGGTTAAGGCCTATGTTCCTTACTTCTGTCTGGTATCCTGATTTGGATACTGCGATGTCGTAGTCTCCTTCCTGTAGTTCAAAGTAGGCCTCTCCTGTGGTGTCTGTGTATCTTGTGGTGGATTTTGGTCCCTGTGCTCTTACTCTTGCGTCTGAAAGCCTTCTTCCAGTTTCTGATCTTACATCTACCTGGAGCGTGGTTTCCTGGCTTGTTCCGCCTCCCCCCACAACTGTTAGTTCCTCGGTTCTCTGGTAATCTCTGTTTCCGCAGGGGGCTCCCTGTGTGATTACCTCAGCTGTGATCAGGCTGTCCTGTTCAGGGCTTAGTGATGTGGTGAAAGTTCTCTGGGA
>ERZ1034573.292-NODE-292-length-14705-cov-8.506075_pt1 | contig 14705 bp, 10 predicted proteins | sample MGYA00520641_ERZ1034573 | MGnify/ENA primary metagenome ERZ1034573 (study PRJEB33760, sample SAMEA4777724) | hypersaline lake metagenome | biome: hypersaline environment; feature: brines | place: Spain | collected 2014-08 | depth 0 m ...
GACGACGCCGCAGCCATCGACGCATATCTCGCCGCGCCCGAGGAGTACGACCCCGACCGCCTCGGCGACGGCCCCGTCGACCGCGACCGCGTCGACCACAACGCCGCGCTCGAACCGCCGGATCGAGCCGTCATCGTCGGCGGCGGCTACGTCGGCGTCGAGATGGCGGAGGCATTGACCGCCCGCGGCGTCGACGTCCACCTCTACCAGCGCTCCGCGCACCTCCTCGTGCCGTTCGGTACGGCGGTCGGCGAAGGGGTCGAATCGGAGCTCCGCGACCAGGGCGTCACGGTCCACACCGACACCGAAGTCGACGCAGTCGTCGGCGACGGGCGCGTCGAAGCCGTGCGCGTCGCCGGCGACGAACGGCCGGTCGACGTGGCGCTCGTCGGCGTCGGAGTCGAGCCCAACACGGCCCTCCTCGACGGGACGGGCGTCGACCGGGGGCCGAGCGGCGCGATCAGGACCGACGAGTACGGCCGGACGAACCTGCCGGCCGTCTACGCCGCGGGCGACGTGGCGACCGCACGCCACGCGGTGACGGGCGCGGAGACGTGGGTGCCGCTCGGCCTGACTGCGAACCGCGCGGGGCGAGCCGTCGGCTCGACCGTCGCCGGCGACCCCACGCCCGTCGGCGGCGTGGCCGGGACGGCCGTCGTAAAAGCCTTCGACCTCGAATGCGGGCGAGTCGGCCTCGTCGACACCGAAGCGGCCGCGGCGGCCGGCTTCGACCCCGTCAGCGAGACGATCACCGCGGGGTCGCGGTCGGGGTACTACCCCGGCAGCGAGGATACGACGGTCACGCTCGTCGCGGATCGGACGACTGGGCGAACCCTCGGCGGCGCCATCGTCGGCCGGGACCGCGCGGCGGTTCGAATCGACACGCTCGCGACGGCCATCGGGGGCGGCCTGACGGTCGCCGAACTCGAACGGCTCGACCTGGCGTACGCGCCGCCTTTCAGCCCCGTCTGGGACCCCATCCTCGTCGCGGCGAAGGTCGTGAACGGACGGCTGTCCGAGTGACGGCCGTGTCGTGGACGGGCGAATGTGTCGCTCCGCCAGCGGGCAGTATATACGGATCACGTTCCTACGGGGAGATATGAACGGAAACCCGCCGACCGGAGCGGCCGACGGACGGTCGGTCGTCGTCGTCGGCAGCGGATTCGGCGGCCTCTCGACGGCCTGTTATCTCGCCGACGCCGGTGCGGACGTGACCGTAGTGGAGAAAAACGAACAGCTCGGCGGCCGCGCCAGCCGGCGCTACGCCGATGGCTTTCGATTCGACATGGGTCCGTCCTGGTATCTCATGCCCGACGTGTTCGAGGACTTCTTCGGCGACTTCGGACGCCGACCCGATCAGTACTACGGCCTCGAACGCCTCGACCCCCACTACCGCATCTTCTTCAAGGACGGCGACAAGGTGGACCTGCTGCCCGACTTGGCCGAGAACCGCGAGACGTTCGAGTCCTACGAACCCGGCGCGGGCGAGGCACTCGACGAGTATCTGGAGCAGGCCGCCTACACCTACGACGTGGGGATGGAGCATTTCGTCTACGAGGACCGCGCCCGCCTGCGGGATTTCGTCGACCCCGACGTGGTGCGACACGCCCACGGCCTCTCCCTCCTCGGGACGATGCAGGACCACGTCGAGGACTACTTCGACCACCCGAAGCTCCAACAGATCGTCCAGTACTCCCTCGTCTTCCTCGGCGGCGCGCCGAACAACACGCCCGCGCTCTACAACCTGATGAGCCACGTCGACTTCAACCTGGGCGTCTACTACCCCGAAGAGGGGATGGGCGGCGTCGTCGACGGCGTGGTGGCGATGGCCGAGGAACTGGGCGTCGAGTTCCACACGGACCACCCGGTCGCCGAAATCCGTGGCCAGGAAGGCGCCTTCGCCGTCCGTACCGAGGACGGCCGCGAGTTCTTCCCGGACGAGGTGGTCTCCGACGCCGACTACGCCCACACCGAACAGAACCTCCTCGTCCCCGAGGACCGCCAGTACGACGCCGACTACTGGGAGTCGCGTACCTACGCTCCCTCCGCCTTCCTCGTGTATCTCGGCGTCGAGGGCGACGTCGACCCGCTGGCTCACCACACGCTCGTCCTCCCCACCGACTGGGACGACCACTTCGACACCATCTTCGGCGACGACCCGTCGTGGCCCGACGACCCCGCGTACTACCTCTGTGTCCCCTCGGAAACGGACGACACCGTCGCTCCCGAGGGCCACAGCAACCTCTTCGCCCTCGTTCCCATCGCCCCCGGGCTAGACGACGGTCCGGAGCGCCGCGAGGAGTTCCGTAACCTGCTCCTCGACGATATCGCCGAACACACGGGCGTCGACCTCCGGGACCGCATCGTCTACGAGGAGATGTTCGCCGTCTCCGAGTTCGCCGACCGGTACAACAGCACGCAGGGAACGGCGCTCGGCCTCGCGCACACCCTCCAGCAGACGTCGCTGTTACGGCCGCCACACGCCTCGACCGAGGTCGACGGTCTCTATTTCACCGGCTCGTACACCACGCCCGGCATCGGCGTCCCGATGTGTCTCATCAGCGGCCGCCTGACGGCCGAGCGGATGGCAAAAGAACGACGATGACGGCGGCGGCGGCGCGGTACCTGCTGAAGCTGTCGCGTCCGCGGTTCTGGCTCTACCTCGCCGGCCCCGTCGCGGTCGGCGTCGTCTACGCCGCCGCCTCGACGGCCGACCTCTTCACCCCGACGACGCTCACCCTGTTCGCGTACTTCCTCCTGCCCGCGAACGTCCTGCTCTACGGCGTCAACGACGTGTTCGACGTCGACGTGGACGCGGAGAACCCGAAGAAGGAGGGGCGCGAGGTGCGCTACGGCGGCGACCGGCTCGTCCCCGTCGCCGTCGCCGTCTGTGGCGGCCTCGTCCTCGCCCCCGTCGGGCTCACGCCCCCGCTCGCGTGGCCGTGGCTCGCCGGCTTCCTCGCGCTCGGCGTCGCCTACAGCGCACCCCCGGCCCGGCTGAAGACGCGCCCGCCGCTCGATTCCCTCTCGAACGGCCTGTACGTCCTGCCCGGCGCCGCGGCCTACGCCGCCGTCGCCGGGCGCCACCCGCCGCTGTTGGCCGTCGTCGGCGGGTGGCTGTGGACGATGGCGATGCACACCTTCTCCGCGATTCCCGACATCGAACCGGACCGCCGGGCGGGCATCGAGACGACGGCGACGAGACTCGGGGAGGGGGCGACCTACGCCTACTGTGCCGCCTGCTGGGCGCTCGCCGCCGTCGCCTTCGGCCTCCTCGACGTTCGGCTGGGCGCCCTGATCGGCCTGTATCCCCTCGGCGTCGCGCTCGTCGCCCGGTCGTCGGTGGCGGCCGACCGGGCGTACTGGTGGTTCCCCGCGGTCAACACCGTCGCCGGTGCGCTCATGACTATCGCCGGGCTCTGGAGGGTCGTGCATGGCTGACGCCGGCGACGGCAGTGGTGACGGCGGCGTGGGGGCGAACGCCGCCGCCACGCCCTCGACCGGCCGCGGCGACCGGGCGGCCGTGCAGGCCCGCCTCGACACGCTCGTCCGTGACAACCGCTTTACCGTCGCCGTCGTCTTCCCCGTCGTCGGCGCCGTCCTCCTCGTCGCGAGCGCGGAGGGACTCGTTCCGCCGCCGTTCGCGTTCGACCCCTTCCTCATCCTGCTCGGGACACTCGTCATGCGTTCGCCGCTACTCGTGGGCGTCGCGCCGGTAATCGACCGGACGGCGGCCGCCGGCGTCGCCGTGCTCGCCGGTTACGCCTACGCCATCGAGTTCGTCGGCCTCCGAACCGGGTGGCCCTACGGCGACTTCCACTACGCCATCGACCTCGGGCCGACCGTCGCTGGCGTCCCCGTCGGCCTCCCCGTCTTCTTCCTGCCGCTCGTCTGTAACGCCTACCTCCTCTGTCTGCTCCTCCTCGGCTCGCGGGCGCGGGCGGCGTGGGTCCGCCTGCCGGCGGTGATCGGGACCGTCGTCGCCATGGACCTCGTGCTCGACCCGGGCGCCGTCGCGCTGGGGTTCTGGGCCTACCCCGACGGCGGCGCCGTCTACGGCGTCCCGCTCTCGAACTTCGGGGGGTGGGTGCTCTCGGCGACGGTGACGGTGCTCGTCCTCGATGCCGTCCTCGACCGGGTTGCGCTGCTCGATCGGTTGGAAACCTGCGAGTTCGCGCTCGACGATCTGGTGAGTTTCGTCCTGCTCTGGAGCGCGGTCAACGTCTACTTCGGCAACTGGGGGGCAGCGGCCGTCGGTGGCCTCTTCGGTCTCGGGCTGGTTCGGGCGAACCGCTTCGACGTGCCGGCGCGGCCGCGCTGGGTCTAAGTCAGCCGCCGGAGGCCCTCGACCGCTCCGTGCAGGAGCCGGCGACCGACCCCGCGGCTCTGTTCGTGGCCGTGGTCGGGGTCCACGTCGCCGGGCACCTCCGGGACGCAGCTCACCCGCAGGAAGACGGTTTCGGGGTCGCGGTTCCAGAGCCAGTGCCAACGCGTCCGCGCCACGAGCGCGAGCTTTCGCGCCGTCGCTATCGACGGCGTCTCCGAGAGCACGTCGTAGCCGCGCTCACGGATCAGCCGGTGGTGGTCGGCGTAGAGTACGGCGGCGACGAGCACCGGGAACTGGCAGTCGGTCGGAAGATGTTCGATGCCGGCGACGCCGTCGCGGTAGAGCGCTTCCGTCCGCCGGAGTTCGCGCTCCATCGCCTCGCGGAACGCGTCGGTCGTCTCGAACTCCCGAAGCGACGCCTCGGTGACGCCGTGCTCGTCGAGGGTCTCCCGCGGAAGGTAGATGCGGTCACGTTCGACGATGTCCTCGCGAACGTCCCGCAGGAAGTTCGAGAGTTGGAACGCCTCGCCGAGCGCCGTCGCGTGCGGGAGCGCGCGCTCCGGCTCGTCGGGGTCCATCACTGCGGTCATCATCCGACCGACCGCGGCCGCAGAGCCGTCCATGTACGCCCGCAGCTCCGCGAACGTCTCGTAGCGACTCTTGGTTACGTCGGTCAACATCGCGTCGACGAACGTGTTCACGTCCGCGTCGGGGATGTCGTACGTCTCCCGGAGATCCGAGAACGCGGCGAGCACGGGGTCGTCGGGCGGCTCCTCACCGAGCGCCGCCGCGCGGAGCCGTTCGAGTTCCGCACGCTGTTCGCCGGGGGGCACGCCCTCGGCGTCGTCGACGACTTCGTCGGCCACCCGGAAGAAGGCGTAGAGAACGTACGTCGCCTCGCGGACGCGGGCGGGCAACAGCCGGGTGGCGAGATGGAACGTCTTTCCGGTGCGGCGCTGGATCTCCTTGCCGCGGGCGACGCCGTCGTCGCTCACCATCGTGGGTCCTCCCGTCTTCCCGCGTGTCGGGACCGTTCCCCTGCCGACCGGCCAGTGATAGTCGTAACTGTATCGTGTACCGTCATGTCACCAAAACGTATCGCTGCAGTCGAAGACGACCCCGTGGTTCGGACAGACGTACTTGCAGTGACGGCGGTGCATCGCCGTCTCGCACCGGGGACACCGAGCAGACATGGCTTTATATACATACTACATCGATATGATTGTTCCGCCGTTCGGTCACGCGATGACCGGATCGAAACGTTTCCATCGGGTGGTCGCAAATTTTTGAACTGGACGGCGCCCCGGGAATCGAGGCCGGTCAGTCGGTCAGCACTCCGACCAGCCACACGACTCGCAGGTCTTGCAGCCCTCGGAGTAGTAGAGGTTCATCGATCCGCAGTCGGGGCATTCGGGGCTCTCGCCCGCGGCGAGCAGGTCGGTGGTGTCGTCGGCGACCGCGGCCGCAGCGGTCGTCGCGCCGCCGTCGGCCTCGGGACCGTCGTTCATCGCCGTCGCTTCGGCCTCCTCGAGTTCCGTCAGGTTCTGTTGTTTGGGGTAGGGCCGGTCGATTTCGTCGTCGAGGTAGCGGCGCATGGCCGTCCCGACGGCGTCCGGGATGGAGTTGATCTGTTCACCCTTGTCCCACGCCCCCTTCGGCGAGCGGATGCCCTGCAGTTCGGAGGCGATCTCGCGCGGGTCGACGCCCGAGCGCAGCGCCGTGGAGATGGTCTTCGCCAGCGCCTCGGTGAAGGACGCGGTGAAGCCGCCGGAGTTGCCGATGTTGGCGAAGAGTTCGAACGGCTGCCCCGCCTCGTCTTCGTTGATGTTGACGTAGAGCTTACCGTACCCCGTGTCGATGCGCTGGGTGACCCCGTGGAGCACGTCCGGCCGCGGGCGCTTCGTGCCGAGTTCGCGTTCGCCGTCGGCGGCCGCGAGCAGGTCCTCCAGTTCGGAGTCGAGGGCGGCGCGCACGTCCTCGTTGTCGAGGAAGCCCTCGATGCCACCGAAGACCTCCTCGATCCCTTCGACGATGGTCTCGACCGCCTCGCTCTCGTCCGCGAACTCCGTGTTCTGCGCGCGGGTGGTCAACACCTGCTTCGAGCGCGTGCCGTCGCGGTAGACGGTGACGCCTTTCCCCCCGTGCTCGTAGATGTAGCGGTACACCTCGTCCATATCCTCGGCGGAGGCGCTGTTGGGGAAGTTGCAGGTCTTCGAGATGGCGGAGTCGACGCCCTCCTGACACGCACACTGGACCGCAGCGTGCTGTTTCCCGGAGAGGTCGCCGGTGACGACGAACAGCTCGCCGATGGCGTCCGGCACGGTGTCGAGCCCCTCGACGCCGTCGAAGGCGTTTTCGGCCATCTGCTCTTGGGCCTCCCGCTTGACCGCGTCGACGTCGACGTCGTTCGCCTCGAGGGTCCGCAGGAAGTAGTCGTCGAACTCGACGAGCATCTCGTCGCCCTGCACGTCGTCGGAGACGTTCTTGTAGTAGGCGACGTTGTAAATCGGCTCACAGCCGCCGGTGGTGTTGCCGACCATCGACGTGGTGCCCGTCGGGGCGATGGTGGTCGTGTTGTGGTTGCGGATCGGGAAGCCGTCCGCCCACTCGTCGGCGTCCTCACCCGTGTGGTGTTCGAACCACTCGCGGTAGCGGGTGGGGTCGGCGTACTTCGACTCCGCACAGTCCTCGAAGACTCCCCGTTTCTCGGCGAGTTCGTGCGACGCCCACTTCGACTCGTGATTGATGTGGGTCATCAGCTGGCGGGCCACCTCGTTGCCCGTGTCGCTGCCGTAGCGGATGCCAAGCTGGACGTACAGCTGGGCCAGCCCCATGATACCGAGGCCGATCTTCCGCATCTCGCGGACCTTCCGCTCGATCTCGTCGACCGGGAAGTCGGACATCGTGACGACGTTCTCGAGGAAGCGCGTCCCGTAGTCGATCCGGTGGTCGAACGCCTCCCAGTCGATGGCGTCCTCGAGGAACGCCTCGACTGCCGCCTCCCGGGAGTCGTACTCGTCGGCGTGGCGGTCGGCCCACACGCGCCAGTCCGGCGCGTCGAGGGACGCGAGCGTCGAGAGGTTGATGTGGCCGAGGTTACAGGCCTCGTACTCCTCCAGCGGCTGTTCGCCGCAGTTGTGGACGACGAGTCCGTTGGCGACGAAGGAGTTGGTGTCGGGTTCCGTCAGATCGTACACCGCCTCGTGGCCGTCGTGCGCGACCGACTCGACAGTGGCCTCGAATCGTTCGCTGTAGGGACCGCGGTCGTATGCGTCGAGGCGCTCGTCGAGCGCCTCGGTCTTGTAGTCGAGCAGGAACCCGATCTCGTCGCGGAAGCGTTCGAGGTTGTCCTTGACGACGACGAGTTCGTGCTGATCCTTCGTCTCGTACTCCTTCGTGCCGCCACGGCCGTCGGAGAGTTCCCGCGTCCCCGCGTCCTTGCGGTTCTCGTACACCTTGCTTGCGATGCCGAAATTCAGGAGAAGCCGCTGTACGTCACCGAGCAGGTCGGCGTCGGAACTCCACAGCCGAACCGAGACGCCCTTCTCGATGTTCCCCTGTACGCATCCGTCGGCCGTAAACAGCGCCCGCAGGAAGCCACGGGCCATCTCCTCGCTCCCGCGCATCACGGCGTCGGGGACGCTGAGTTTGTCCTCGACGAGGCCGGCTTCCTCGGCGTACTCGTAGAGGCGCGTCGAGCGAATCCGCTGTTCGACCGCGCCCGCACCGCGGTAGTCGTCGCTTCGGCTGATCTCGTTGACACCGACCTCGTAGTCGGCGTTCCCGGTCGGCTCTCGGACGACTTCGTTCACGTCGGCGGCAAACGCCTCGGACACCTCGGCATCCTCGTCGTAGAAGTTCAGAACCGCGCGCTCCTCGCCGCCTTTCAGGTGGCCATCGCCGACGAGCCAGCCGAGCACGCGACCCTCTTCGGCGCTTCCGTGCCGGCCGAACGATCCTTTCCGGTTCTGGATGTGGACGGTGTCGCCGGTATCGAGGGCTCCCGCTTCGACCCAGCCGTCGTCCGTCATGACGCGGTGGTCCGCGGTCAGTCGGAGGGTGTACCCCTCCTCGGTCGTCAGTTCGTACACGTCCTTCTCGCCGGTCCTGTAGACGCTACTCGCTTCTTTCACGCGGTCCTCACTCAACCGCCCGTCGACGACGACGTCGCGAGCGACCCCCTGCTCGTACAGCTCCTCCGCCGTGACGAGGCCGTTCTCCGTACCGATCAGCGTGTCACCGGTGACACACGGATTGGTCGCGAGGATGCGGTGGTCCGGCTGCTCCTCCACGTCGAAGGAGTGTTCCTTGTTTACGCGTTCGAGGTAGATGACGCCGGGTTCGCCGTTCTCGTGAGCGCCCTCGACGATGTCCTCCCAGATGACCTCGGCGGGCATCGAGAGTTCCTCGCCGACCTGAACGTGCTCGCCGAGGCCGAACATCTCGTAGAGCTCCTCCGTCTCCGGCGTGGCGACGTGGGCCTCGCCCGTCCGCGGGTTGGTGAACGTGAACTCCTCGCCCGCCTGCAGCGCCTCCATGAAGTCGTCGGTGATGCCGACGGAGATGTTGAAATTCGAGAGGTGGCCTTCGACGGCGTTGCGGAGGTGTTTCGGGACTTTCCCCTCGTCGTCGATGAGTTCGCGGGCCTCCTCCAAGGCCGCCGCGAAGGAGTTGTGCGTGAAGTCGTCGGGGTCGTTCAGCCGGAGCGTGTGGGCCAGCGAGACGTCCTTGTTCTTCGCGTGGATGAACTGGATCACGTCGGGATGGCTGATGCGCATGACGCCCATCTGGGCGCCGCGGCGCGCGCCGCCCTGGGCGATCGTCTCGCACATCTGGTCGAAGGTCCGCATGAAGGTGATCGGTCCCGACGCGATGCCGCCGGTCGACCCCACGGCGTCGCCGTACGGGCGGAGCCGCCAGAAGGCATAGCCCATGCCGCCGCCGGACTGGAACACCTGTGCGGCCTCCTTGGCCGTCTGGTGGATGTCGTCGATGTCGTCCTCGGGGGAGTCGACGAAGCAGGCCGACAGCTGCTGGAGTTCGTCGCCCGCGTTCATCAGCGTGGGCGAGTTCGGCATAAAGGAGAGGTCGTTCATCAGCGTCTCGAACTCCTCGCGGGTCTCCTCGACGACGGTCCGAACCCCCTCGGGGAGCCCCGGGACGACCGTCTCGTAGGCGAACTTGTTGACGTTGTGTTCGGTGAGGGTCGTCTCGGCGTCGGCGTCGGCGGTGGTTCCCGCCCCGAACACCTCGGCGGCGAGTTCGTCCCGCCGCGGGTGGTCGGGTTTCAACTGATCGGGCGTGACGGTGATCTCGACGTCCTGCTTTTCGGCCTCGAACACCGCCTCGGCGAGGGCGATGTTCTTCGCGACGCGCGGGAAGAGGTCCTCCGGGTCCTCGATCAGGTCGCCGTTCGCGTCCTTTCGGAGGTATCGCGCCGGGAGAATGTTGTGGTAGGCGTTGGCGGTGAGTCGGTCTTCTAGTGTCTCCCCGTCCGTCCGCTTGATCGGCAGTTCTAGTTCGTCGGCTTCGATGTCGTGCGTACTCATGTGATGATCGTCGTGGTTGTCGGTTCGCGGCCCGTCTCGTCTCGGCCAAAGGGGGCACACGCGGCCCGGTGGCTGGCTCGAGTCGGCTCGTCCGTGACGGTTCCTGTAAGTGGAATCGGCGCTGTAAAGGCTTGGGTTCCGGTCGCCAATATATCCGATCCCTGTCTACTTCGGTCGGTCGCAGGCGGCGTGGCGCCGCTACACGTCACAATCATCACCTCCCGACGCATATAACGGTATGTAAATCGGAGCGAAAGTGAAATTCGACGCGGAGAATCGACCGACTGCGGCGCGAAATCCAGTCGAACGAGAGGGGGGTCGGGCGCGAGGCCCGCGTTCCCGACGGTGTGGACGGCTCGTCGTCGCGGGGGCAGCGCGGTCGCTGCCAGTGCGGTCGGTCCTCCGGTACGTATCGAGAGTTCGATACGAAGGGAGAGCGGCCACAGCGACGGGTTCACGCCCACAGACTTATGCGTCCGCTGGGAGTCGGGACGGACATGTCGTTCACGCCGCAGATACTCCTGCAGTTGGGGGGGCCGCTCAGTGGCCCCCTGGGACAGCTACTGCTCGTCATCGTCGCCATCGGCGTCGTCGTCGTCGTCGGCCGCATCGTTCTGAAGATTGCGTGGCGGCTGGTAACCGTCGCGGCACTCGTCGTTGGCCTCCTCCTCGTCGCGTCGCTCTTTCTCGCTTAAGCCGTCGTGTCCGGCGTCCGCGTCGCGCGCAGGAAGTTGTCGATGACGTCGTGACCGACGGCCGTCAGCACGCTCTCCGGGTGGAACTGGACGCACTCGATCGGGTACTCGCGGTGGCGGACCCCCATGACGAGGTCCGCGTCGTCGTGGGCCGTCGTCGCCGACACCTCGAGGCAGTCGGGAACCTCGGTGGCGACGAGCGAGTGGTAGCGACCGGCGCGAAAGCCCTGTGCCAGCCCGGCGAAGACGCCCTCGCCGTCGTGGTCGACGGGGTAGGCCTTGCCGTGGATCGGCTCCGGTGCGTGCCCGACGGTCCCGCCGTAGGCGTAGACGGCCGCTTCGAGGCCGAGGCAGACGCCGAGCGTCGGTACCGTCGTACTAACCTTCCCCAACACCGCGTTCGTCACGCCCACGTCGCGGTCGTTTTTGGGGTGGCCCGGACCGGGACTGATGACGATGGCGTCGGGATCGACGGCCCGCACCTGGTCCAGCGTCGCGGTGTTTTTCAGCACCTCGACGGCGATGGGGTCGCCGGTCACCGGATCGGGATGCTCCGAGATGTACTCGACGAGGTTGTACGTGAACGAATCGAAGTTGTCGACGACGAGGACCTTCATCGGCGGACCTCCGGTTCGGGCGTCGTCTCGATGCGCTCGATGGCGTCGAGGACGCCACCCATCTTCTGTTCGGTCTCCTCGTACTCGCTCGCGGGGTCGCTGTCGGCGACGATGCCCGCACCCGCCTGTACCGTGATACGGTCGGGGTCGCCGGCTTCCACCGTCGCCGTCCGAATGACGATGGCGAACTCGGCGTCGCCCGACCACGAGTAGTAGCCGACGCCACCGCCGTAGACGCCGCGCGGGTCCCACTCCAGTCGGTCGATGATCTCCATGGCCCGTACCTTCGGCGCGCCGGTGAGCGTCCCCGCCGGGAAAGTCGCACGCGTGGCGTCGAAGGCGTCGAACGGCGGCGACCGGTCGCCCCCCGCGCCGGGGGTCGCGTCCGTCGCCAGCCGCCCCGTCACCGTCGACTCGATATGCTGGACGTGAGAGTATTTCAACACGTTCATGAACTCCTCGACGCGGACGGAACCGGGATCGGACACCCGCCGCACGTCGTTGCGCGCCAGGTCGACGAGCATCGTGTGTTCCGCGCGTTCCTTCCCGTCGGCGAGCATCTCGCCGGCGAGCCGGCGGTCCTCGACGGGACTCGTTCCGCGCGGGCAGGTGCCGGCGATGGGGTTCGAGACGACGCGCTCGCCCCCGACTGACACCAGCGTCTCGGGGCTCGCGCCGACGATGGAGCGGTCGCCGTGGCGCAGGAGGTACATGTACGGCGAGGGGTTGACCGCGCGTAACGACTCGTAGAGTCCGAGCGGATCGATATCGCCCGTCAACTCGCGCTTCCGCGAGACGACGCCTTGGTAGATGTCGCCGTCGAGGACGTGTTCTTTCGCCGCCCGCACCGCGTCCTCGTACTCCTCGCGGGGGGCGGTCGTCTCGCCCTCGCGGACGAACCCGCCCGTCGCCGGGTCGCCAGCCTCGGCGAGCGTCCGCTCCACGTCCCGCGCCTCGTCGAGGAGAGCGTCGTACGTCGCGCCGGGGTCGTCGGCGGCGACGACGGGCGTACAGACCAGCTTGACGACGTTCTCGGCGTGATCGAAGGCGAGCGTCCGGGTCGTCAGGACGAACTCCGCGTCGGGGACGATGGGGTCGGGACGTTCCACCCCGACCTCGTCGAGCCACAGGTCGTAGACGGCGTCGTAAGCGAGGAAGCCGACGAGGCCGCCGTCGAGGTGCTGTCGGTCGACGTCGGGGAATCCCACCCGTTCGAGATCCGGGAGCGCCGTGCGGAGGGCGTCCGGGACGTCCCCGTCGCCGTCGAGGCCGGCCGTTTCGGCCACGAGTTCCGCGGCGGAGCCGCCGAGGGACTCGACGGTCACCTCGCGTCCCGTCACCGAGACGACGGCGTCGGGATCGTAGCCGACGAAGGAGAAGCGGGCGTGGCGGTCCGTACCCCCGCCGTCGGCGGTGAACGCGCCCTCGGGGTCGCTGGAGGGCGTCTTCTCCGCGCTCTCCAGTAGGAAGCCGTAGTCGCTGCGGTCGTCGAGGGCGGCGTACGCCGAGAGCGGCGTCGACTCGGCGTCGAGCGTGATGGCGAGGTGGGCAACGACGGGACCGTCACCGTCGAACAGGTCGACGAAGGCGGGACGGTCGCGATCCGGGGTCACGCCGACACCTCCAACGACGCCTTGCGAACGAACGACGCGACCGCGTCGTGGTCCTTTTCACCGCCGGCCCGCTCGACGCCGCTGGAGACGTCGACGGCGTAGGGGTCGACCGTCCGCACCGCGTCGGCGACGTTCTCGGGAGTTAGTCCGCCGGCGAGGACGACCGGGGTGGTGCAGTCATCGACGAGGGCACGCGCCGCCTCCCAGTCGTGGGTCTCCCCCGTGCCGCCCGCGCCGCCCTCGGTCGTCGAGTCGAGCAGGATGGCGTCGGCGACGCCGTCGTAGCTGCGAACCCGGTCGGGGTCGGCCGCGTCGACGGCGGTGATCACGTTCGCGCGCGCCTCACGGCGGACGTGCCGGACGTCCTCGTCGTCGAACGTGCCGTGCAACTGGATGGCGTCCGGAGCGACGGCGCCCGCGAGTTCGACCGCCCGCGTCGGTGTATCGGGCATCGACACCAGCACCGTGGAGAGAAATGGCGGCGCGGCGGCGACGAGCTCCGCGGCACGCTCGGGGGGGACCTCCCGGGGCGTGTCGACCGACACGTCGGTAATGATGCCGACGGCGTCGGCGCCCGACTCGGCCACCGCCCGGAGGTCCGCCTCGCTCGTCACGCCACAGATCTTCGACCGGACCATCAGACACCCCGCAAGTCGTCGAGTTTGGTGGCAGCGGTGCCGGAGTCGATGGCCTCGCGGGCGGCGGCGACGCCCGACTGGAGGTCGTCGGCCGCGCCCGCGACGTAGATGGCGGCGCCCGCGTTCGCGAGGATGAGGTCGCGTTTCGCGCCGGTCACCTCGCCCGCGACGATGTCACGGAGGTCGGCCGCGTTCTCCTCGGGGTCGCCGCCGGCGACCGCCTCGATGGGCGCCTCCTCCAAACCGAGGTCCGCCGGCGTCAGCGTGTACTCCGTCACCGCGTCGTCGTCGACTTCCGCGACGGTCGTCGCGTCGTGGAGCGCGATTTCGTCCATGCCGGAGCCGTGGACGACCATCGCCCGTCCGATATCCATCTTCGCGAGCGCGCGCGCGAGAACGGGAACGAGGTCGGGATCGTAGACGCCGACCACCTGCGCGTCGGCGCCAGCGGGGTTGGTCAGCGGCCCGAGCACGTTGAAGACCGTCCGCATTCCGAGTTCCTTCCGCGGGCCGATGACCGCCTTCATCGCCGGGTGGAAGACGGGGGCGAGCATGAAGCCGATGCCGTCGCGCTCGATGGCGTCCTCGACCGCCGGCGGTTCGGCCTCGACGTTCACGCCCGCCACCTCCAGTACGTCCGCGCTCCCCGAGGAGGAGGAGACGGAGTAGTTGCCGTGTTTGGCGACGGCGACGCCTGCGCCCGCGGCGACGATGGCGCTCGTCGTCGAGACGTTGATCGTGTCGTAGTCGTCGCCGCCGGTGCCACAGGTGTCGACCAACGGCGTTCGGTCGGGGGCGATGGTCCGCGCCGCGTCGCGCATCCCCAGTGCGAAGCCCGCGATCTCCGTCTCCGTTTCGCCCTTCGCCCGGAGCGCCGCCAGCAGCGCCCCGATCTGTGCTTCGGTCGCCTCCTCGAAGACGGCACGGGCCGCTTCCCGTGCCTCCTCGCCGGTCAGATCCCCACCGTCGGTGACGCGTTCGATATAATCCTGCATGGATGAACACCAGTGTATTAGTTCGGGTTACGATGAACAAATCTATACATCTTCTTAAACCTATCGTCGGGCGGCGGACACGTAGTTTCCCCGGAATCGCCCCGCGGGTCGGCGTTTCGAAAGGTTCAATTACCAGCCCGGGATACGTATGTATGCATCCGAACGCGCACCAGATGGGGTTGGTGGTCTAGTCTGGTTATGACACCTCCTTGACATGGAGGAGGCCGGCAGTTCAAATCTGCCCCAACCCATTTTCGGACCCCTCGTAACG
>ERZ1034573.296-NODE-296-length-14654-cov-6.643743_pt1 | contig 14654 bp, 23 predicted proteins | sample MGYA00520641_ERZ1034573 | MGnify/ENA primary metagenome ERZ1034573 (study PRJEB33760, sample SAMEA4777724) | hypersaline lake metagenome | biome: hypersaline environment; feature: brines | place: Spain | collected 2014-08 | depth 0 m ...
ATCTTCTCATGTCCATCTATCTGGTTGCCGAGCTGTTTCTTTCTCTCTGAGATGATCTCTCTGGCGGTCTTACTCATCTGATTCACCTCTGAATACAATAAATCTAGTGCCTACATTATCAAGCCCTTCATCTGTTTCAGCTTGAGCCATCAAAAAATAAAGATGGTCTAATGCCTTCATCATGCTTGGAGTGTGTTCGTCCTGGACTTCCTGCTCCTCGATCAAATGACTCATCTCGTGATCAAACTCCTCCACGTCCATCTCTATCATAAAGAGCTCAGAGTCATCTCTCAGAACTGTTGCGTCCATCTCCCTGTATTCCTGGAAACCTATCACATCATGAGGATAGCTCTGGTGCTCACAAAAAACGTGCTTCAGCTTTGTCTCGTCCACATCATAAAGGTCTGCCGATACTTCTATCTTTTGAGTCGGCACTTTGTCGCTTCTGAAATCCATCTCACTCATCAAACCATCGCCCCGCATTCTTCACATGCCTGAACTGTGTCGTGTGGATCTGTAATTCTTGCGTGTTCTGGATGGTCACAATCTTGTTTGTCAGTCATCTCACTCACGCCCGAAGTAAATCTCTTTATTGTCTGATTTTCGTGCTCTTTTCTTGAGCCTCTGAGCTAGTCGCTCACTACCTTGGAATAGTTGAGAAACTCGTTCCATCGTATGGTTAAAATGTAACCCTACCTTTTTATGTCTTGCCTCTGACCGTCAATCTAGTTTATCCGCTGTGCTCTGTCCGTCTCTGAACATTCTTAGAACTTCGGACTTCTCTGATGCCTTTGTTTTCATCTATCAAAAGATATTTCCTTGAGTCGCTCGTCCAACCTTTCATGTCCTCCCTGTATTGAGATATGCTCAGCTTGTCATACTTAGAATTACCAGAACCTAAACCAAACACCCGATAAGTCTGGACTGCCTGAAATACCTTATAGTGAACCTGTTGCGGGAACTGACACGTTCCTCCAAATGCCACGTCCTTGCTTCTCCCTTCGTTGATTATTGTTCTTACTGCGTTGAACTCTCTCTCATTAGTCTGAGCTGGTGCGAAATTCCTGATCTCCTCAAGCACAAAAAAAGCGTCTGTCGATAACGATAAGGTCGCCTTCGCTATCTCGTTAACTACCTGAACCCTGTCTCTCTCAGATATGTTAAAGTCTGCGTCTGGAAAAGTGAAAATTATACCTGCTGAACCCTGTTTAATGAGTTTTTCAATAAGTGAGTTGAACTCTTGAGCTCCCCAGGAGTCGATGGTCTTCTTTCCTATATCTAGCCTCTTGAAACCGAGCTGTGCCCCGAGCTTCTCGTGGTCGAGCTTCTTATCTATGATTATCGGGAAAAATCCAGATCTGAATTTTTGCTCTATGTCATAACCCTGTATATACGACTTGCCAAATCCTGAGCTTCCGACATTAAGACAAGCGTCCTGCTGTTCCACTTAATCACCGTATCCGTCTTTTTCGATATAGTAACTTTGGAGTGCGTTCTCGTAGTGCTCGATGGATCTCTCTAGCTCATATAGTGCCTCAGGGTAATCTCTTGATCCTTCCTCTGCCTCAGCTTCTATGTCCTCGATCAATCCATCAAGTTGCTCTCTTATATCCGTCCAATCGTGGGCATCTCCTTCGTCCAGAGGATCACTCATTTGATAAAAACCTCTTGATCTGGTCATCGTCCACGTCCTTGTCTAATAATATCGATGCCTCTAGCTTTTTCATTCGTTCATCAAACTGTTTAAGCACCATTTCGAGCGTCTTATCGACTCCCGCCTCTGAAACTGCTGTCTCAAGTTTCTCAGCGTCAAACCTTTCGACATCTGCGTGGTCAATCTCAGCTATCTCCAGGGCTTCCTCAAGTCTGTCGATCTGACCATTCATTAACTGAGTTACTATCTCATATTCCTCAGCTCCGAGCTGTCTGACTGCCATGTCCTTTAGGTTGTCCATTCCGAGCATCTATTCATCGCCTCCCGTCTGATCCTTTGCCTTGTCAACTAGCTTTTTACCAAGCTCAGGGCGTAAACTCAAGCTCAGCATACCAGCTAAAACAAGACTCCCTAAAAGTGCGGTTCTTGGATCATCTGAGTCTCCTGAGAGGTGCTCATCATAATAGTGTTTGGCGTTTTCACCGAGTCCAACGTCCTCGGCTAATCCCTGTAAATTCTTTCTCATGTTGCTGACCTCTTCGTCCTCAGGATCAAGGTCTGCTGTGAGTAATCTGCCCCAACCTTTGTTTATAGCGTCATCTAGTCCTTTGCGTGGTGTTTTCTCCGTTTCACCTTCGTGGTCTTCCCCTTCATCTGCCTCCTTGACCAGGGTGTCGAGGTCGGTTTCCTCCATCGAACTAACAGATTCGAGATCAAACTCATCGTCCGACTCCTCTGAGGTATCCTCTACATGGTCGGGCTCAGTTTCTTCCTGCTCTGACTCCTGGGGCTCAGTTTCTTCCTGCTCTCGGTCTTCAAATAGCTGATTAAAGCTCTCTTTATCATATTCGTGTTTGGTGCTCCCTAAAATATGAGCTCTTAGTGATTTTTTCAGTCCTTGCTCTGTCTCTCCTTCATGAATGTCTCCACACTCAGGGCACTCCATCGTTTCCATGAATTACATCTCCTTTTTAGCTTCTTCCATGTCCTGTTTTGCTCCCTCGATTCCTTCCGATATGGCTCTCTCGATCATGTCCTGGACTCCTGTCTCTTCCAGTGTGGTCGATACTATCAAGCCTAAGACTGTGCCGATGGCGGTGTCTCTGACGGTCTCGCTATCTATCATTAAAACATCTCCTCGACATTTGCCCTGTTGTCTTGTGGCTGTGGTTCTGGATCGGGCTCTGGTTCTGTCTGTGTTTCTTCCTCTGAGCTATCTGAGAACATCAAAAAACTGGCTGTGGCTATCGCTCCGATTCCTATGATCGCCTTCATGTTGAAACCTCCCGACTCCTCTGAGGGCTCTGGTGTCTGGTCTGAATAACTGCTCTGTTCGTCTTCCTCTTCCTCTTCTTCCTCAGTGGTCTCGTCTTCCAGATCTGAGCTTTCCTCTTCCTCGTCTTCGGTGTTCATCTTATGCTGGTTCAAGGCAATTTTTGCCCCTTTCTTGCTGTCGTATGGGCTATTTTCTAGCTCGTTGCCCTCGTCATCAAGTGCTTTGAATGTTCCATCGTCTTCAATTATCTCGGACATATCACTTAATTATGGCTGGACTGTCTTAAATTGTCGGGTTATCGAAGTGTGAACCCGCCCAGTTCCTGAGAGCACTCTCTGATATGCTGGGACACTCTTCTGTTTCTGTTGATATGCTCTCAGGGTCGTCAATCATGTCTCTATGCCTTGATATAAACGAACTGGCATATTCCATTTGAAAAACTGCTAAATTACCGCTCACATCTCCCTCAAGCTGATCTGGAACTCTCCGATCAGCTCTTTCCATCGCCAACTCTTCGGGCACTTCTGTCATCACCGCATCCTCAGGGCTGTCGATCTCCTGGAGTAAAAACATGGCTCTCTTGATATGCTTGTCGTGGTCATCTCCTGAGGCTCTCTTTCGACATGGATCATTTAACCATGTTTCAAGCTGGTTGACTGTGAGCTCGGTGTCCTCCTGGTATTGCTGGAATACTTCCTCAGCATTTGTGAGCTTGACCATGTCGTCGGTGCTCATGTCAACGTCTGAAAACCCTGAGGTTCTACCTGTGAGGTCTGTCTCAAGGTTCTTTCTTTTCTCTACCCTTCTTTGAGCTCCTGATTTGTTCTTATAGTTTCTAATAGATGATATTTTTGGCGGGTTCTGTATGCTCACCGCCCAGTTGAACTTTGTTCTCGGGTTGTTTCTTTCTATAAGCTGGATTGTTCCATGCTCTGGATTATACCATGATTTAACTATCTCTGAGGTCTCTCCAAATGATCCCTGATCTCCCTCATTTCCATATCGGTCTCTTTCCCATTCTAGTTTTTGAGTGAACTCGTCCATACCACTTTGTTCATTTGTGAATGGCTCAAGTGTCTCTGCCTTTTTCTCTAGCTCTCCCTTCTCTTTCTCTCTGTTTGACGTGCCTGTCTTCTGTCTTGTGTCGATCATATCCTGTGCGTCTTCCTCTTCCTCCTCTTCCTCGTCCTTTCCTAAACTTGCCTGTTTGTCGCTCATCTCTCCCCTGGTGCTCTTCGGGTGTCCTTCTGGAAGTAGGTCATTATCTTGAACGTAGTCCTCGTTGGGTGGCTCTCCTGTCTTGAGTAGTGGTAAATATGCGTTTTTGACTCTTGCGAGTGCCCACTGAGTAGCTGAGTCAACACCTGGGCGAGAGGTCTGAGTGAACGCTCCACGTCCTCGACTGTAAACGCTTTTGAGCTGTCCGATGGTCGCTTTTCTGCTCTCTTTGTCAACCTCTGAGTTGTGCTCTTCCACTAGCTCCTTGAGTGTTTCCTCTACGTCTTCGTTCACGTCTATATCTGGATTTGGCTCTGATGCGTCCTCATCGTGAAACTCTAGCTCGTGATCTTCAAGCTCTCCTCTGTCTCTCTTGCTCAAGCATATAGCGACTGCCTGATCCTGCGGTCTGCCTGACTTTCTTTCTTTCCTGATACACTGACCGACTGGTTCATCTGCTCTGAGTCCTATGTCGTCGAGCTCTTCCAGATCTGAGTCTGGTGTCGGTGTTCGTTTCTGCTCTTCATACTTGCCCCCAAATCCTAAAACCTCGCCTGTGGGCTTGATCCTAACAAGTGCCTCTTTATTGCTGTTACTATTCCGCTTTGCCATGACCTGGGCTCTGGTTCTTGCCTCTCTGAGGTTCTTTTCCTTATCTTCTCCTTCAATCAGCTCGATACGTCCACCCCGATCTTTTCTTTCTATCTCATAAGCTCCGTTTTTCTCCTCTCGGACGATATAGGTAGCTCCTTTAAAGTTCGCCCGACTGTGGTCTGAGAGACTTGTGGCGTTTGGGTGCTTCCAGCTCATATCACACCACCTTCTTCTTTCAAACTAGCCATACCGTCCTCTGTGACCACTAGCATATCCAATAATTCGATGTTGAACTCTTCGAGCTCATCTTTTAGATCGATACTAGCCTCCCGATCCTGTTGTGTGAAACTAGCCTCACCGCTCGGGTGATTGTGTGCTATTATGACACCTGTGGCGTTCATCATTATACCTGTCTGAATGATTGACCTCTCTGAGAAATCAACCGACTGGATACCTCCCACGCTCAGGGTTTGTGTGCCTAAAACGTCGCTGTCGCCTTCTAGGTATATCGCCATAACGTGCTCCTTTGGTTGGTTTCCTATTCTCTTCCTCAAAAAATCCTCTGCGTCTGACATGCTTTCAATTGTTTCGAGCTGTGGCTCTTTTGGTTTGCTTAGCTTGAGCGTCACATTTCCAAATGGCTCGGTTATCGTCTCCATGTCCGTATCCTCAAGCCTGTCCTTGTGATCTGAGAGGACTCTCGCCTCCTGATCTAGTAATTCAACCATTCCTGGGCTTGGCTCATAAATATCTCCGATGACTTGAAGTCTGTCGATGGTTTCGAGAACTGCGTCCTCTGAAACTTCAGCTCTCTCTCTGACCGCATCAACTAGCTCAAACGTGTCGATGTCCTCGCCCTCAGTCATCTCGTCCTTAATTATGTTCTTGAGCTCTTCCTCTGTGACCTCTTCTTTTTCATCATCTTCCTCATCAAACTGATCTGTCTCTGCGTCTAGGTTCAAATCTTGGATCTCATCCACTAGCTCCTCCATTCTCTCCTTTCTATCTCTGAGGACTTCAAAATGACCGTCAAACTCTTCCTCAAGGTCTTCATTTATATCGAGTATCCCCCTGGCGTACTCGATCATCTCAATAAGTGCGTTGAACATTCCCCTCGTTTCAAGACTAGCCAACTGGTAGCCTGTCCATGCCGATGTCCTGGCTTGGTAAAGTTTGCCTTCCTGCTCCATCATCTGGTCAAGCTCTTCTCGGGTTCGCTCCCTTGTTTCCTCCATCTCCTCCCTGTCTTCCCTTATCATCTCCTCGGCTTTCGCCATATCTGACTCGATGGTCGCCTCTTTTTCTTTCTCAAACTCCTCTGCCCCTCGCTTCTCTAATAGGTCGCTGATCTGTTCCTGAATATTGTTCTCTGAGACTGAGAAATCGATCCTCTGGAGATCCAAATCACTTGGTCGTTCACCTCTTTGATATATGTCTGCTATAAGATGAACTGCTGTCATGTAGTTGACTGATGACCTACGTTTAAGCTCATCTCCTTGCTTCCAGTTGTTAGCTCCTGTTTTAGAAAGATATTCATGTGCTCGATCAACTGCCTCGGATCTTTGGATCACGCTCATATCTATAAAATAGAAGTCTATGCCATTAAATCTTTGTTTCTCTGAGGTCTTGATCGTGATGTAGTGCCCAGGATATTGGTCGAAACCCTAAAACCAACGGGTTCGGGTATATTGATCCCGTTGGAAACCCTGATTTTTTGATCAAATGTGACCGATCTCGTAGAGCTCTCATCTATTTGAAAAAATGAGAGGTGTCTCTGAGTGCGTTTTTTCGTATATCTTTATTCTCGACATTCAACCAAACCCTTAAACCCGTTGGAAAAGAATCCTATTCTATGCCAAACAACTCGAAGCCAGTGGAGGAAACGGGTACATATTCGTGCTATTTCAACGATGGAAACCTCGAAGACCTGGAACGCATCGGGATCGACGGACTCCCACCAGCGAAAGTAATAGATCGATTATGTGAGAAAGCTCGACAGTATGAAGAAAATAAAGAGGATCGACAGGAATCAATAAAACAACTTCAGAGGGAGATCGATGAGCTCAGAGATCAAAACAAACCCTGAGCTGTTATCACACCTGAAACAAGCCCTAATATGAAATATTGCCCCTCTTTCTGTATCTGACCTTTTAGATTGAGTTTCTCTCTCATCTTTTTCTTTACTTTACCATCTGAGGGTTTCTCTCTTAGTGAGTCGATGCCCAGGGCTATGGTTGTGACTGCTAGAACTATGCCCCAGTATGGAACTGTGAGCTCTTTAGGTATGAACTTAGTCAACAAACCCATGAGAACCCCGACTCCGAAGCTGTGGAGCTCATAAGTATCTATGAGTTTGCCTTTTGCTGTGAGAAAAAAGTTTGATTCTATGATGGGAGAAAGGACTGAGGAAAATGGTCTCCTCAGCCTACGATGGAACTCAAGATTATTATGTTGTTTCATCTTTTTACCTCTTATTATTTTAGATGTCCAACCTCTGAGAACGGAAACCAGCACCAGTTAAAGACTCCTGAAAAAAGGTTTTTCGTTTCCGCATCTATGCCTAAATAGTGCTCAGCTATCTTGTCAATGAACTCGATTCTTATGTTCTCACGCTCACGTCTGATAACTGTTGCGACGCCAAACGCCCCCCACAAAAATGAACCTATGAGTATGACTCTGAGGACTGGCTCATCAAAAGTAACTATGCCCAGGATCTCAGCGCTGTATATCAGTGTGCTCCAAAAAACTGAGTGAACCACTCCTGTCGTTATACCTATCCTTGTGAGCTGTCTTTTGTTTGGCTTAGTCACGAACAACCACTCTAGAGCTATCTTGGGTCAAAAAGTAAACTGCTATGAATACACCGACTGCTATCAGTACGCTTGACGGAATTCCTGATGGTAAACCTGGGATTGATGGTAAACCTAGAAAACCTGAGTCATCTCCCTGATCTTGACCTCGCTCGAGCGATTCCTTTCTCAACTTTTCACGAATATGATCAACTTCCTCACGTCCTCCTATGTCTCCCAAGAAGTCCTGAGCCTTCTTTATCTTGTTTGCTCCTGAGTCAAATATATACTCCTCATCGTTAATTATCAAAACCATGTCCTGCTCAGCTTCCACGTTCCAGATCTTTCCACTGAACTCGAAAACGTCCTGATCAACTCCTAGACTTGCCCCGACTGATCCGACTGCTGTGTGGTTGACTGCGTGATCTCCTCTTTCCATGTCTGACTTTTTATCAATTATTCCTGAGACCTCTATCCTGTAATCAACATTTACAACTATGTCAAATTTCTGAGGTGGTCTCACTATCAGCTCGTTTGGAGTCTCTGGTTCTTCTGGCTCAGGCTCATCGTCTGGTGGTGGTAGTGGTGTGGCTGGATCGCCTGGCTCTGGTATCTCCTCCGTTGGCTCTTCGTCCAGCTCATCAATTAACTCGCTCACTATTCCTGAGCTCAGCTCTCTCTCTATTATGTTGATAGTGTCCTCTTCTGTATATCCTGCCATCACCAGAACTGGCGTCTTATCCACGTCCTGAACTCGTGCCACGTCATCGTTCTCTGGTGTGACTGCTTCAAACTCCCTTAGTGTGATCAGTTGGTTGTATACCGCGTTGGTGTTCTGTCCTCCAATCACTACCGCCCCGTCAAAAGTTGAATGATCAGCACCTAAACCCTGAGTTATCACCATAGACGTCTGATCTGAAACCTCTTCAATACGTCTTTTAACCTTCTGAGCTTTCTGCTCTTCCTCTGGCGGTGCGTTTCTTCCTGAGAAAACTGGTATCATCGGCTTATCACATATGCTAATATAGCAACTATCACATAAATTAGTAATGGATTCATCTCCCTCTGAGAATCTTCTGGTCTTCCTGGAATGATTGGGTATGTTGGGTATGGATCTGGCTCTTCCTCATCTGGTATTCCTGGGCTCGGTTCTGGCTCTAGTTCTTCTATCTCTCTGTAAAAAACTATTCTATTAGATCCGAGTATCTCGTTTGCGTGGTCGCTGTCAAAACTCCAATCTCCTGCCTTCCTCTCTCTTTCATCCTGAGAAAAATACTCTCCGATGAAACTGTCGAGCTTGTCCTTCATCCTTCCGTTGAACTTCATCGTTCTGCCTTGTGCTGAAATGCTGAGCTGTCCGATGTCCTCGCCTGATCCAACTCCGCCCCTGAGCTGAACCGTCCAACCTCCTGAGAGAGGGCTCGCATCTCTTCCATCAAAAAACGGACTTGATCGAACTCCTCCTGATATTCCTATCTCTCCGCCTCCGTTTGAAAATACCTCATCGAGCTCTGGATCATTCGCCTCTATGCTGAACTTCTGAACTTTTCCGTTGATGGTGTTCTCGATCTTTGGGGTAGCTGTTGGCATTACAGATTTATCGCCTCCTTAATGACATCGAGCTCGTCCTTAATACCTCCAACATCCTTTAATGTAATATCCATTATTCAACACCTAACAACATAGTTTTCTCTAATTTAGGAGTTGATGTGCCTCCTCCTGAAAGTTTCATTTTTATCTGTAAATTTCCGTCCTCAAAATCCACAGATTGCTCGTTGTCAAAATCTGACTGTTTGAGTGTTACACTATTACCTGAATTATCAGAGACAATCATATTCACAGACTCATTACTTGCTGAAGCATCAAATTCAGGACTTGCCACTAAACTAGACGGTGTAAATCCGAGGTCTTTCCTAGTGTGGGTGACTGTTCCAGTAGAAAAAAGTTGTCCAGTGCTGAGGTCGTCAACAAACAGGTTTACTGTTGCTCCTGAATCTGAAGCATCGTTCCTGAATTTCCAAGACTTCATCTGTGAAAAAGTGTGGCTTTCTGTAGATTCTCCGACACCAACGACTCTGGCAGTTGCTGAGTTGTTTGATGGGTTAAGGTCAAATTCGACAGTGAAGATCTCTCCAGCGTTCCACGTTCCTAGTGCGTCTTCATTAGCGATATTGATGTCGCCATCAAAGTCAAATCCAACTCTGGTGATTTCATTCCCTGAGCTGTCCAGGATTCTAACGTATATCTCATCAAAGGATGGACTGCCAGGCTTATTGTCAATCTTGACCAAGGCTTTAACGGTTTGCTGTGTGCTTATAGGCTGTGGAAGGTCTCCTGTAAATTCGTTTTGTGTCCCTGACGACTGAAATTTCATCGAGTTTGTTCCGTTTATTTCACTATTACTATCAATTGTTCCGCCAAAGTTGAACGGATCAGTTCCGTTCTCGAAGCCACTAATTCCTCCGCGAGAGATTTTGACACTTCCATTACTGCCTGTGGTTATTGACACTTGTGAACTGCTTGTAATTTTGTTTTTGTTAAAGAATATGTCAATAAATCCATCATCGTAATTGAACGCATTAAGACTCTGCTCAAGGTCTAATCTTTCCATAAATCCCGCTGAGTCATTAATAAACTGTCTTATTTGGTCGATCTCATTCCTTGAAACCCCCTCTGGTAGTTCTGGCAGGTTTTCAAGGTCGTTAAACTCTCCGCTAAATGGTGCGTTAGATCCTGATGCCATTTTATCAGCTCTCCACGATAAAGCAGACTCCATCTCCTGCGTCTGCGGTATATGAGATTTTATCGCTGTTATCCACTGCGAGATCGACCGCCTGACCTGAAACGAGCTCAAAGTTTCCATCTATCTCAATCTTCGAGCCGTTTCCCTGGAGTGCCTGAACTCGGACTGTTCTCCCGTCTGGTACGGGATTCGACGGTAGAGATCCGCCTCCTGTATCCGTTCCGCTTGTGACTCCTGTCTCGTTTTGTAGCTCCCTGACGTTCCTGTTCTCTGTGAAATCACTAGCCTCAAAAAGTCCATTTGTGTTTGTCTCGATGGTGCTCAGTGTTCCCTCTGTCGCTGGATCGATCTTTTGCTCTGAGCTGTTCAATATTTGAAGGTCTCCGATGTCTACCGTTCCATCAAACTGAACGTCTTTGACCTTAAGTCTTCCTGCTGAATCCGTTGCGACTGGCTGAACATCTCCGCCACCATCTTCTCCCTGTATTAGTCTGTTACTGTCTGACTGCTTGACTTTTAGCCTTCCCTTACTATCTGTCGAAATCGGATTATCATTTCCGTTGTTATCCTCTCCGAACAGCTTGGCGATCAAAAGACCTTCATCGTCTGCTGGTAAAGGTGTGTTTGTTCCGTCCTCCTTTTCCAGTGCTACGTTTACGTTTCCTGCTATTCCTGTGCGTCCTCCTTTTCCTCTTCCTGAACTCATTTTTTACAACTCCTGAACCTGTCGGGCATCGGTCACTATCTGAAACCTCTCCGTTGAACCGTTCCCGTTTTCGATTGTTACTCTGATTTTATTGTGGACTCTTGTGGCAACTCCAAACGGTAGAATTGACGCATCTGTGACCGTATCATCGGCAACCAGCTCATATTCTGCTCCTGTTAAAGTCGGATTGACGTTTATCTCGTCCACTAGAAACTCCTTCTCTGGTGCTGGTCTGATTGTAACATTTACTTTTTGTCCTGGGCTCAGCTCAATCCTATCTGAGAAACTTGCGTCTTCCTGAACTGGTGATCCTTCTATGAGCTCGTAGTTTCTTCTTATTCTGTCGAAAAGAACTGATGCCTCTGAGCTCTCAAGCTCTTTCAGTTGTGCGGGTTCGAGTGGGTTTTTAGGTAGATTAGTCATCTGATGCGTCCTCAATCGTGTAGTTATGTCCGTTTGGTTTTTCTATGATTACCCTGTCGAGCTCACCAGATCTGAGTTTTTCCGTCTCTTCCTCAGTCGTTCCGATTGCCCCGTCTGTCTTGCGTCTTCTTTTCTCACTCATCGAAAATTACACCTGCTGAAACTAGAATATCAATTAAAACAAGAACCACAAGCACTGAGCTCATCGGTAGCTCAAGCCCCCCGATCCTGAGCTCCTCGCTGTCAATCTGAAGACCTGAGGTCTGACTCATCTCTGTCGATACTTGAGTCTCTGCCTCTGTTGACTGGTCTTCTGAGGTGTCTGATGTGTCCTCTCGGATAACATCGCCTCTATTTGTTAATCGTGCTCGTGGCATTATTCAAGCCTCTGAGCTATCCGATCAATCCGATCTGTTCCTGATAATCTTCGACTTCTGACTCAGTTGCCTTGTTTGGAACGTATGGAATCCTTATAACGTGTGGAGCTCTGTCGCTTGTGCTGATCTGAACGTCTGCTCTGAGCTTCACAACTAGGTTGTTCGGCTTCCTCAGGTGTGCCTCGTCCAACATCTTTGGATTATCAAGCTGGTCAACTCTAGCTAGTGATCTTAGAGCTTCCTCTAGGATCGTATCGGTCTGACCTGCCTGATCGTTGTTCTCGACCTGGATCTCAAACTGACCGCCCTCGAAAAGGTAGTATATTTCTACGTTGTCCGTTCCTGAGCTTGGTGCGTCGTCGAATGTGACCTCGTTATTCTGAAAGTCAACTGTGAAGTCTGTGGTCTTTGAATCGTCTACATATGCGACCACGTTACCGTTTGTGTTTGGAACTCTCGGATTCTCAACGACATCGGCATCAAGTTCAAAAGTTGTTTTACTGTTGTTTCCTGAAAAGGTGTCTTCGGTGTAAATCCTAAAGAGTGGATCTCTGACCGCTCCGTATCCTGTTGATACTGTGGTCTTTTCAGGTATCGATTTTCTAAATATTGCTGACAAAACTCCTGTCTGATTTGCCTGAATGTCGCCTGTATCGGCATCTGCTATCTGATAATTTGCCATTATCCTATCTTACATTTAGAATAAGAGAAATAAAAAGGTGTTGTTGTTTTCTAGTTTTCTCGTCTTGCTTCAAGCTCGATGTAGCTCTCGCCTGTATCAAGCTGAGTTGCTGAGTCAACTAGAACTAGGATTCGGTGATCTGTCGGAACGACTAGCTCTCCGCTCTCGACCTCATAACCGACCTGTCCAGCGAAATCGTCCTGTCTCTGTTCGGATGCTGTCAAGTCAGAATAAGTCCTGAGATCCTTGTCGTCAACTTCACGCCTGTCCTTGCTGTCTGGCGGTGCGACTGCTAGAGTAATATCTCCCTCTCTGAGTCGAGTGCCTGAACTGTCCTCAAGCTCAGCTCTCAGAGCGAAAGTATTGATCAGAACATAGTCGTATGGTGCTTGGACTTCCTTCTCAAGAACTACTGAAGGTGCTCCCGCTACGTTCTGATTAAACTCAATTGAGTCGTCCTCAGGTGCTTCGGTTGACTGGATTTTTACTTTTTTCTCTGTCATTATTTGATCACCAGATTGTCGAGAACTCCTCTGACTGCGTTTCTATTGCTGAACTGGTCAAGAGAATGGACGAGTGAACCCATAGCCATCATATCGGCTGTGGACTGCTCAAAAACCATGTCTCCGTATCCATAAAATGCTCCTGCTGTTACAACTCCTGCGGTCTCGTCTGGTAGCTCAAAGCCGACAGCTCCGCCGACTGTATCAACTACCTGAGAACCGATTTGTTCCGTCACCAGGAAGCCCCCAGCAATATACACTAGGTTGAGAAGATTCTCGCTCTGTGTTAGTGATTCAACTGCTTTTGTGTAAGGCATAATTGAAACCTCAAGCTCTAATTATCGCCCACGTCATAAAAACGTCCTTGAGTATATTGATAATATGTTCAACTCGGACGATCCAAAAGACATGGACTCTGATGAGTTCCGCTCAGAATATGGAACAACTGAGAAAAAGATCGAGATACCTCAAAAGGTCAAAAAAGAGCTTGAGAAAGAGATCATCGAGCTCGAAACTGAGAGCCAGGTCTCAAATGATGAAATCACCTTTGGGCATGGTCTTTTGATCATGGCTCAGAGATCAAAAAGAACCAGAGAAATAAGAAAAGACGATGACCTCAGATTATCGTTTTGATGACTCAATCATTTAACAGATCAAGCCTCTCAAAACCTTCCCGCCCTCACCTGATATAGCTCGGACTTTCCCGTTTGCCTTCTGTGGGTGTGCGGTCTTGCTCTCTCTGAGGTCGCATTTTCCCGCCTTGCTTATCTTCCTTGCTTTCCCTGTCCTTCCTGAGTTCCCTAGTAAGTAAAACACGAGTTGCCTTTTCTATGTTGTCGATTCTCTTCTCAAGCTCATCGACTTCCTCAGTGATTTGTCTCCTTCTTTTTGTCTGCCCTGGATTCCGAACCTTGTGCTCTATATCCTCCTTTAAAAGCTGAATGTCCTCCTCGTCATACGGAGCTCCCTTTCCTGATTCGAGCTCTCTGTCTCCGTTGCTGTCATCAATCCATAACCTGTGGTTATCGTCCTCCTCGAAAAACTTAACGTCCTCCACTGAGAGATCCGAGTCCTCGATGAGTGCCTCAGCGAACGGGTGTCTCATAATAGCGAACTCCTGCTCTTTCACCTGAACCCTGTGGTTGCGTGGGTGGTAGGATAATTTGAACGGTAAACGTGCTTCAAGGTCATCTCGCGCACTTTGAACTTTGTCCAGGCATCGATCAGCTAGGTTGTGAGCGTCCTCTCCAATCTCCTGACCGACTCTTATGATCACCTTCTGAGGTCTGACTCGTGCGGTGTAGCTGTCTGAAAAAACTATATCAGATCCGTCCTCTAGCTCCCTGAACCTCAAGTCTTCAGCCTCGATGACCTGACGACTCCACTCAGTCCTCGGTTTTGAGTCATGGATTCCAAACTCACAAGCGTATGAATGAGCTCTGATTTCACCCGCTTGTGTTGTGACCTGCTCGTGTTGACCTTCCCGCTCTTTTTCACTACGGGGGGCTATATCGAGAGCTTTCTCTCCCTGCTCTGAGAGAGTGATTTCTTTGGTTCTTCCTGCCTTTGTCTTCTCAATCCAACCTTTCTGATAAATATCAGTTAAGCGTCTTGAGATCGTGCTCGTGGACTTGCCCAGGTGTTCGGCTAGTTCCGAGTTCGTAGTGGGTTCAAGTTTGTGTATAGCTC
>ERZ1034573.300-NODE-300-length-14571-cov-6.212593_pt1 | contig 14571 bp, 20 predicted proteins | sample MGYA00520641_ERZ1034573 | MGnify/ENA primary metagenome ERZ1034573 (study PRJEB33760, sample SAMEA4777724) | hypersaline lake metagenome | biome: hypersaline environment; feature: brines | place: Spain | collected 2014-08 | depth 0 m ...
GGATGCGGACTGTTACTTGATTGTCTAAAACACCACGATGCGACTTCTCCGATGGGCGACAACTATATAATGTACACATCATATATGTAGTATGCAATGGCAAAAGGTACGGTCGCCTTTTTTAATGAAGATGGTGGCTACGGTTTTATCGAAGTAGAAGATAACGAAGAACACGGTTTAGACGATGATGAGGATGTTTACTTCCACATGCAGGATGTTGGAGGACCTGACCTAGAGGAAGGTGAGGTAGTGGAGTTCGAGATAGAGGAGGCAGATAAAGGTCCGAGAGCAACCGACTTAGAAAGGCAAGACTAAGAGTAGAGATTTCTAACCAACCTACACTAAATCACTAATATCTATTTAGTCGGTAGTGTACCGATTACACAGATTTTCTATCTTTGATACCATGCATCAGCAACATCTTTATCTTAGCGTTAACCAATTTAATTTACATGAGATTTGGTAAATGTGCTAATTGTCGAGAATATAAATACTTGAAAAATAAAGGTAAGTGTCCAAGTTGTTTGCAGTACAAGATAAATGTCTATGAGATACAAGGTAAGGACTTGAAAGATGCTTTAGAGAAGATTGAACAAGAGGTGGACAATAAGAATCTTCCAGGATCTACTAAATCATCCTATGATAACCTAATCGAGGAGATACTTGATTCATCAGACGTGGCAAACTATGGAGTCAAGATTGGAGAGGATGCATTTGACAGCGTCAAGGACGCTCTAAGAGATTATAGGCGAAATAGTAGTGGTTCAACTCCTGTGGTCGATAGTGCTCTCAAGAACCTTAGCAAAACAGATCCAAAGTACAAGCTTGGAACGGGTAAACCGAAATCAAAACCCTAAGCTTGATACGGACATCCACAGTAATTTCTGCCTCTTATAACAATTGCATAGTTCACTTCTGGCACTTTCAAGCGTTCTTTTAGCGATTGCAATCCTGTCTTTCTTGTTACGAATGTTGGATAGGTGCATCTCCGCCCTACTCATTCGATTTGCTCATTGCTTAAGAACGGGGTAAATGGCTTAGCCGTTCATGTTCATAGTTGTATGTTGGGTTTGTTGATTGTTATGTGATTTGTTTGGTGAAGTTCTGACTCGTATGAGTTCGAGTCCGATATTCTAGCGTGTGGATTGGTAGTGTTTTAGACTGCGGTATATACTACTTTCAGACTCTCTGATAGCGTATTGGTAATCCGCGTCGCTTCAAATTGGTGTTGGTTGTAGTTTTTAGAGTTCGATCAGCTGAGCTGGAGTGTCGACAGGATTTTATTCTGTCATATTTGAGAGTTATCTCTGGTTATTTTGGAGGGTCATAGAAAGTGCTCTTGTGGTGAAGGGAATTCCACGGATATACCCGTCCACACCTCATAGACAACAAACCTCATTCGCTTGATTCTATGTTGATTATCCTTCTTAGAACTTTTGAACACCTGTCACTCGTTAGACTTCTAAACTCTGCGAAGTCGACCTCCCAACTTTCATACATGAATATGTTATATCCTTCTTCCTCAGCCATGTCTTTTATAACTTCTTTAGGTAAATCCTGCATCATATTCATGCTAAGACTATCGTATTCTCCTTCTTTAGATAGTTTCCTAGCAACTTTTTCTATTCTTGCATCAGTTATGTACTGATACGAAAGCTTGTGAGAATCTGAGACCTCATCGGTCATACTACCAGTGTTGTGTTTCTCTCTGAAGTCCTCTCTCACCATCTTTGCATATGTTTGTGTTGTTGGATTCTTAATCACGATACCTTCAGCCAAACCTTGTCCGAATCCAGAGGTTGGACACCAATCTCCATTACTCATCCATTCACCGTCCTCGTTATGATAATCCGTCCTACCCGATTCCCAATCTTCAATCGTATATTCGCCCAGTATGTCAGCGTATGGTAGTCCTATCGCATCAAATATCTCAACAGAGTCTCTTGGATGCAAGTAGCATTCTTCTCCAATGGACCAAACATCAAATCCAATAAACTTACCCTTCCATTTATCCCAATTGTACCCTTCTCTAATCATATTTGGTACCATGTATTCTCCAAACAAAACTATTCCATTATAATGTTGGTCATACCCTCGTAGTATGTTAATATCAACACTACTACGGGCATACTCTATACAATTAGAAAAACCATCTGCTTCATCTTTTCTATTCTTATAATCTATTTTGCGTGAGCCAAATACAAGATTTCGATCCTCTGTTGAGTATTCATCTTCTATGTTTGATTCGAGAGTAAACCTACCATTAGATCCGTCTATCTTTTCCTGTACGCACACACTACCATCCGCAAACAGACCAGGACTATCCTCAGGATAGGATATCTTATCGTACTTCTTCATACCTAACATCGATAGCTGAAATACTTATCCTTTACGAAATACTCTAAGATAGTTAGTGCGTTCTCTCTCAATCAGATTTATTAACCAAGGCTGACTATTCTCCTTAGGTTCTAACCTTTGGATTGCTCCAACTGTGATTGATAAATGACATCGAAATCCAGAGGATGTCCAAAAGAAACATAATACTGAAGAAACGACATTACTAGTATGTCAAAGCCAGAAGTAATAGCAGAGGTCGAAGATCGTGAATTGGATGCTAGAGTTCTCGTTACCGGCTCTACAAGTGGAATAGGAAAACAAACCGCTCTTTCATTAGGTCGTCTTGGTTGTGATGTATACGTACACGGTAGAAATAGGGAGGCAGGTGAGTCTGTGGTGAGTGATATTAGAGATATGGGTCAAGATTCCAAGTTTTATCAGGTTGACTTTTCAAGTCAGAGTGAGGTTAAGGAATTTTCTGAGGAGATCTATGAGGATCTAAAGGAAGATGGTTTAGATATTTTGGTAAATAACGCAGGTGGGTACTTTCGAAATGCGGGGACAACGGAGGATGGGGTAGAGTATACATTTGCGGTAAACCACCTGAGTCATTTCATATTAACTAAGAACCTCCTACCTCTATTAGAGGATTCAGATATAGGAGAGATAGTAAACGTGTCATCGACGGCTCATAAGTCTGGTAATATGAATCTCGAAGAAATTCAAGGTGAAGAGGTGACCTCTGGTATGAAAGCATACGGTAGATCAAAATTGGCGAATATTCACTTTACAAAGTCCTTAGATAGAAGATTAGGAAGTAGTTCGATTAACGTTAACGCGATCCATCCAGGGGGTATCCCGAGCAGTGGGTTCTTCAGATCCTTACCTGGTCCTCTGTATAAAATTGGGAAGAAAATAGGTGAGATTCCTATATTTGACCAGCCTGAAGATGGTGCTGCCACAATATTATACGCTATGTTGTCCTCCGAAACAGCAGGTGAGAGTGGCAATTACTACAAGAATACAGAGAGAGCGACCCCAACAAAGCTGGCGAGAGACGAAGATGTGCAGGAGAAGCTTTGGAATCGAAGTGTTAGTATTACAGAAACAAGATGGGATGAAGTTCTGTGAAGTACCTCAGGTGTCATCTGACCGAGGAGTAAACTTCCTGCTCATCCGTGCTTATTCTTCCTTCAGGGTATAGTGCTGAGCGGTATTCTGATGAATTTGAATCGGAGTGAGACATCCATCACTTTAGAGGAGGGGTTCTCGTGCTTACTCAGTTGTGAAATGATAACTATCTATATCAGAGTATAGAAATTAGATAATATTTGACATTAATTCAGATTCATACGAGTTCAGCTAAATTTTTCTCTTATACAATACAAAGAGGTCAGAAGGTTCTACAACTTCTTCAGGAGTGGTCTGCTTGTATACTCCGCTTACATCATATACTGTCTGGCCAGCCTGTGCGTTAATATGACCGTAGTCAAGTTTATCTGGTGCATGTACCACAATCTTCGGTCTTTTGTTTGTGTGTTGGAGTACCCAGCTCATTGCGACGGCACTATAATCTTTGCAGTCCCCTCTCTTCCTTCTAACTGACCTTTGAACTGGATCAACGGTATTGTATAAGCCATTCATTTCATCTTGCTCCCAGGTAAATTCTTGCGTAAATTTCTCTATGTCAATATCCTTAGTAGCCTGAGGATCGAGGTAGTCTCTTGTATTTAAAACATAGTTGGCACAATTACGACCCATAAAATCGCTTACACTAGTCCCATCATTTATTTCCACAGATAGTAAAGTACCGACTGATAGGGCTTTCCCATATGATTTCAACAAATCTCTTCGTTTCATCTTACACTAAAATTAATTTAAAACATTATAAGGATTTTCTTCGAATACTACTGTTGGAAGCAATGTTAGCAGAGTTAAGAGCAAGTTCCAATCTGTTGAAGAGGTGTTTGAATAGAATCTTCGTATCTGAGTAGTACACATGAGTTTTTGGAGTGGATGGTTTATCCTCCGCCTGACTTCTGACCACAAGTGGTCGTGAGCGTTTTCGAAGAATGTTTATGATTGGACTTGGTTACATTCGCGTATGAATGTAGAATCAATTTTAGGGGAGTGTGCTTTGGATGTAGAAGAGAAACACAGTCGTAGCATTTTATTTGAAGATCTACCTGAAGACAGGGACGTGTATATTGATAGTGATATTGCAGATTTGGTTCGTACTGTGAACGAGTGCGGTGTTACGACTTTTGAATCGTGTTCTGGAACGTTCTCAGACCACTATGACGTTGAGTCGTTGAGAGATGAGGTTTCGTTTGGTGAGGTGAGTTCGTGGATGACGAGGAATGATTATGTTTCTACTCGTTTGCCGTGGGCTTTCCTCTCGACTGCGCCGTTTATGCATTCGTTTCAGGATGATGGGAGCGTTGTGATCGAGGATGCGGATGAGTTCTATGTTTACTTTCCTAGTGAGTTGTCCGTCCAACCGAATGACTTAACGGAGAAGTATTTGTCGTGGCAGATTGATGTGGAGTCGAGGTATCCGAGTTATGCGTTTTCTGTTCCGATGAAAGTTCATAGGCGTATGTTGATGGAGTCGGATTCTTTTGAGGAGTTTGACGGTTTTCAACGTGAGTTGATTTCTGGGCTTGAGGAAGCTATTGTAGATTATTCACCGTAGGTCGGGTAGAACGGTGTCTTCTGTGTTAGTTTCTGCAGGACAATAAAATGAATTTAGAACTCTCAGGGATACTGAATGAGAATGGTCTCGATTCTGTTGAGGATGCTGCAGTAGTGGATGTATAGGGAAACACGTATATGGAATCTCGAATAATTTGTGTTTAATGACTGAAGATTACGAACAGTTAGCATTAGAATTTCTAGGTAATCAAGAAGTGTGTACTCTTGCAACGGCGTCGGATGATGCGGTTCCAGAGGCTGCGACAGTGAGATACTTGACTGACGACGATTTTAACATGTACATTAACACGGGGGATACGTACAGGAAGTATGAGAATATGAAGTCAAATCCAAGAGTGGCTATTGTGGTTAACGGGAAGCTTGAGGGTGATTATTTCAATGTTCAGTTGGAGGGCGAGGCTAGGGAGGTAGCGGATGATGATGCGGAGTATATAATGGATATGTATCGGGAGAAGTATGGTTCGAGTGAGTATTTGACGAATGACCAGAGCGTGTTTTTCGAGATTGATGTGGACTGGGCTCGGATGCTAGTTGATGGTAGTTACCCTCCAGAGTATGAGATGATCGTTGGTGAAGGTGATGTGGATCCGCACGATGAGCATTAGTATTGTTGTACGAGTCTCAGTATGATCAGGAGGATTTTGGGAGTTAGTTGGTAGTACAAAATGGTTGCCCGACCTGTTAGAATTCCTTATCAATTGTCTCTTATGGATACTCAAGCTGAGGCTGAAACGGAAGGTATTAGTTACTGAGTCTCTTTGGTTGTTGTATGAGTGGTCTGGACACTCCAAGTAAGAGCGAAGTTGATGAAGTGGAAGACTTAGCGTCGGATGTTGCTAACAATACTATGGTTTCAGAAAAGCAGGCAACGGCTCTCATCCTCAGAGAGGTGCTAAACGCTACGAACAAACGGGTTGCTGATGTTCTGAGTGTTGCTTCCCCTGCTTCAGCTTCCAGTTACGTGACGCGGTGCCGGTCGAAGTTTGATTCAGTAGATGAGGAAATTTCCGAGTTGGAACAACGAATTGACGAGTGGGAGAGAACCGAGCAACTTCAGGATATTGTTGTTGAATCCCGTGGATTTGACGAGTTTCATGATAGAGTCGAGTCGCAGATCGTTCGAGATGAAGATGTTAAGTACGCTGTTTCGTATATTGACGATAGCGGTGAAGAAGACTTGTTACTGACGGAGGAGAGTCCACAGGAGCTAGATGTTAAAGTAGTTGACTACAAGAGGGTAAGTTCTACAGAAGAGCTGTTCGAATAGAATCCGTGTAATACGCCTGTTTCTTTGACTATATGGATGAGAAGTCGCCTTACCTCGGGATAAGAGGTTGTAATTTTAGAGTGAAATTAGGTTACAATTATTTATTCTTCAGTATTATTCACTATTATACGCTTTGAGGATACGTTTACAGCTGTTTTAACAAAGAAAATGCTAATCTGATTGAAGCTGTCTTCGCTGTTCTTTAGTCCCTTGATGTACTTTGCGATATAGGCTGAAGATTGTGGACGAGGTATACCGCACTCGGTGACGGACAGGTATGCGACTGATTCGGCTTCAACTTCTTCAGTAACTCGTGATCCTTCAGCATGTAAGTCGGACTTACTCTGTTCCAAGATTTTTTGATTGCGGTCATATCGGAACTTCATCCGAGGATAAAGTGGAAATAATTCTACCGGAGAAGTTTGCGATTGTCGAGATTTTTCGTCCTCTGACTGATTAGGGTTTTAGAATAGAATCGTAATGGCTAAGTCGGTGGGGCGGGAACATAATTGTATGTTCAAAGCTGAGTGTAGTTTCAGCGTTGGCGTGTCTGTTACGAAAGCACGAGCGGTTGCAGGCGTATGTAATTTCATTGTGGAGGAGGGTTATTATGAGGATGATGAGTTCCCGGTAGAGGTGGATGTTACAGAGTTTGACCAGCGTCTGTACGGTAATGATGGTAATGTGCATGACATTGATGATGAGTGGGTTCGGTCGGAGTCTACAGTAGAGGTTGACCCTGATGGTGTGCGAAGGTTTGCGGAACTCCATCGAATGATTGAGAATGAGTTGGAGATTGCGGAAGGTGAGAACGATTGGCGTATTGATTATGACGACGATAATATTACGTATGTTACGAGGTCTGAGAGTGGTACTGTTGTTTCGATTGATGAGCATTGGGATCAAGCAAAGGAGTCGCGTGAGGAGGCTAATGAGTGGGATGACGGGGAAGAGTATTGGATTGATGAGGTTGAAGGGGATGTTGAAGAGAGACTTTCTTTGGGTTCTGTTGAGTAATTTTAGTTTAGGAACTCGTTCTGACTTCGAGTCGGCATAACTTTCACCACGTTTATTCTGATAGGAAGGTTTTGAGGATTTATTCGGGTTCAGTTTGAAGGGCTCTATAACTTACATAGTTGCTATTGTCAGTTAAAAAGTGTCTGGTGGTTTTCTCGTTTCAAATTAGGTAGTTTCTGATTTCTAGGTGAGGAGTCCGGCGACTAGAGTAACCTAGTTTACATCTTGATCTAAATATGTTAACTTCTTAGATAACAGTTTGTTTGTGCGTGTTTTGATTGAGGTATTGTGTACAAGTATTGTTGTCTCTGTCAATTGAAGAACTCGGATTCAAGCCCCGAGGCTTCTTATTCCCATAGATCCGTGTACGTTGTTAAGCCACAATTATGAACAGACTTTGTCCTAGATGTAGGTTGCTCTAATCTTCGCTCAAGATTGGATAAGTAGAATCACCTTCCCTACTGATTGTGTCAGAGACCAAATAGGGGTATTAGCACGGTTTTTGAGTCATTGACAGAGTTACTTAATCTCTAGGTATTCTCTTCTGACCAGCCTCATACACAGGAGAATAAAAACTCGTGCGAGGACGATGATAGTATATCCTCGACGGATGACTTACTCACTCCATCCCCGACGTTCGCGTTCACGCTTTGAGACCAGACTGGGAGCACACTCACTACAACATGTCCCGATGGCTCCGAAACAGTTAGCACAGTACAATACGCCTTCCTTAAGATTCGGATCGGGATCTGCTGGACGACATGAGCAGTCGAATCTGTGGATGCAGTCACAACTCGCCATACTCACACTTGATCGAGGATACACTTAATACCGTCGGTTCGCGTTCAATAAGGACAATACAAGATTGAAATTAAATGATTGAATGTAGTATGTATGCACTAGTGCTTAAGATGTTAATTCCACTTCACGGGTAACTAACCTCTATTCTGTACATTTGACCATCATATAGATTGCCATCCTTCTCAGGTTTACTTAGTATCTGTGGCTCAACAATATTCGCCCCTGCATACCTATCATCACGGATTATGTGCATCATCCGTTGTGAGAGACTCCTGAGGTTCGCGTCCAGTTCGTACTTTTTATAAACCTTATCTCCACTAACAACAACGGCAATCACAACCGAATTATAGCTATTTGAAGCTTGATCAACCACAGTTTCTTTGATACCTTCTAAGTCTTCTAGCTTCTTTTGTAATTGTACAACCCATTCTTCTCTATGGCGACGCTCTATACTCTGAATTTCAGTACCATCAATATGTGTAATGACTCCAATTTTGTCTTTGCTCATACCGAGAACAACCTGACATAAACATAAATGTATTTTGATCAACGCACACTCCTATCGTCCTAAGCACAGATTCTAAATCTTCGTTTTAGAAGCTAATATTCTATGTCAAATACCCAGACCTACTTGACCTTTGGTAAATCCTAATTGTTGGTTTTACTGTTTATATCTGTATTACTAATTTCCAGTTAATAGACGGGATTCACCCTGATCTCGGCTTTTACTGTGGTCAAGCCCTATGGTTGCTGTTTTGGTACTCTCCCTCGTTTTTGATAGATTTCGATCAGGATAGGACGCAGTACTATTAACACGTTTTGAGCCGACAGAGTTACAGACATAAAGATTTATTATGTTTCCGAATACAAATTCATTGTATGGCACGAGAAGTTAACCATGATGAGAACGGTCCAGCAAAAATTGATGAAGAAGATTTGGAAGAACAAGGTGGTGCGGCATTTATATGTCAGTGTGGACTTTCAGATGACAAGCCGTACTGTGATGGCTCACATAACGCTACTACTGACGAAGAAGAAGGTAAAGATTACAAATACGAAGAAGACGACGATGAGAACCCTAGGCACGAAATAGAAGAAATTAAATTTGTGGAAGAGGAGGAGGAAGAATAGACGTACTACCATACTGTTTCTGATTGGAGTTGAGGTATCTGTGTTCAGGGCTTGACCTGATCATCAGAGAAGTGGTTCAAGCTGAGAACTGATATGCATATAATTATGCTTGGATGAAACTTATACTCAGGACAAATTTTCACAAAATCACAATATCTACGAGATAATGACGGATAGTGCTTCAGGGCTTGACTCTGAGAGGTTCACTAATAGTTAATTTAATCTCCGAATATTAGTGAATAGCCAAGTAAAGCTACGATAGGTAACCATATGATGAGGTATCTGGCGAAGTAGTAGAGGAGGCAGACTAGCAGTATTAGCACAGTAATTTTCATGGATTTTACAAAGTCGAATTCCAGTGACCATGAGATGGTAAGTGCTATTGTAAGGAACCAGCCAGCGAAGTCCAGTATATTCAGTATTTTTGTTAGTATAGCCATTTTTACTGGTACCGTGTCGAACTCGTCGGATTCATCGATTCTTTGCTCCATTTTTTCCTGAAGACTTTTCATACATGTTTTTCCGATATGGAGGTTAAAACATTTGTCTGACGTAAGCGTGAACGTTATTCTTGGCTTTATTGGTCTTAGTTATGCACTTGGGTTTTTTGAATGGATGGTAAGACTCCGACGCAGATCACAGGTTTTAATCCTGCTTATCACGTATATTGTAGTATGACTGATTCCGATGAGGATTTGGTTCAGAACGGTAGCAGACCGTGCAATCACAGAGGTTGTAGTAATCAGACGGAGAGTCTTAGGCGGGCGTATTGTTCGGTATGGCACGAGTTTCTGGATTTGATTAAACGTGACTCGTTGTATGAAGGTACTCGTCGGGAGTAACATTTCAGTTGGACTTAATCATAGTTGAAGATACTTTTGATCTTGGTTACAAGTGGTTGTGAATGATAGGTTACTAAACGGGGGATCGCTATGCTTATATAGGAGTGTACGTTAACAAAACCTTATGACAAGACCGTACAGGAAAATTTTACAGGACTGTCGGCTTAGCGGTGATGATAAGAATGAGAAGCAGACGAAAGTATGTGACGATTCGATTGTGTTAGATGAGTTTCATGGGGAGTGCGTGTACATTGATGATTCAATGGTGGGATTAGTAAGGAAGTTGAACGACATTGATGACACCCTGACTGTCAGTTCATGTTCTGGTGTTTTTTCAGAGCATTATGATGTAAATACTCTTAAGGTTCTACTCCCCTACTCGGAGTTACTGAACAGTATTGGTTTAACGGTTGAGAATATTAATATGCCTGTTTTAGGCGTCCGGCCTGTTTATCATGAGGAGACGGAGCAGGGGTATAGAGTGTCCGAGGAATTCTATCAGATGATGGATGATATTGGCCGTTTTACCTATGATGTGGGGAATAAGAGACTTTTCTCGTGGGAGGTTTCGGTTTGTCGGACGACTGTGAGTGAGGATCGGAATGAGCTTGTTTATACGTTTAGACCGACATCAAGTACTTTCGCTCAGTCTCTTAAACTGGCTGAGAGCTATGAGGAGATGGATGACAATATAAGAGGTTCTATAAGCAACCTTGAGGATTTCCTGTTGGAGAGACTCGGATAGCATTTATTATTTTTTAACGATGTTCTGGAAGGTTTTCTCGGTGGTTGGAGTACTCTCGTGCCACGTTAATAAACGCGACTAATGTTATTGAACCTCCGAGTGCGATGCCTCCGATCCACCCAGTTCCTGTTAGTCCCCCGAAGTATTCGAGTAGTGGCCAGAAGATCGAAGTAAATACTGCACTTATTAAAAGGAATGTTATAATGCCAAACAGGTTGAATGGATACCCGTCTGTGTTCATAATTAAGGTTGAGGTCTGTCTGTTGTTATATCCTTTGGTTCGCAATATCTATAACTATCTTAAATCTGGTTCTACATACTCTAATTTCAGAATTGAATAATACATCCGCTCGTCAAGACCGACAACATCAGAGTACAGAATGTATTCGTCACGTGCTTCATCAATAATTTGATGGATTAATATATCCTCGGATAGCTCTGTGGGATCATACTCGTAATCATCCAGTTCTTCACCTGTTACATTTCTAAATTCGTCTTCCATCCCAAGATCTGTGACAATTTCTTCGTAACAGAATCCCGTGTACTGTCCAACTACTTTGTGGTCAACAAGCGTCATATGCATATTCAATTATGTTCTATGTCAATGTAAGTATTTCTGGACAATATGTGCATTCTGTGAAATTGGATCCGATATTTCCGTGCAGTCCAATTCCGCTAGTGAGAGACTACTTAAACTCGAACATTGCTATTGGATACAGACTCACAATCTTTTTCTGATTTCAACCCCGATGAGAGTTAGAACTGCAAGCAGACAAAACACACCGAGAACTCCGAATACTCTGAACACACCGATGAATAATACTACAATCAATGCTAAGGGCAGTACTATCAGAATACTTATTAACTCTTCATAAGCTTGACGTTTTCTAACTTCAGTCATTTCTTCATCTGAACTATTGTCAAATTCACCTGTTACTAAATCACGTTGCGTCAGTAATTTCCAGCGTCCTTTCTCTTCGCTATAAATTATTTCAACTTCTTTTCCAAGTAGGTCACTCAAGTTCTGCGGATTGTAGCAACCCAGCGACTCCATAAAAATTCGGAATTCATTGTCTTCAGGCCATCTTTTCCCATCTGGATAATTCAGATGCTCCCAGAATGCGTCTTCTTCATCAGACGCGTCAGAGATTAGCTCGCTAGGCAAGACGAATTTAATTCTAATTTCATCTTCGTTCTCTATTGGAGGGACTATTCTGTCTATCCATGCCTTCTTCATTTCAGAGTTCAGTTTGTACCCCGATAATTCCTCTGATATATTGTCCAAGTGTTGATCGCGTTCTATCTGTTTTCTTTCATCCTCTGATAACCCGTATTCTTCATCTATCTGCGATGTATCCGTCATCTATTTGCATATTAAATTTATTAACGATATATATCTTACTTAAACCGTGATCTCAACTTTGGATTAACGAATTGATGAGTGGGAGTTGCGTAATCGCGTTGAGTCAGAGATTTTCTGGGGTTGGAGATGTGAAGTACGCTGTTTCGTATGTTGACAATAACTGAGAGGAGAATCTGCTACTGATGCGGTTGGTGGTCTGATCTTAATCTCTATATCAGACCTCTACACCGTCGTGTACGCTGTTAAGTATCTCAAAGTGTGATATTAGTATTAGACCTACTGTGAAGATGCTGAGAGATATCGTAATCTCTGACGTAGGGGATTCAAGCCACATGAACAGCATAATGATGCATGTAACTGACGTGACTGTTCCGTATGCCGTACCTCGTCGGTCAACATTTTCATGCTTGATTAGAAGGCTAACAACCAACGCCATCAATCCAAACAGAGCAGCCATAATTGTCACAGAGGATGATGGGAATGAAGGTATGGTTACCGTGTTAAGTGCTAACCATACTCCGATGGTTAAGATTGTTGATCCGAGGATTATATTTCGATGCCACTTTGATCCTAATGCACCTGTAATTGTGCTCGGCATACTATGTATTGACAATGTGGATTAAAGAATGCGTCGAAGACAGGTGAATCAATAGTTTTATCTAAATGCGGGGTGCGTGGCAATCTCGGCAGGTTAGAAGAGGTTCTTGGAGGATCTTGATAACGATGATAACAGGGTTTCGCTGACTGATTCCATTTTCATGATTTATGATTCCTTTGCCGTTCCATATCGATAGTGTTTAGTTAGTGGCGTTGCTGTCCTTACATATGCGAAAGGATCGTATGTTCACGGAGGAAACGGTTCGAGGTGAGCGATTATCCGAGTATGGGTTGATGTATCCATCAGTCGGTAAGTATGTTCTGACGAGGATCGTTGACCTGTATTCTCCAGAGGGTACGGATGAGATTTATATGGAGGTGGATGTTCCAGAGCCTAATAATGACGGTATTTGGATTTTTGACTATCCGTACAGCTGGAATACTGAGGCTGATGAGTCCCTTCCTAATATGGCGGATGAGCTGGGGTATAACCGTAATAATTTTTATGAGATGGTTGGTGAGCCTGTGCTTGTGAAACCTGATGATACGAATGATCTGAACGTGCTAGTGGTTAATCGTGCGGAGGATCGGATTCATGATCTGTACGAACAGGGTGAGATTCATATTAGCGAGATTGATGTGGATGCCATTGATGAGCATTTCGATGTTAACCTGCCGTTCAAAGTACCTGATGACGAGGAGATACTGTTCAAGGGTGATAAAGCAGGCAATTTAGTAGATTCGGTTCGGTAGGTAGTCACTAGGCGATGTGCTTCGAATAGTGTGCGAAGATAATCCTAAACCTTCTGATATTTTATGGTAGTTTATGCGATTTAAACTTCTATTATTTGGCGTTGCGTTAACAGTTTCAGTTTTATCACTTGGAGTTGTGCTTTTTATTGGTGTAGGTGATCTCCCTATAATTGACTCTTATAGGACATCGATTTACGACGAAATTGAACCTGAGAACGAATAACTATCGTATGAATTAACTTTGACCTGCCGTGGCGAGAATGGAACAGATAAAGAATAGTTTTTGAGTGGTGGATATATCGGATCGTAGTTTGCTTATGAGTTAGTTATGAGACGATTGTCTCATTGTTCGCCGTATCCCAAGTGTATTTGAGAATCTCAACCTTTGAGTTTGAATGTTTTAGAAGTATTTATAGACTCTATTTTACTCTTAGATAGATTACCTTCTAATCTTCTTTCTCAAATAGAGATACCCCGACCTCCCTGCACGCTGCATAATGGAGACGAGGATGCATTATCGCCGATCCGGATTGTTGATCGGCGACATCACTAACGTAATTTCCGCACCAACCCATGGTTTTTATAACGCTAATTTAGTATTGCGATACTGATCCGTTCTTTTGAGTTCGAGTCTTGTGCGAATTGAACCCGTAACTCGTCGGTTTGAGAGTTTAGTATAATCGATTCTCAGAGCATCTAATCTTCTACTAGTACGTAGCTGGTTTCAAATTCATGTCTGTTCTGGTTCGCCGAGTTCATCGAACTATATTCTGAATAACAGAGACGCGAGATGTCTGATTAACTTCGGTATACTGGTAGTTGGTGACCAACTGTTAAGTAGTAGATAATACGCGTTTGTTTGGAAGGTGAGTCGTCCAAAATCCTTATGTTGAAGTGAACATAAGATATACTGTGAATAGAGATTTTGATATTCAAGACGGAGAAGTGAGGAAAGTTAGCGACGACTACTATCATATTCGTGCCACAACACAGGACGGCGAGG
>ERZ1034573.301-NODE-301-length-14480-cov-13.814558_pt1 | contig 14480 bp, 9 predicted proteins | sample MGYA00520641_ERZ1034573 | MGnify/ENA primary metagenome ERZ1034573 (study PRJEB33760, sample SAMEA4777724) | hypersaline lake metagenome | biome: hypersaline environment; feature: brines | place: Spain | collected 2014-08 | depth 0 m ...
ATGAAGAAGGTTAAATCTATGGCAAGTCAAGATTAATGCCTTTGGTCGAGTATAGCCTGGTTAAATTTATATAGAGGAAGGATACAGTCAGCTATCCTCGACTATCTTTTGTTTTCTCAGGTACAGCTTCCCTTTCCGCCTTGTTTTTGTCGTGTTCTGAAGTATCTTCAAGAATATGGTTTAAGGTATTCTCCGGAAGCTCATCGGCATCATAGTAGCTATCAAATACTACAAAGAAGTTCTCCAGCCACTGTGGTAAATCTTCTGTTCTACGTAGTGCATCATAGAATTCGTCCACAAATATTTCTCGTAGAGTAGATGCCTTACCTTCTTCCAGCCGTGCCAAAAGCCATCGGTAGCATAGCTCCGGCATTTTTTCCTTTCTCTGTTCTGTAGTTTCTTTGCTCTCTGCGACGATATCTAGGGAGTCTGTAAGAGATTCGGGCATCTTATGAGGTTCTCCTTCCTCACCGAACATCTTCGGAACTTGCTCCATAAAATGGTCTTTCGCCATTTCTTCGTAGATTTCGTTGAGCATACACGCGTAAATTCCTTCCTTGCTTATCTCGTAGTATTGTGCTCTGGTTCGTTTTCCTTTCTCGACTATTCCGTTTTCTTTAAGATTATTGATTAGGCTCGCTACATCTGGCTGATTCATATCGTATTCTTCTGCTATCTCTTTCCCGTAAGAACCTTCTTCCTTCCTAGCTATGGCTTTAGCTACGATGAAGGCTTTCTCGGATACCGTAGTAGTGTCGGGATTGAACGACACATGGAATAGAGTCTGGTCAATACCTTTATAACTTTGGTATTGAATTAATTCTATATGTCGAAGAACTTCAGCCTGAACCTGGACGACCAGCAGAAGAAGAGGTTGAAGAAAGCTGTGGAAGAGGAAGGCTTCTGCAGCAAGGCTGAATACGTACGACACTTAATCCGCCAGGACGACAGTACCGAAGGTGATCGAGAATGACTGACGAAGCAATCGCTGAGATACGAGAGATAGTTTCTGAAAACCCCGAACTCGTAGAAACACTCCCGCCACTGGAGAAGAAAGTGGTTCGGGCGGTTACAGGTTGAAACCCGCCGAAGCGAGCTACACTCCGACGAGGTAAGAGACATGACAAAGAAAACTTCCACACTTCAAAAAGACTTTCAACGACAATCGGAGAACGAACGCTGGCGAAATGTCAACGTCAGTATGAAGTCTCCGCTTCTTGAACGGCTTGACAAGGTCGTTGAATCGGATATATTTCCTTCTAACAGTCGCAGTAAGCTCGTACGTCATATTCTACGGGAAAAGCTCCCAGAACTCGAAAATGATTACACGGAGGAGACTTAGATGGTGCCGATTAAGGCCGAGACAGAGCTAAATGATAACTTAACTGATATTACGGGTGAAACCGATATGGATAAACCAGCAGAAGATTCCGGTACATTTGAAGACGCAAACCAAGGACAACAGAACGAGATCGACTACGATGAACAGGCTGAAACGCTTGCGGGGGACTGGTTCAATCCCGACCCTGGCAAGCATGAGGTCACATTCCTCGACAACGGCAATATGGACACGGTTCAGTATAGCGATGACGAGGAACCGCAGCCTGTCGGTATTTTCACAGTAGAAGTTGACGAAAAGAAGATGAAATGGTCTGTGAATCAGGCGAAATCCCCTACTTCTCTGTGGGGTCAGCTTATCCTCTACGGAAAGGAGAATAAAGGTCTAGAAGGAGAAACAATCACCTTGGTTAGAAGCGGAACTGGCACTGACACCAACTATACGGTGCCTGAAGCCGCTGAAATCACCGACTAAAAAGACGGAGGCTACGGCCTCCGGATATCTTTCTTCTTTCTTTACAGGTGAAGACAGTTGAACAAAGAGAACATACCGAAACAACTCGCGGAAAGAAACCAGTGGATAGTATGGAAAAATCAGGTTCGAGACGGAGAGAGCACCAAGATTCCATACAATCCTGCGACAGGAGAACTTGCATCCACTGCTGACACCAGCACGTGGACAGATTTGGAGACCGCATATAATGTCTACCGTGAAGGAAGTTTTGATGGGATAGGTTTCGTTTTCTCCAAGGACGACAGCTTTGCAGGCATAGACCTCGACCACTGCAGAGATGCTAAGACAGGACAACTGGATGAGAGAGACGCTGAAATAGTCAAGAAACTGGATTCTTATACTGAGGTTTCCCCGAGCTCTGAAGGCATCCATATTATAGTCGAAGCGGAGAAACCCGAAGGAGGAAACCGCAGCGGAGATGGAATCGAAATATATGACAGGAAGAGGTACTTTACATTTACAGGACAGAAGCTCGAAGGAACCCCTTCTGAAGTTAAACGTAGGCAGGAAGAGCTTGAGCATATATTCGAAGAGTACATCGCTGATGAAGAAGATAGTTCAAAACCAACTGTATCTGAACATTCGGTAACAGAAGATGGTCTTACAGATGAGGAGCTTCTTGAGAATGCAGCTAACGCTTCAAACGGAGACAAGTTTGAACGGTTATACAATTCTACGGGTGCTGTAGGTTACGAAAGTCGAAGTGAAGCAGACCAGGCACTCTGTAATCTGCTTGCATTCTGGACCGGAGGCGACCCAGGAAGAATTGAACGCCTTTTCCTGAGAAGCAGCAGAGGAAACAGAGACAAAGTCAGGAAAAGAGATGACTACCTCAAACGCACCATAAATGAGGCGATACACTCTACAACCGAATACTATGATCCGGAAGATTTCGATGATGAGATACCTTCACTGGAGGAAATAAAGAACATCTCGGTTCTTGACGATACAAGTGCCTGCAAGGCTGAACCTTTCCATGAATGGACGTTCAAGAACGTGCTTCCTGACGAACATTTCATATCCAAATATATTGAAGAGTACGCTGAGATGAGAACTGATGCTTATCCAGAATATCATTTCGGAGCCGCTCTTAATCTTCTCAGTATTGCAGCAGAGCGCAGGATAAAGGTGAACATTCAGCCGATCGGATTCTACACAAACCTGTGGATAAACCTTCTAGGAATGTCGACTATAGCCAGGAAATCGACTGCATTAAAGCTGGCGGAGGCAGTTCTCGAACATGCAGGACTGGACAGAAAGAAACTTCCAGATGATTACAGTCCTGAAAGCTTGATCGATGCTTTCGAGGAAGACGGACAGCGAGTTCTCTGGAACGAAGAGTTCAATAGCTTCTACAGCCAGCTCGGCAAACAGTACATGAAAGGTAGCGACAGCCTGTTCTGCAAGCTCTACGATAATCCCTCACACTACAAGAGACAGCTCCGTAGCGACACCGTAGAAGCTGAAGACATCTACTTCAATATAATGGCGGCCTGCATACCGCAGCAGTTGATACAGAATGTGTCGGAAGCAGAGGTAAAATCAGGTTTCTTTCCACGTATGCTTCTCATCTGGAGCGAAAGACCCAAGGAAACCATGCCTCTGGGAACGATATCCGGCTCTACAGAGGAAATTGAACTCGGCGAGTGGCTGTCTGACTTGAACAGGTTTCTACGGGAGAACCAATTCACTGAGGGTAGCCGAGAAGAACTTGAGGCAGTTCCTACGGAAGATGCTCTCGAATACTATAATGACTGGATAGAGACCGTTGAGGCAAAGATACAGAAGAACCGACGGAATCAGGATGCACGGGATCTTTCCAGCTTCCTAGGACGACAACAGGCTTATGTAATGAAAATCGCCTGCCTTATAGAGTTCGGGAGTAAAGACTTCAGACAGCGAGTCAACAGGATTGAGGATGCAAAGAGTGAGAAAGGCAGAAAACTAAAGGATGAAGATATTAACCGGCTGAGAATTTCGGAGAAATCGGTGAAGTATGCAGTATTCTATGTTACGAAACTTTTTCTACCTAACCAACAGGAGTTCCTGAGGCAGGTTTCCGCGAACCAGACAAAGAATCAGATCCAGAATGTCTACAATCACGCAAAGAAGATTATGGGTTCTGATGCTGTAGTTGGACACAGTAAACTGCTGCAGCACAGCCATATGAAAAGCGAAGATTTCAGGGAAGTGATAGCGACTCTACAAGAGATGAATAAACTGGAGAAAGTATACGAGTGCGGTGGATGCGATAAGACTGTTTTCGAGAGCCAGGTTGAAGATGAATATCCACACTGTCAGGGTGATTTAGAAAATCTGAAAGCTTCTAAGCCGCAGAAGTACAGGATTCTTGACCCAACTGAAGACCTCAAAATGCCAGATGTACCTCTGCCAGAAAACGATGGTCTAAGTCTTCCAGAGGACATACTGGTTGATGAAAGCGATCTGAAAGATTAGAGAGGGTGCTTATATGGAATGGGGGGAAAGACACTGGAAGATTTTTGAGTATGTAGATAAGCAGGAATCCGCAGATAAAGCTGTTGGTATAGGAGAGATAACCTCCTGGGTTGAGCTTGACTCCGTTCCGCAGCATAGAGTAGAAATAGCTCTGGAAGAAGCAGTTGATGATTTAGTGAACTCAGGTTTTCTGAAACTTGCAGGGAATGGATGGCTGCGAATCAGAGCGTACCCAGACGAATACGAAGTTTAGCACTTTTAACACTATTAACTATCTTTCTTCTTTAACAGCATTAGCAGATAGTATTTAGGTGAAGAAGACACCATGTGCTAAAATGCTAAAAAATTCTCATCATCTTTGTGGACATCAGAAGTTTAGTTCCATGCTTCTTCTACTTTGCTTCCTTTTTCCTCCAGTTCGGTCTTGAGGTAGTGGTTCTGTGTGGTTTCAGGGCTGCTATGCCGTGCAAGTTCTTTAGCGTCTGACAATCCGTATTTTTGCTTCATTTTATGGACAAAACCCTTGCGAAAGCGATGGCTGCTGAAGTCTTCGCTCCAGTTTATCCCTGCTTCTTCAGCGGTTTTCTCCAATCTGCGATTGAATCGCTGCTTGGCGTTATGGATTTCTCTGAAGCTTTTTTCGCTGTCCTCGATTATTTCAACCAGATAACGGTCTTCTTTCTCTCCTGTCTGGATTTCGTCCCACAACTGTTCGAAGCCCTCACTAATATCGTATTTCCGTTTTATCTGCTGTTTAACGGCATCGGAGAGTTTCTTCGGTATGAAGACGTGTTCGGGTTTTACATCTTGTTTGCTTCCCTTGGCTTTTTCTCCAGGTATCCTGATCTTGATGTAGTCTTCATCGAAGGTTAGCCAGCTGGCCTTCATCTCAAGTATTTCGGATATGCGAAGACCGCCATAGAATAGAAGCTGGTAGGCGAACTGGTAATCCAAGTCTTCTTCGTTTTTGATTAGTTTCTTGACGTGTCTTTCTTCTGGTGCTTGGACTGGTGGTTCGCTGCTGGGTTTCTGTAGTTTCCTTGAGGGCGGTAGTTCCTCTATCTTTTCGTCTTCGTCGAGTGCTTCTAGGTAGTTGCGTAGTGCGATGTAGAGGAAGTATTTGAATCGGACTTTGCTGTTGGAACTATAGAATCCTCTCTGGTTTGCTTTCTTCTCAGCGTATTCCAAGAACTGTGAGAGATGGAAGCTTGTATCTTCCTCGTATATGTCGGGGCAGGGTTCGCTGCTTAGAGGGTCGAAGTCTATCTTTTCCAAGTATCTGATGTAGTTGACTACTGTGTCTGTACTGTATGACTTGTCGGAGTTTTCCAACTGGTTGATGTACTTCTTGAACTTGATTGGGTGTTCTTCCCAGCCGTCTATGTCGGTTATGACAGTCATTAAGCTTTCTTGTTCCATAGTGTCTGTGATAAAAAGGTTTTTATCACGGCCTCAGTCTGGTTTTTGTGGCTGCTGCCTTGTTTAGTAGATTTGTTCTGTTTCTGCATCTTTTCCTCGATACTTTTCTGGTATCTTGAGTTTGCCTGTGAAGACTTCTTCGGTGTTGTTGCCTCTGTCCGCTGTTACAACGCTTATCTGTTCCTCTTTTTCGAATGGATATCTCCCGGGATAGGTCTTGATGCCTTGGTTTTGGACGACTTCGGAGATCAGTTTCTTCCACTTTCTCTTGGATAGCTTGTTCAGGTCTTTCCTGGTTTTGAGCGTCTGGATATTCAGGTATACTTGTTTCTGGAGGTTGGGGTGTGGTCGTTCATCCATTTCCTTTACTGCCCGAATCCACGCCGTGTTCATCCTGTTTGAACGGTGATACCTCTACTTCATAAGCTTTACCAACGGCGACGCGTCGCGGAGCCATCTAAAATGCTGGTTATAACCGGTTAAGGAAGGCAGAATATACCTGTTTGAACCGGATAAAACCAGTTGTTCGAACACGGAGTGGTACGCGCACACGCGTCGCGAGAAACATACAATGTGATCCTGAAAAATTCTTTCTCTGTTTGATTTGTTCTGATTAAACATCTTCTCTGTCTCACAGGTAAAAAAGATACAAAAACGGGAAAACACAAATATAGGTTAAGAGATGAATTACCGGGCACTATTTGTTTTATTCGCAGTATTACTTTTGGTTTCGGCTGCTGCTGGGCAGACCGCACAAGAAGCCAGCAATGCACTGGAAGATGCAGAGAACGTCATCCAGGAGATGAACAACTCCGATATCCCGACGCAGCGGGTATCTGATCTCTACGAACAGGCAAACGAGTCCTACGTGACTCAGTTAGAACGTAATCGTTCAGGGAGAGAAACCGATTACTCCATAGCTTTGGATACAGTTGAACAGATAAAAGATATAAGAACTGAAGCCTTCCGAACAAAAGATCAACTGGATATATTGCGCTCGAGAATCAATGAATTAAATGAGGATGAAGACCTTAATCTTTCAGGAGCCAAAAATGAACTTGAAGAAGCAGAGATAGAGTATGGAGATGAGCGTTTTGAGAGAGCACAGGAACATATCGACCTTGCATACCAGGAAATATCTGAGGCGCAATCCGCAGTTACACAGGCACAGGCCTTCGCTTCAGCAACCCGGGACAAGTTCCAGACCTTCCTAGTGAATAACTGGAAAAGACTTTTAGCTGCCATAGTCATAGTGTCAGTATTATCTTACCTGCTTTACAAAGAATACAGGATTTATAGCCTGAAGAAGAGAAAGCAAAATCTAAAACAAAAAAGAGAAGTAATTCAGGACCTTACTTCAGAGGCACAAGAGGAATACTTCCAAGAAAACGATATGGCTGAATCTGCCTATAACACCAGGACGGACAAGTACGGCGAAATGATACGAGATATCAACCGCCAAATTCCGTTAATCGATGAAGATCTGCAGAAAGAATGGAGCCCAAGCCAGATAATCAGCAGGAAAATTTCTAGGAAGAATTAAGAGGCGAGAAAGCATGAAAGACAGTAACAGTAAAATTACCGCTCTATTTGTATCGATTTTTTGCCTGCTGGCCTTATCATCCGGTGCCTCCTTCAAAGTCTCAACTCAGTCAGAGTGGAACAATGGAACTTTCAACGGAACCTCTGCGGATAGAGATGATAACTCGGGAACTCTCGGATTGGGATACCTTAACGGCTCAGCCTCCGGCCAACCGAACCATGACTCATTAAATAATGGTTCGCTTGTAGGTTACTGGAGGATGGATGCAAGCTCTGATCCTCTTCCAGGAAGTTTTGATGTCAAGGATTATTCGGGGCAAGGACTTCACGGAAATTTGAAGAATAATGAAGGGGATGAAAGAGGGGCGCAAGGAGTTTTCTCCACGAATTCATTTGACTTTGATTCAGATGATATGGTTGATATAAGTCATTCAGGTCAGTTGAGTGGGATGGATAACCTGACGGTGAGCTTCTGGACGAACTATGATGGTACAGGTGAAGGAGCACCAATTGGTGGAGAAAGGCTCTACGAAATTGTTGCGGATGGATCCGGGAGCCACTGCGACGCAGGAACCATGTGGTGGGCTGTGGATAACGGCGATGGGGACTGGACTGTTAACTGTGCAGGAGTAAGTTTCCCGACGAACTGGACCCACTGGGCTCTGGTATCAGATAAGGCTGATGATGAGATAAGGATTTACAAGAATGGTGAAAAAGTTGTCACCAATCAGGGAACAGGTACCATAGCCAGCAATACAAATGATTTTGGGATCGGAAACAGAGGTGATGAGTCGGGACTTAAGTTCGATGGTGAAGTAGATGAGGTCCGCATCTATAATCAGTCTCTTTCCAGTAACTTAATCCAAGAACTATATCTCAAAGGTGAAAATGGAAATTTCAGTGGAACCTATGAGGGCGAAAAAATCAACAATTCTGAAGTGACTGTCTGGAATAAGATAAATATTAATCTTACCAATCTTCCCTCTCAAACTTCTGTAGACGCAAACTTTACAGTACTGGATTCTGAAGGAAGTATGGTGGATTCACAGTTAATGGAAGTTTCGCAAGGTTCCAATAACTATAGCTTATCAGTTTCCAGTAGCAAAAACGCGAGGTTAATTTTCAATGGAACATCCAAAAATGCGAATGAAAGTTGGGAGATAAGTAGTTATAATGTTTATTACGACGCCGGTGTCCGTGCAGATTATTTACATACTTATAGCAAGGGATCGGATAAGCCTCGAAGTTTCTTCGCAAACAACAGCGCAATTACAATTAGGAGCGATGGCCAATTCTCTACTAATCCTGCTATCACTATTAGGGATAGTGACGAGGACATCTTGGTAAATAGTCAATCTATGACGAATTTTTCTGGAATCTTCGAATACAACTTTACAATTAATCAGAGTAGAGGATGGTACGATGTCGAGATCGGTGGAAATAACTGGGAGAATGTTTTCTACCAGAGTGAGGAATGGCAGGGCAACTTTACGGATGCTGACGGCAATAAATACACTTTTAGGCGGGAAATAAACGTTTCAGAACCTGGTATTGATGATAGATGGTTTGAGCCTGTCGTTGTAAATGTTGATTTCGGGTTTTCGCCGGACAATGATTCGATCCGAGTAGTGGCGTGGAACGGTTCAAGGATGCTTGAAGTTCCTAGCCAGATATACAACGTGACGAAGAGCGGCGATAAAGTTTCAAACGCCAACATCGTGTTTCTGTCCACGATGAACCAGACCGAGAACAGAACCTACTACGTTGTTTCCTCTAAGTCAGAGTACAGCAAGAACTATACAGGTCTGAACAATACGGACAATGCTCTGGATGAGAAGGTGGAGAACTCACGTTTCGAGGCGTTCTTCAACCAGTCCCTGGGATACCTGATGAGGGATGTGAAGGACAAGCTCGGTTCCTCCGAAAGTTTATCAGGAATAGAGCCGATGGATCAGTATCCGCAAGTATCTGAGAAGGATGGTTTCACTTCGGAGGATCTGGAGGCCAGAAGTGATATAACAGCTGAGATAAACGTGACAGAAGGACCTTTGAGAACTGAATTATCGGTAGAAGGAGATCTGGACGGCGTAACTGACTATCCTTACTCAGTTGACTGTGAGATTTATTTTGCAAATCCGTACATGATATGTGAGAAAAACTTAACAGTAACCAAATCAGCTGAATGGAAAAACCTTTTCTTCAACGGGCTGGCGGTTGGAGACGGAAAAATGGGCTGGAGCAGTTACCGCAATTCAAATGGACGGATTATGACAAAGAAACTTTCAGAGGGAGATAACAGTGATTACTCAGATATCGACAACGAGATGAACTGGATAAGCTTCTACGACAACTCAACAGGAGATGCACTAGCGGAAATCTTCCTCCAGAGAAACTTTTCGGTTGAAAACAATCCTGAGATCAAGCTGAAAGATACTGGTACAGGTGAAATATACCAGGAAAAACTGATAGACGGAACGTATCAGGACGTCTCAGAAGAAGATTACTGGTATAGCAAAACAGCCAGAATGATCTATAACGGACTGAGGGAATACGAATACGTAAACAAGACCTACAGAAAACTGAGAAACCCCTTAGTAGTATCAAGAGGACAGGAAGCTACCGATGACCACGCAGTTCCTAACTACTCAGAGACAGGAAATATTTCAACAAATGATAGCTCCAGTGTAAAAATCCAAAGCTACTGGCAGGACGATACTTTTCTGGATTACGCGGAGATAAATATTACTGGCAACGGTGTTAACGGCTCAAATACCCGGCTTTACTACAACACCAGCTATAATATCCAAGATACCGGGGATTTCACGAACGATAGCTGGGTGAATGTAACGCTTTCAAACTCAACGGTAAATGCTGGCGAGATATCGGCCAATATAACCGTTTTCGACGTGGCCGGAAAGTCGAACTCCACGCAGATAGACTTTAATGTGTCAGACGCTACCGCTCCCGAGTACAGTAGCGTGATAAACGAGCCGAATAGCAGTGCAGAGCTTGATCCTGATCAAAAGGTAAACGTCACGGCTAATATCACCGAGTACTCGAATGTTTCCACGGCGTTCCTCTACTACAAGAACGAAAGCGTCTCCAATTACAGTAAGGTCAAAATGGAAAGAATTAGTGAGACCGACTTTGTTCACACCTATGAGGCCAACTTCACGCCCGCCTTCGAGGAAAATTACACATACTACGTTTCTACAAACGACACTATAGACCAGAGAAGGAATAGCTCCAGAACAAATTTTACTGTCGCATGGGACTACACCTGGAACTTTGATACGAGCCTGTCTGGAGAAACAGCTACCTTTAACAAAAATGTGTCTATAGGCAACTTCACGATTAATAACACCGGTGACTTCAACCAGACATTTAGGCTTTCTACAGGAGTCTTCAACTCCCGTACCTGGGTGAACGGCACTAGACTACCTGCAAAATTTGAGATAAGTAACGGGACAACCGAATTCTTTACAGTCAACGCCACAACACGAGACTCAACTAGCACGGAAGGACTGGACACTTTTAATTTAACAGTGGAGAATTCCTCTGCCTCTCCGGATACGAATTTCACCAGTTTCGATGTTACAACAAGTACCGGGGGGCCGTTCCTGTTCACCGAAATAGCTGATTACAATTCCACAGTTACTCAGGGAGACACAGGTTTGAAGCTGACTTCCGAGACAACGAATAAAGGAAATGAATCGGCTAATACTGTCAATATCACATTTGAACTGCCGAAAAGCTGGACCGTATCTGGCGACAGAAGACTGAAATCTCCAAATACACTGGCACTAGCAGTTGGAACCACCAAAACCTTTACGACCGAAGTTGATATCCCGGATGATGCATCAACAGGAACAAAAAACGTAAAGGCTGTCGCAAAAAGCCAAGAAACCAATCGCTCCACCAGTGTACAAGTATCAGTGCAGCAAAAGAGCTCAAATAACAATCAACAGCAATCCTCCAGTTCAGGAGGTGGCGGCGGGGGTTCAAGTGGTGACGAAGACACCGGCCTAAGTGAGCAGCAGAGAATATTCCAGACCCAGGAAACTTACGAGATAGTTAGAGGAGAAGATCAGAACTTTACATTAACCGTAGAAAATCCATTCAAAGAAGGGGGATTGGAAAACGTCAAAGTAAATGCATCCGGCTTTCTCTCACAATACCTAAGCGTACAACCTAATGAAATCGATGAGATAGCTGTAAATAAGTCTGAGAACTTTTCAATTAATATAGAGGCGCCCAGATACTTTTCAAGAGGAGAATACAGACTTAACTCCAACATCACGGGTATAAATAACAGAAGTGAAACTCGATCAGATGGTAATCAAACATTCCTGGTTAGAGATACCCAGGACTTCAAGGAAAATAGAGAAGTAGAGCTAATCGTGCATGAAATATCAAAGGAAAAAGCTTCGAGGGCAGTTAATGCTTCAGAAGATTCAATAAAGAAGTTAAAAAATCGAGGGGTTGTGAACACGGAAACGAGAGAATTATTAGCAGAAGCTAGAGACGCTCTTAAATCTGGAAACTACCAGAAAGCCCAGCAAATATCACAGCAAATACAGAATAAAAGACAGAAAGCCGAAAATGCCGATCAAACCCTCCAAGAAGTAAGGGCTTTGATAGAAGAGGCAGAACATAGAGGTTTGAAGGCTCCAAGAACAAGTAGAATGGTTTCTATGTCTTCAGCTGCACTGGAAAGAGGAGACTACAGCATGGCTGCTAGCAGAGCTGAAGAAGCCAAAACGCTTTATGCAATTGAGACGAAAGGAGAGATAAATTATCTTAATTACACGAAGAGAAACTGGGAGAAAATCAGTCTAGGACTTATTCTGCTAATAGGGTTCTCGACAGGCGGATACCTGAGACTGAGGCTCTTCCGAATCAAGAGAGAACTCTCCAAACTGGATCAGGAGGAAGAGACCCTGCTCGGACTTATGAAACAAGTGCAGAGAGAAAGCTTCGAGGAAGGAAAAATGTCGATGGAAGAATACGAAGAAGCAATGATGCAGTACGAAAAGCAGTTAAGTCAGAATGTCAAAAATACAGTAAGACTAGAGAGCAGAAAGGCCCACTGGAAAAACATCCGAAAAGGACGAGAAAGATACGAACATGAACGTGATAGAATACAGAGCCTGATGCAGGAAACACAGAAAAAATACCTGGAAAAAGGACAGATAGAGACCAGAGTCTACAAACAAAAAATGCAGAGCTTCAGAGAAAGACTAACCGAGTTAGAAGGCAAACTAGCAGAGATAGAAGCACAAAAACAGATAAACCGGGAAACCAGCCTAATAGGAGGACTAAAAAATGCAATACCGGTGTAAGAAAATCGGAATTAAGAAATTTCTAGTCCTGGCAATCTTTTCACTCGTGCTCGTATCAGGAGTTGCCGCTGAGTGGTACAGTTCCGACTGGGACTACAGAAAAGAGATAACTTTCAATCAGAGCCAGATTAACGGTACTCATGAAGATTTTCCTACACTAATCAATATCAGTGATTCTGATATTAAGGAAAAAGCACAAAATGATGGGGCGGATATACTATTCACCTCTGCTAATGGTACTCTCAAATTGCCTCATGAAATAGAAAAATACCACAACTCCTCCGGCAATCTAATAGCCCACGTAAAGGTTCTTAACGTCACTAATCAGAGTCAAAACTCAATATTCATGTACTATGGCAACTCAGAGGCCTCTAATCAGGAAAACCCTTCAGAAGTTTGGTCTGACTTCTCTGGCGTATATCATTTAACTGAGAATAAGTCTGGAGCGGGCAATTCTAATGTTTACAATGACTCTTCAGGAGGAAATAATGGCGATGATGACGTATCGGCGATAGGTAAAGATGGAAGAATAAACAGAGGGCAGGAGTTTGATGGTTCTGACGACAGTATCAAATTGGGGGATATCGGTCTTACTGAAACAGAAAGTTATGCGGTTTCTGTTTGGGCCAAAGCTTCATCTGCCGATGACCGACCTACTTTATACGGAGAATCCTACCGTCCGGATTGGGCTGATAATTTATTTATAATTTCGTATGCAGATTCGGGGGCAGGTAATGGAGTGAGGGTATGGTATCGGGACGCAAATTCTAATGGAGGTAATATTCTAACCTACAGCAATGATTTAGCAGACAGTATGTGGCATAAGGTTACCTTTGTTCAAAAAAACAGCAGTTTTAGAGAGCTATACATTGATGGAAGCAGAGTGGATACGGACAATCAAGAAAGGAATGCTTTATCTGTTAACTCTTCATTAATTGGTTTTAATGAGGGCGGAAGAAGCTCACAATATTATGGCGGATTTATAGATGAGGTAAGATTGTATAATTCATCTATCTCGAAATCATATGTAGAGACTCAGTATAAAATTCAAAATGATTCCTCAGACGTGTATTCAATAGGTTCAGAGGAAGTAAAATCTAAAGAAGCGTTAAATATTCGTTCATACAAGGATTATGTACCGAGAAGCTTCTTCACAAACAATACAGTAGCTACTATAAGAACAGAGGGCGGTTTTTCATCAGATCCCTCGATAACAATCACCGACATGGATGGCGATACCCGTATTAATTCGGCTCCTATGACTAACATGTCTGGAGTTTTTGAGTTTAATTTTACCGCTAATATGAGTAGTGGATGGTACGATGTCGAGATCGGTGGAAATAACTGGGAGAATGTTTTCTACCAGGGCGAAAAATGGCAGGACAACTTTACGGATGCTGATGGTAATGTGTTTTCTTTTCGACGTGAGTTGAATGTTTCGGAGCCGGGTGTAAGAGACCGGTGGTTTGAGCCTTTGGACAGGAATATAGACTTTACTTTCAGTCCGGATAATGATTCGATTCGGGTGGTTTCGTGGAATGGGAGCAGGATGCTGGAGATCCCAAGCCAGATATACAATGTTACGAAGAGCGGTGAAGCCGTCAGCAATGCGAATGTCGTGTTCTTATCGTCTCTTAACCGTTCTGAGAACCGTACCTACTACGTTATGTCTTCTAAGTCTGAGTTCAGCAAGTCTTACTCAGGCATAAACTATACGGATACCGGTCTGGACAACAAGACTGAGAACGCGTACTTTAGAACGTATTTCAACCAGTCGCTGGGAGGTCTTATGCGTGACACGGAGAGTAAAGTCGGTACAGGTGACAGTCTTGTGGGTTCCGAGCCGATGGACTTCTTCCCTGAGCTTG